>ENA-OQLB01000466-OQLB01000466.1-human-gut-metagenome-genome-assembly--contig:-NODE-466-length-22990-cov-1.406902_pt1 | contig 22990 bp, 26 predicted proteins | sample MGYA00242656_ERZ504813 | MGnify/ENA primary metagenome ERZ504813 (study PRJEB26092, sample SAMD00036388) | human gut metagenome | host: Homo sapiens | study: EMG produced TPA metagenomics assembly of... | reverse complement strand
AAGCTACATTTCCTACATAATCATTAATGAATAAGATTCCTTTAGCTAAAGGAATTACAAAGATAAAATCAAACCACCCTGCATCAAATGACCAAGGAGTTGAACTTGTAATTGCCCTAGAAGCAATTAATTTACCGTTTGCATCAAGATTTTGTGCACATCCTGTCAAGATAGCAACTAAGAAAACTAAACAAATACTTTTAAGATTTTTTAGTCTTGTTATCTAACACCATTTATTTTTCCATCCTTTTTAATATTTTTTTATATAAATATTTTAGCTCATTTAGATTAGAATTGAAATCTAAATCTAAATATTTATTTCTAATAATAACTATATAATCATAATTATCATCGAAATTAATTGTTTGTTGAAGCATCATTCTGACTTGACGCTTAATTTTGTTACGAATTACTGCTTTTCCAAGTTTTTTGCTTACTGATATCCCAATTCGAGCATGATCTAAATCATTTTTAGGTAATATATAATGAAAGAACGATTAGCCATACTTTGTTTTTTCTTAATAATACGGCTAAAATCTTCATTTTTTCGTACTCTAAATTCTTTTTTCATAAATTTTTAGAAAAAAACCCACCGTAAAGTGGATTTTTCTTAAGCAGATAAGACTTTTCTTCCTCTTTTACGGCGACGTGCAAGTACTTTTCTTCCTCCTACAGTAGCCATTCTAGCTCTAAAACCATGAGTTTTTGATCTTTTTCTCTTATTTGGTTGATATTGTTCTTTTCATTAATTTACACCTTCCAAAATTTTTATACTTTTATACAAATAACATATGCCTCACCATTTTATATGAAAAAGCTCGTTAAGTCAATGAAATTACGGGAAAAAGTATAATTAGGAAAATCTAACATTTTACAAATCTCACAAAATAATGTGAATTTAAAAAATCTTTTTAGACAAATTTATTAATTCAGATTTATTAAAATAGTTTATATTGTACAAAAGTCACATTAAATTGTGCTTTTCTTTTTTGCTATTAAGAATAAAAAAAACTTAATTTATAAGGATTTTCTTGATTTTCGATAAAAAGTAACATTATTTTGTGACTTCTTTCTCGACGAATCTTGCTAATTAATCATAAATTAACCTAAACTTCACACAACTTATGCACAAAGTCATACCCTTATTTTTTACTATGTGAATAAATGTGAAAAACTCTCAAAGTGCTTGGAATAACAAATATGCTATTGTGAGTTTATTATGAACAGTAGTTTCTAGATAACTAGATAGCCACATTTTTCACATTCACATAAATCTTTATGCACAAGTAAAGTTGTGAATATTGTGAATTTCTAATAAAAACCTACGGAAATGTAACAATTATTGTGAATAACTTTGTGAACACTCTTTTTTAACTGTTTTTATCCTTTAAATTTACATTTTATTAACTTATAATGAGGTTTGCGGAGGTTAAAAAATGAGCGATAATAGTAAGATTTGGCAATTATGCCTCGACACTTTAGAAAAACAAAATTTGCCAGAAGAACGTAAAATCGATAAAGTAATCATGGAATCTGTTTTTCGAAGTGCAAAAATAGCATCCATTAACAATAACAAAGTTATTATTACAACCCCATTTTCATTTAATGTTGAAACAATTAAAAATAACCAAAAAGACATTGAAGATATTCTTTCTGGGATGTTAGCTTCATCAATTAATCTTGAAATCGTTGGTGAAGAAGACTTTAAAAAATCTGTTGCCGTTAAACAAGAAACGCCATTTAGAGATAATCTGAATCGTACCTTGACATTTGATAACTTTGTTGTAGGAAGTTCTAATCGCATGGCACAAAATGCAGCTCTATTAGTATCTACTAATCCGGGTTCTAATTTTAATCCACTGTTTATTTATAGTAATCCTGGATTAGGTAAGACCCATCTATTAAATGCAATTGGAAATTATGCAAAAGAAGTAAATCCAGCGCTTAGAATTCGTTATATTACAAGTAAAGATTTTGTTGATGAAGTTATTGGGGCAATGAAAGGCCGTGATGGTGATGAATCTATGATAAGTATAAAATCTCGATATTTTATTAATTGATGATATTCAATTTTTATTCAATAAAGAAAAAGCAGCGTAGATATTTTTCCACATTTTTAATGAATTAATTAATAATAATAAACAAATTGTTATTACAAGTGATAAGATGCCTGAAGAATTACAAGGAATTGAATCACGTTTAATCAGCCGTTTCAATTCAGGATTAAGTTTCGGAATTGATCCGCCAGAATTTGAAACAGCTCGCGCTATCTTAGAAAAAAAGATAGAAAATCTTGATAATCCTTCTTTAATTATTCAAGATGATGTTGTTGATTTTATGGCTAATCATTATTGTAAAGATATTCGTAGTCTTGAAGGGGCTTTAAAACGTCTTTTCTTCTGTAGCATTATGAATCATACTAATAATATTGATATGGCTTTTGCATTAGAATCTTTTAAAGATGATAAAATTGTTCAAAATCCAAAGAGTTCCCTAACTAAAGAAAGTATTTTAAAAACAACTGCAGAATTCTATTATCTGACAATCAGTCAGCTAATTTCAAAAAACAAGACACGTAAATTAACAACCCCAAGAGAAATGTGTATGTATTTAATGCGGGAATTATTAGATATTACTTTTGCTGAAATTGGGGCTACTTTTAGCAATCGAGATCATTCAACAGTAATGAAAGCATGTGCTCGCGTAGAAACTAAAATCAAGAAAGATCCTGACTACAAATTAGCAATAAATAAGTTAAAAGACAAATTAGGTATCGTTTAGACACAAAACTACCACAAATTGCACACATAGTTATACACATAAAAAACACTGATTATATCAGCTTATTTAATGCTTATGCACAATATTCACACTATAATAATATTAATAGCATTATTTTAAATAATTATATATAATTAGTCACAAGGAGGAAATTTTAATGAATTTTAAAATAAAACGACTTAAATTATTAAATGCTCTTGCTAAAGCAACTAAAGCAGTTTCAATTCGAAGTCCCTTACCAGTATTGACTGGAATTAAGTTTGATTTACAAGACGATTGTTTAATTCTAACTGGTAGTGATTCTGACATTACAATTCAAACTAAAATTGAAAAAGATGAAGATTTAACGATTTATCAACTGGTGGGGTAGTTTTTAAATTCTCGTTATATCTTAGATATTGTTCGTAAGATTGATAGTGATGAAATTAAAATTGAGATTTTAGATGGTGCTTTAACTAGAATTTCGGGAGCAACTTCTAAATTTGACTTAAATGGTACTGATGTTTTAGATTATCCACGAATTGATTTATCAAAAACTGGAACAAAAGTATTATTAAATGCACTATCTTTAAAAGATATTATTTCACAGACCAAAATTTGCTGCTAGTGATAAAGAGCACAAACCAATTTTAACAGGAATCAACTTTAAAGCAGGAAATCGTCAATTAGAATGTACAGCAACGGATAGCTATCGTCTAGCTAAGAAAATTGTATCTTTAGATGAAGACGTTACTTTCAATATTACAATTCCTCAAAAATCTTTAGATGAAATTTCAAAAATTATTGAACGTGATGAAATGATTGAAATGTATGTTTCTGATCGTAAAGTCCTTTATGTGTTTGATAATAATATTATTCAAACACGATTAATTGATGGAACTTTCCCAGATACTAATCGTTTAATTCCTGATGCTTTTGATTATGAACTAGATTTAGATGCTCATTATCTATTAAATGCTATTGATCGTGTTTCATTACTAACAAATGAACAAAATAATATTATTAAATTAGATATGTCTGATGAAAAAGTCGTCCTATCATCATATATGCAAGAAATCGGTTCTGTAGAAGAAATTTTAGATAAATCTTTTTATAAAGGAACACCAATAAGTATCTCATTTAGTTCAAAATATGCAACTGATGCAATTAGAGCTTTTAATGAACCAAAAATTAAAATTTTATTTACTGGAGAAATGAAACCTTTTATTATTAAAGATTTTGAAAAAGATGATGTAATTCAATTAGTTTTACCAGTAAGAACTTCTAAGCTACATTATGTAGCTTTTTTTTTCGTGAAAGTATTTTTTTTACTAGTTGTTTTATTTATATGTGGATAAATTTTAAATATGAGCGAATTTTAATAAAAAATAAGATTTTATTCATTTTTATAAAAAATGCGTTAAAATGCTTATTTTTTTGATTTTAACAACAATTTATGTTATAATAACTCTAGATTTTATAAAAAAGAGGATAGTCATGAAAAAATTCAAATAAGAGATGAATATATTACCCTAGGACAGTTTTTAAAGTATGCAGGATGTGTTTCTAGTGGAATCGAAGCTAAGATGGTTATTAAAGATGAATTAGTGATGGTTAATGGTGAAGTGGAAACAAGAAGAGGCAAGAAACTTCGAACTGGTGACCAGATAGAATTTAATGGAGAGTCTTTTGTTATTGATTAATGAAAGTTAATTCATTATGTCTAGACAATTTTCGTAATTATAATCATTTTTTTTATTGAGTTTGATCGTGATATCAATATTTTAATTGGCAGTAATGGACAAGGTAAAACTAATCTGATCGAAGCGATTTATTTATTGTCAGTAGGAAAATCTTTTAAAACTCATATAAATAAGCAGATGATTATGTTTGATTGCGAATTTGCGAAAGTAAAAGGTGAAGTCACTTCCAATAATAAGCTCCGTAGTTTAGAAATGATTCTTGGGAGTGATTTTAAACGTGCGAAAATAGATGACCAGGATATTTATAAAATTAGTGATATGTTGGTCTTTTAAATGTCGTAGTTTTTGTTCCTGATGATCTTTATTTAATTAAGGGCAGTCCAAATAATCGCCGACGTTTTATTGATTTAGAATTATCAAAAATCTCACCTATCTATGTTTTTAATTTAAGTAAATACAATAATTTACTTAAGGAGAGAAATAAGTATTTAAAAATTTAAATCAAAAGAATCGTGATGGTGATGAATATTTAGAAGTACTTGACGAACAGATGGCACGATTGCAAGTAGAGTTGATTAAAAAAAGAATTGATTTTATTAAGAATTTAAATCAAAAAGTAACTTCTATTTATAATTTAATTGCTAAAAATGATAATGAGAAAATTAGCTTACGATACAGTTGTTTCCTTAAACAAGAGTTAACGTATGAAAATATTTTAGCATTATATAAAAAAAAATCATCAGCGAGATATTCGATATATGCAAAGTCATTTAGGAATTCATAAAGATGATTTGAAAATCTTTATGAATGGCAATGCTGCAGATTTATTTGCTTCACAGGGGCAACAAAGAACGATTGTATTAAGTCTAAAGATTGCGTTGATTGAATTGATTAAAGATGAAATAGGAGAATATCCTGTTTTACTATTAGACGATGTTTTATCTGAGTTAGATGAAGCGCGTAAAAATATGTTATTAGATATTTTGAATCAGAAAATTCAAACTTTTATTACAACAACTTCAATTGATGGAATTAATCATCAAATTGTTGAAAAGGCAAAAAAAATCTATATTAAGGGTGGCAAGGAGGCTACATAATGTCAGAAGAAAAAGTAGAACATAGTTATGATGAATCCGATATTCAAGTCTTAGAAGGACTTGAAGCGGTTCGTAAAAGACCAGGAATGTATATTGGGACAACTTCAATTAGGGGATTACATCATTTAGTTTGGGAAATTGTTGATAACTCGATTGACGAGGCCTTAGCTGGATATGCTAGTCATATTCGCGTAATTTTAAAGGATGATGATGTTGTTCAAGTAATTGATGACGGTCGAGGAATGCCAACCGGTACTCATGCTAAGACTGGAATCTCAACAGTTGAAACAATTTTTACAGTATTACATGCTGGATGGGAAAATTTGGTGGTGGCGGATACAAAGTATCTGGTGGACTTCATGGGGTTGGAGCCTCAGTTGTAAATGCGCTTTCAGAATGGTTAGAAGTAAATGTTCATCGTGATGGACATGAATATTATCAGCGTTTTGAAAATGGTGGGAAACCAGCAGGTGAATTAAAGATTATTGGTGACTCTGATATAACAGGAACAATTGTTACTTTTAAGGCTGATAAAATAATTTTTAAAGAGGGTACTGTTTATGATTATGATACACTCAGACAAAGAATTAGAGAGTTAGCATTTTTAAATAAGGGATTACGTTTATCGTTAGAAGATCAACGTAACGGTGTGGATCGAAAACATGAATATTATTATGAGGGCGGAATTAAAGAATATGTTGCCTATATTAATAAAAATAAAACACCGATTCATGAAGAAATAATCTATGTTGAAGATATGCAGCAAGAAATTACAATTGAAGTAGGAATGCAATATAATGATGGTTATCAATCAAATATTTATTCCTTCTGTAATAATATCAATACTCATGAAGGGGGAACTCATGAAGAAGGTTTCCGTTTAGCTTTAACACGAGTTATTAATAATTATGCTAAAAGTAAAGGACTGCTAAAGAAAGATGAAGAAGCTTTATCTGGTGACGATGTTCGTGAAGGTTTAACAGCGATTATTTCGGTTAAACATCCTGATCCCCAATATGAAGGACAAACTAAAACAAAATTAGGTAAACAGCTGAAGTTCGAAAAATTGCCAAGCAATATTATTAGCGCATCATTAGATAAAATTTTTATTAGAAAATCCTGATACAGCTAAGATTATTGTTGATAAAGCTATTGTTGCAGCAAGAGCAAGAATGGCAGCTAAAAAAGCTCGAGAAATGACAAGAAGAAAAAATGTTCTTGAAGTTTCAAACTTGCCAGGTAAATTAGCTGACTGTTCAAGTAAAGATGCTAGTGAATGTGAAATCTTTATTGTCGAAGGGGATTCCGCTGGGGGGAGTGCCAAAATGGGACGTGATCGTCGAATTCAGGCAATTCTACCATTACGTGGAAAAATTTTAAATGTTGAAAAATCGAGATTAGAAAAAATCCTTGGAAATGCTGAAATTCGTTCTATGATTACAGCGTTTGGTACAGGAATCGGAGAAGAGTTTAATCTAGATAAATTAAGATATCATAAAATTGTAATTATGACCGATGCCGATGTTGATGGTGGGCACATCAGAATCTTAATGTTAACATTCTTGTATCGTTATTTAAGACCGTTAGTTGAAGGTGGGTTTGTTTATGCGGCTCAACCACCACTTTATTTATTGAAACAACGGTAAAGATGAATATTATTGTTATAGTGATGAAGAACTAGATGATTTGAAAACTAAGATTGGTGAAGGTGCTAAATATAGTATTCAACGTTATAAAGGTCTTGGAGAAATGAATGCAGAACAACTTTGGGAAACAACGATGGATCCTGAAAAACGAATTTTAAATCAAATTGATTTAGACGAAGCAATGGAAGCGGATATGATTTTTGATATGTTAATGGGTGAAAAAGTTGAACCAAGACGTGAATTTATTCAAGAAAACGCTAAATACGTTACTGATTTAGATATTTAAGATAAAGGAGATAAATAATGGAAGAACGGGGAATTAGAAAAGTAAAACTAACATCTGAAATGAAAAACTCTTTTATGCAGTATGCGATGTCAGTTATCGTATCAAGAGCTTTACCTGATGTTCGAGATGGGTTAAAACCAGTTCAAAGAAGAATTATTTACGGGATGAGTGATTTGGGATGTACTCCAGGTACACCATATAAGAAATCTGCCCGTATTGTCGGAGAAGTTATGGGGAAATATCATCCTCATGGTGACTCTTCAATATATGAAGCTTTAGTTAGAATGGCTCAAGATTTCTCATATCGTTATATGTTAGTTGATGGTCATGGGAATTTTGGCTCAATCGATGGTGATGGAGCAGCAGCACAACGTTATACTGAGGCAAGAATGTCAAAAATATCTAGTGAGCTGGTTCGTGATTTAAAGGAAGATACAATTGATTTTATTCCAAACTATGATGGTGAAGAACAGGAACCGGCGGTTTTACCGGCTCGTATTCCCAACTTACTAATTAATGGTTCAACGGGGATTGCAGTTGGGATGGCTACTAATATTCCACCTCATAACTTAGTAGAAGTGATTGAAGCAATTTTAGCAGTTGCAAAAGATCCGGATATCACAATCATGGAATTAATGGAAAATTATATTCAAGGTCCTGATTTTCCAACTGGTGGTTATATTTTAGGTAAAACAGCAATAAAAAAAGCCTATGAGACAGGAAATGGTCTAATTGTCATGCGAGCAAAAGACGGAAATTGAAGAAAAAGGAAGTAAAAAAGTTATTGTTGTTACTGAAATTCCTTATATGGTCAATAAAGCTCGGATGATTGAAAAAATGTCACAGTTAGTTCGGGAAAAGAAAATTGAAGGAATTACAGAAATACGTGATGAATCAAATCGCGATGGTATCCGAGTTGTAATTGAATTACGTCGAGATATTCAACCAGAAGTAATTTTGAATCAATTATATAAATTAACATCATTGCAGACAACCTTCGGGGCTAACTGCATTGCCTTGGTCAATAATGAACCAAAAACATTAAATCTAAAGGAAATGATTACTTTATACCTTGATCATCAAGAAGAAGTAATTAAACGACGTACTAAATTCAGATTAACTAAAGCTGAAGACCGAGCTCATATTTTAGAAGGATTAAAAAGAGCTCTTGATCAAATTGATGCTATTATTGATTTAATTAGATCAAGTCGTACTACTGAAATCATTCAAACTAGATTGATGGAAGAATTTAATATGTCTGATAAACAAGCTAAAGCAATTCGAGAAATGCAATTACAACGTCTAGCTGGTTTGGAAAGACAAAAAATTGAAGATGATTTAAATAAATTATTAGAAATTATTGCTGATTTAAAAGATATCCTAGAAAATAGAGAACGTTTATTATCGATCATTCATGATGAATTAGAAGAAATTAAAGATAAATATGGTGATAAACGCCGTACGGAAATTATTCAAGGAACATTTGATTTAGAAGACGAAGATTTAATTCCAGTAGAAGATGTTATTATTTCTTTAACTAATAATGGATATGTTAAGAGAATGCCAGTAGATACATACAAAACACAAAACCGTGGTGGACGAGGAATCAAGGGAATGGCAACTAATAGCGATGATATTGTAAGTTCGTTAATTAATATGTCGACTCATGATGATCTATTATTCTTTACAAATTTTGGTAAAGTATATCGTTTAAAAGGATATAATATTCCAGAGTTTGGACGTTCGGCTAAAGGTTTACCTGTTGTAAATTTATTAAATCTTGATAAAGAAGAACAAGTTAAATCGATGATTAGTATTAATCGTAAGCAAATTGAAGAAAATAATGATTATTATTTATTCTTTGTAACTGCTAGCGGTTTAGTAAAACGAGTTCACATCAATGAATTTGAACGAATTCGTCAATCTGGAAAGATTGCGATAAGCTTAAGAGATGATGATCAATTAGTTTCGGTTAAATTAACAGGTGGTAATGATCAAATCTTAATCGCCGCCTCTAACGGTAAATTAGTTCGTTTTGAAGAAACTAATGTTCGGCCAATGGGACGAAGTGCTAGTGGGGTTAAAGGAATCAATGTTGATGGTAGCGAAGTTATCGGAATGACAACTGATAAAGAAGGTAAATATATCATGGTTGTGACAGAACGTGGTTATGGTAAGATGTCGCCATTAGAAGAGTATCGTTTGTCAAATCGTGGCGGTAAAGGGGTTAAAACTATTAATGCAACAGAGCGAAATGGTCAAATCGTTGCATTGCGTGCTGTTAATGGCGATGAAGATTTATTAATCATTACTGACGATGGAATCATGATTCGTTTACCAATGGAACAAGTTAAAACAGCCGGTCGAGCTACACAAGGAGTACGTTTAATTAAAGTAAATGCAGAAAACAAGGTAATCTTCAGTAGAGGTAGTTGAAAAAGCTGCTGAAACAGAAGAAGATAAATCTGAAGAAGAATAGAATTAAAAGTATCGCTTAGCGATACTTTTAATTCTTTGAAAAAGGAAAATAAAATGATTATAAGACCAGAAGAAAAACAAGATTTTAATGAAATATATACTGTAGTAAAAGCCGCTTTTGCAACAGCTGAACATAGTGATGGAAATGAACAAGATTTAGTTATAGCTTTAAGGACTGGTAATAATTATATTCAAAAATTATCATTAGTTGCTAAAATTGATAATCAGCTCGTTGGTTATATTATGTTTACAACAGCAAAAGTTGGAAATGATACAGTATTAGTTTTAGCACCATTAGCTATTTTACCAGCATTTCAAAAACAAGGGATTGGTAGTACTTTAATTAACAAAGGCCATCAAATTGCTAAAGAATTAGGATATGAATATTGTTTAGTTTTAGGTAGTGAGCACTATTATCCACGATTTGGATATTTACCAGCTGAACAGTTTTGGAATCAAAGTGCCTAAGGGAATTCCTTCAATTAATTTTATGGCAAAAAAACTGATATTTAGAGCTGGTAAAATTAGTGGCGAAGTTAAATATGCAAAAGAATTTGGAATATAAAATAACTCTCACTTAATTGTGAGAGTTATTTTTGATTAATAAAAGCTAACATTTGTTCTATTGTATCGAAATGATACTGTGCACTATTTTTAATAACTGTTTCAACATGATTAAAAGTAAAACTGTTATCAGTACATTGCAGCATACAAATATCATTTTCACCATCTCCAATTGTATAAAGTTGCTCAGCTTTTATTGATAGAAAAGTTTTAATAATTCAGATGCTTTAGAAATATCTTTAGCTAAAATATCAGTATAGCGGGTATTATGAAAGACATTAATATTTTCAATTTGGCCAATGTATACTGCTTTCTTTGGGCAATAGAATCAAATTCTAAGGCAAACGAAATAATTTCATTTCTTATATTTTCTAAATCTTCTAGGTTATTGATTACAATACTCTGGGACATCGTATTTGCGGTTATTATTTTATTATTACTTTTAGTTGTTGATCTAATGTAACAGCTCCATTAGCACAAATGACATAATCAAAGAAATCAATATCATATTTCTTAATACCATCTTTGAATTTCTGAGGACTTCTTTCGGTTACGATAATAAAGATGTTACCAGCATCTCTAAATTGTTTAATTTGTTTTCTAGTTTCAGGTAGAATTACTTTATTTGTAGTAATTGTACCGTCAAAATCACTACCAATTATCTTCATTTTTCCTCTTTCTTGCAACAAACATTCCGGCATGGGTAGTCAAATAAAAAGATTAATTTTTATTTAAATATTTTTGTCATATATTCATATAGTTGTTTTTTCTTTTTATATAGTGGCTCAAGATTAAGACTTAGACCTTTACCACTTAAAATAAATTGATAATAAAGATCCAAGTCAGTTATTTCATAAACCTCTTTTCGATCATATAATTTTATATCTTGAAAATATTTTTCTAATTTTGTTTTACCATTTTCATAACCAAAGAGTTGATATAAAATTTCTTGATTAAATGAGATTTTTGAATCAAAATCTTTTAACATAACATCTCTTTCTTTCATCATATCTTTAGCAATAGTTGAACATTAGAGAATTCCATCATCTTTTAAAATACGATTGATTTCTTGTAATGCTTTTGGTAAGTCGTCAAAATACATGAAAACATGATTTGCTATAACGACATCAAACTTTTATCAAGATATGGTAAATAATAACAATCAGCTTCTTCAATTGTTTTAATTTGGGGTAAATGTTGAGTATTGTTTTGACATTCTTCAAGCATTTTCAGAGAAATATCAGCTAAAGTAATCGAAATATTATTAGAAATTTTTATTTTGATTATTTAACCAAATAGTTCCATCACCACACCCAATATCTAGTATCTTGGCATTGGGACAAAATTGATTATATGTGTATTCGATAAATAATACCTCCCTTGCTTTTTCATTCTAGCAAGTGACGTTACGTTCCTGTCAATAGTTAAATAAATATAAAATGTTCTCACTTTAGAACAATTTTATTGACAAGAACAAATTGCTTTGATAAACTCATGGAGGATAAAATTAAATAATTGGTAGAGGTGCAATGATCAATAGTAGCAAAATGTAATGTTTGGTGACAGCATTTGCGAAAGGGTGATTTGCCGAAGGAAATAGTAACACCAATTACTATTTACCTGGGGGATTATAGAAGATATAATTTCCTGTCACATTCATGTGGAGCGCTATCTTAGTATATAAGTACTTTGATTGTTGCCAATTAAAGTATTTTTTTATGGAGGAAAAGATGGATTTTGTACAAACAGGGTGGGCGTTATTGCCACCGGTCATTGCAATTTTAATTGCATTAAAAACTAAAGAAGTTTATTTATCATTATTTTTTGGAATTGTTTCGGGGGCTTTACTGTTAAGTAACTTTCATATTATTGATACTGTTAATGTTATGTTTGATACAATGATTGGAAGTTTAAGTGATACATGGAATATCGGTATTTTAATATTCTTAATATTTTTAGGAATTATAGTTACATTGATGACTAAAGCGGGTGGAAGTAGAGCATATGGACTTGGGCAAAGAAAAAATAAATCAAGACAAGGCTCACTATTTTCAACCTTCTTGTTAGGAATTTTAATCTTTGTAGATGATTATTTTAATTGTTTAACAGTTGGAAGTGTAATGCGTGAAGTAACAGATGAATTTAGTGTTTCAAGAGCAAAATTAGCTTATATTATTGATAGTACTGCGGCTCCAATCTGTATTATTGCTCCAATTTCTAGTTGGGCGGCTGCTGTAAGTGGTTATACAAGTGGTGATGGTTTTAGTTTATTCTTACAAACAATTCCCTTTAACTTGTATGCTTTATTAACAATTGTAATGGTGACTTATGTTATTAAGAAAGATTTTCATATTGGAACAATGAAACATCATGAAATAGCTGCTCAAAATGGTGATGTGCATAATGGTGTAAATGATTATGAAGAAGGAGAAGAAATGGAAGTTTCTGATCAAGGGCGGGTTTATGATCTATTATTGCCAGTTTTTTTCTTAATCATTAGTTGTATTGTGGGAATGTTATACACAGGTGGTTTCTTTGAAGGAGTATCATTCATTACGGCTTTTACTAACTGCGATGCTTCAAGAGGACTGGTCTTGGGATCATTTTTTACACTAGTATTTATCTTTATTTTGTATCTTCCTAGAAAGATTATTAGTTATGAAGATTTTGCTAAATGTATACCAATGGGATTCAAAACGATGGTTCCAGCGATGATTATACTTACTTTAGCATGGACTTTAGGGGATTTAGTGTCAGATAAATTACAAGCTGGGGTCTTTGTTTATAATTTAATGCATGGAGCTAGTATCTCTACAGCAATTTTACCGGTTTGTTTATTTCTAGTTGGAACAGGTCTAGCATTTGCAACGGGGACTTCATGGGGAACTTTTGGAATTTTAATTCCTATCGCGACTTCGATTTTCCCCGAAGGTTCACAAATGCTTGTAATTGCGATTGCATCTATTTTAGCAGGGGCAGTCTGTGGCGATCATATTTCACCAATTTCTGATACGACGATCATGGCTTCGGCCGGAGCTCAATGTAATCATGTTAATCACGTCACTTCTCAGATACCTTACGCAATGTTAGTTGCTGGAGCTTGTGTTGTTGGATATTTAGTTGCTGGTTTTACTACAAATGTTGTATTGACATTTGTGATTGCAATAATTGCCTTATTCATATTTATTTTTATAACCAAATATTTTTATAATTTTAAAGCAAAGAAGGACTAAGTGTCCTTTTTCTTTATACTTTATTTTATAATTATATTAAATAACGGTTATATTTGATATAATGAAAATAGAGTGTGACCAGAAAGGTGGTGTTAAAATGGAAGAAAGTCATAATTTTTATTTAAACGATTATACTGAATTTGTTAAACAGGCGACTGATATTATCGAAAGTAATAAGAATAGTAAAAATTATGTAATTATGTACGCTGATTTAACTAATTTTCAATTAGTTAATGACTTTTATGGTTTTATTGAAGGGGATCGTTTTCTTTTAGAATTTGCTAAAATTTTTAAGTATGTCTCCACGGACAATTTTATGTGGACGTGTTTTTCAGATTCATTTTTTAAGACTATCTTTATTTGAAGATAATTGTGATATTGAATCTGTAACAAGGAATTATGAACAAAAATTAGAAACTTTTATTTCATCGCAAGAAGAACATCACCCGGATTCAAAGATTGCTGTAGCAGCAGGATTGTGTCCAGTTAAATTAGAAGAAAAAGCTATCATTAAAGCAATTGATCAAGCTAATATAGCACGAAAAGAAGCTAAAAAAGATAATCATTGTAAACTAGTTTGGTTTAATGAAGATATGCAGAAATTTATTAATAAACGTAAAATATTAGAAATTGAGATTCAAAATGCTTTACGTAATAAATTATTTACATTCTATCTTCAACCTAAAGTTAATATTAATACGGGAAAAATTGTTGGAAGTGAAGCATTAGCCCGCCTTATTAAAGATAATAAAGTTATTTATCCTGATCAATTTATTGAAATAATGGAGAAAAACGAAACAATAATTGACTTAGATTTTCTTATTTGTCAGCAAGTATGCAGGTATCTTCGAGAAAGAATTGATCAAGGCAAAAAACTAATTCCTGTATCAATGAATATGTCAAGAATGCATGTTTATGAAACTGGTTTTGTTGCTAGGGTTAATAAAATTGTTAATAAATATAATATTCCTCCATATTTATTGGAATTTGAATTAACAGAAACGGTTATTTTGAAGAATTTAACCAAGGTGAGAGAAGTAGCTGATGAATTACGAAGTTTTGGTTATCGTGTTTCGATTGATGATTATGGAACAGGTTACTCAGGGATGAATATTTGGCAAGATCTAAATTTTGATATTGTTAATTGGATCGTTCATATATAACTAAAAGAGAGTCAAATAATAATCGCAATAATATTATTATTCCTGCAATCGTTGATATTTGTAATAAGTTACAGACAACAATTATTTGTGAAGGAGTTGAAACATTGGATCAATGTTTATATATGAAACGTTTTTGGATGTAATGTAGTTCAAGGTTATTATTTTTTCAAAGCCAGTTAGCACAGTAGAATTTGAAAAAATGATTGATGAAACGGACGGTAAATTTAATTTACCATGGAATCAAGATGATTTTAAATATACTTCTGTTGACAATATTTCTCAAAGTGAAATCAAAGCTATTACTAATTCTATCTTTAATTTTATTCCTGGTGGGGTGGCTGGATTCAGTTATGAATTAGAACTACTATTTGTAAGTGATAGTTTGGTTGAATTAAGTGGTTATAGTCGAGAAGAATTGCTAAGTGGAGGAATTGAATGGCCTAAAAAGTTGTTTTATAGCGAAGAAGAATTTAAACATGTTTTCTATCATAATGGATTAGCTGATCGTTCTTCTAAAAATTTAGTTGAGTTTAAAATTAAAGCTAAAAATGGTAAAACCGTGTATATTAATATGTATGGGGGATTAGTTGATAGTCCAGAGTGGGGTTCATATTATTTATGTTGTTTTTATGATGTTACAAATGAAAAAGTGAATGAATTAAAATCACATGAATTACAAAGAAAATATAAATAGTTTATTAAAAAATATTAACGGTGGAATTGGTAAAATGACACTTGATGGCAAAGGAACAATTTTATTTGCATCAGATGGTTTTTATAAAACGATTGGGTATACTCGTACTGATTTTAATCAACCGCCAATCAATAATGATTTAAGTCAGATAGTTAGTAAAGAAGCTTATTTTTTATGTAATCATGTAATTGAACAGATTAAAGCTGGTAAAATCGATTATTTTGAAGTTGAAGTAAATTCCAAAACTGCACAAAAGATTTGGCTAACGATCTATTTTTTCTAATATTCACAGAGAAAATGGAAAATTAGTAGCTGATGTTTTTTGTATCGATAGCACTGTTGATCATCAACAAATGATGCTAGAACAACACTGTAATGAGATGGAAGATAATTTAAATATTGTTATTGAAAATACCCCAGGGGATATTGTCGTTATTAAAATAAAAGATGATCATATTACCACTAAATTCCTTAGTCATGGATTATCTAAAATATTTGATTTTGAACAATCTGAGTTAACAGATATACTGAAACATAATAAAGGATTTGATTTAGTTTATGAAGATGATCGAGAAGTTTTAGCTAAACAATTTATAGAATTATCTAAACAAAAAAAGTTGTGTAAATTTTGATTATCGCTCATATTATAAAAATGGTAAAGTCAGTTGGCATAATATCAATGCAAACTTTTATCGTCAAGAAGAAGATGGAACAATCATTTATCATGGAATTATCACTAATATTAATACTCTTAAAGAACAACAAGAACGTGCGGAAAAATTAAAAGATCGTTATAATTTTATTTTATCAGTGTTGGCTGTTGATGTTTGGAATTTTGATGTTAGAAATAATCGGATGGATAGTTTATATATGGATGATAAATTAGTATTGATTTACCTAAAGGAGCAAAAATAGTTCCTGAAAATTATTAGAAGATGCGCTTATTTTACCTGAAGATCAGAATAAATATTTAAATATGCTCACTTCAATAAGAGCGGGACAGAAAACAGCCCATGATAAATTACATTGTCGAATTAAAACGGGTGAATATAATTTATTTGATCTTATGATAAGAGTAAAGGATACTAATTCAGATATGGCTATAATTATGGCTAAAAATTTTGATCAATTTTTTAATAAAAAAGAATAGGAAAAATAAGGCTAAATTATTTAGGCCCTTATTTTAATAATGAACGGTTGTTAACTAATGATTTTTAATGAGCTTTGATGATTGTTTTAGCTATTAATATCACGTATGATGTTGTTGTGGGGTGAGAAGATGCAGATAAAAAAAGAAGATTTAAAGAATGATATTATTGAAGCTGCTAAAGTGGAATTTTTGCATCATGGCTACGAAGGGGCTTCAATGAGAATAATTGCTAGTAAATCACATACCACCTTGGGAAATTTATATAATTATTTTACTAATAAAGAAGAATTATTAGGAGCTGTATTAGAGCCATCAATTAAGTCATTAAATAAGTTAGTTGAGGTTCATCTAAATGAAGAAATTCAAGTTCATTCACTAGAAGAGGTTGATGAAGCACTTGATCAATTTGGAGATTTTTTTGAAGAAAGTGATTTTCGATATATAATGGATGAACGATTAATTATCCTTTTTGAATTAAAAACGACGGAATATAAAGAAAAAAGGGATTGGTTTCTTTTAAAATTTAAGCAACATATGGCATGGCATCTTAATATTGAAGATATCAATTCGCCGTATATTGATATTATTACAAATATGTTTATTGATTGTATTAAGCATGTATTAGTAAGTCATGATAATCTTGAAATGCAAAAACAAGAATTTTTAAAAGTTTTCAAAATGTTGTGTACAGGCATTGTTGTTAACGAAGAGAAATAAAAACTTGCAGTGATGATTCATTGTCTTTTGAATACATGTTTTTATTATGCAAAAAAGGAGAAAATATGATTAAATTTGAAGAAGTATCAAAGATTTATCAAAATGGAAATAAAAAAATTTATGCTTTAAATAAGGTTTCTTTTACGATTAATAAAGGTGAATTTGTCATTATCTTAGGACCGAGTGGGGCAGGGAAAAGTACTTTATTAAATATTTTAGGGGGAATTGATCGTCTTGATGAAGGAAAATAATTATTGATAATGAAGTAATTTCGAATAAAAATGAAAATGAATTATCAGATTATCGAGCTCATCAAGTAGGATTTATATTTCAATTTTATAATTTAATTCCAACACTGACGGTTTATGAAAATGTAGCTTGATGAAGGAACTAAAAAAAGATATTATGCCAGTTGATAACGTTTTAGATCAAGTAGGACTATTAGTGCATAAGAAAAAATTTCCTCATCAGTTATCTGGGGGAGAACAACAGCGAGTTTCAATTGCTCGAGCAGTGGTCAAAAATCCAGAGATTCTTTTATGTGATGAGCCAACGGGAGCTTTAGATAGTGATACGGGAGCAAAAGTATTGAAGTTATTACATGATATGTGTAAAGAATATCATAAAACAACTATCATTGTTACCCACAATACTAATTTGCAAGCTATCGCTGACAAAGTAATTCGAGTAAAAAATGGTCAAATCAATACAATTACAACAAATTCTCATCCTCTTGATGTGATGGAGGTGGAATGGTAAATGTTGTTTAAAAAAATGATTCGAGATTTATGGAAAAATAAGGTTCAGTTTGGAGCTATATTTATTATGATGTTTTTAGGTGTTTTTATCTTTTCAGGTATATCTAGTGAATATCATGGACTTGAAGTAGCTTTAAATAACTATATTAAAGAGAATAATTTAGCTGATGCTTGGCTTTACCAAAAGAAATTTAGTGATTCGACTCTTAATGAACTAAAAAAACAGACTGATTATGAACAAAGAATGTATGTCTCTACAAGCAATAAAGCGGTTGATAATAGTAATATTGATCTCTATATTACTGATAGTAATAAAATTTCAACTCTTAAAGTCGTTAATGGTAAATCATTTAATAATCAAGATGATGGTATCTGGCTTGATGCAATGTATGCTAAGAAAAATGGTTATCAGTTAAATGACCAAATAACTTTAAAATATCAGAATTTTGAATTAAGTAAGAAAATTATTGGTTTAGTTTATTCCCCTGAAAATATCTATCTGGCTAAAGAAGAGCAACTGACACCAAATCGTCAAAAATATGGTTTTGCATATGTAAATAATAATAGTTTTCCTAACACTTTATACCATCCGAATCAACTAGTCCTTTCCTCAAAAAAAGACATTAGTAAAATAGTTGATCAATTATTAGCTGGTAATGAATACAAGCTAATTCTCCAAAAAGATCATCCTAGTGTAAATATGTTGACTGGAGAGATTGCCCAGCATCGCTCGATAGGTTTGGTTTTTTCATTAGCTTTTTTATTTATTGCTGTTTTAATTACGATTACAACAATGCATCGGGTTTTGCAAAGTCAACGAATGCAGTTAGGAATTTTAAAAGCATTAGGTTTTAAGAAAAGAAAACTACTGATCCATTATTTATCACATTCAACATTTATTTGTTTAGTTGGTTCAATATTAGGTTACTGGCTTGGTTTAATAATAATGCCAGCTTTGATTTATCCAATGTTTGAAGAAATGTATGTTTTACCGGTTTTAACTAGCCAACCAATAGTTTTAGGATATTTATTACCAATTGGCTGTACTATATTATGCATGTTAATTAGTTTTTCTGTCTGTTTCAAATATTTAAAAATGAATGGTGCAACAATTCTTTACAGCAATAATTTAATTAGTAATTCAAGTTATTCACTAGCATGGAGCAGTAATCTACCATTCGATTTCAATGGAATATTCGTGATATTATTCGAAATAAATTGCGTAGTCTTATGACTATTTTTGGAGTTTTGGGCTGCACTGCATTATTATTTAGTGCTTGTGGCTATATGATACAATGACTAATTTGACCGATTGGAATTATACTAAATTACAAAATTATAAATATAAACTTAATTTAAATGATAATCTTAATGAAGAGCAAATTGATTATCTTTTAAACCAGACTAAAGGACAGACATTATTAGAGAGTACAGCTAAAATAGTAATTGATGAACAAAATTTAGATGTTTCGTTAACAGTCTTGGAAAATAATGATTATATCAAACTTGCTCAAGATTTAAGTAATTTTAAATCTTTAAAAGAAGGAATTGCATTATCAAAAAAAACAGCCGATAAGCTTGATTTAAAGGTAGGAGATATAATTAAGTGGAAAGGAAATTTAGATCATCAAGAATATCAATCTAAAATATCTTTAATTATTAGAACCCCGAATATCCAAGGAATTACGATTATGAAAGAAGAATATTTGCAAACTGGTCATCAATACTATCCCACTGCAATCATTGGGAGTAAAAATCAAGATTGCTTGACCAAATCTAACAAATATTTCTTCAATCCAGTATCAGCAGGACTTATTAGAAAGTTTTGATGTTTTATTAGAGGCAATGATCCTAATTATTATCATTCTAGTTTTAGGTGCAATTATTTTAGGTGGAATTATTTTATATAATTTAGGAGTACTGTCTTACTTAGAACGTTATTATGAATTTTCTACATTAAAAGTATTAGGATTTAAAGATACTCAGATTCAAAAAATCTTGGTTCAACAAAACATATGGTTATCAATGATAGGAATTTTATTAGGTTTGCCTGTAGGATATTTATTGATTGAATACATGATATCAACGATTCAAGATACAATGGATGTAATTAATTTCATTGCTTTACCTTCTTACTTATATGCAATTTTAGGCACTTTAGTTATTTCCTGGGTAATAAGTAAAATTATTTCATTAAGGATAAAACATATCGACATGGTTTCTAGTCTAAAAGCAAATGATTAAAAGAGAAACATCTTGATAATAATTGAATAAGGTGCATAATTATTGTATAATTTTAAAGAATATATATAAGCAAGGGAGAATTAAAATGATTGATATTGCGATATTAAGAGAAAATCCAACCTTAGTTAAAGAAAACATGAAAAAGAAATTTCAAGATGACAAGATTGGATTAGTAGATGAGGCTTACAAATTAGATAAAGATTATCGAGAAGTTTTAACTAAAGCTAGTGAATTGAGAAGTAAACGTAATAAATTATCTAAAGAAATTGGTCAATTTATGCGTGAAGGAAATAAAGATGCGGCTGAAAATAATAAGAAACAAGTAAGTGCAATGGCAGATGAATTAGCTAAATTAGAAGACTTAGAAACTCAATATGGTAGTGAGTTAAAAGCAATTATGATGAAAATTCCTAATTTTATCGATGAATCCGTTCCATTAGGAAAGATGATAGTGAGAATGTTGAAATTACTAAATATGGGGAACCAGTCGTACCAGATTTTGAAATACCTTATCATACTGAAATAATGGAAAATTTTGATGGTATTGATATGGATGCAGCTGGGAGAGTTGCTGGACAAGGTTTTTATTATTTAATGGGTGATATTGCTCGTTTACATTCTGCAATTTTATCATATGCTCGTGATTTTATGATTGATCGTGGCTTTACATATGTTATTCCGCCATATATGATTCGTAGTAATGTAGTTACTGGTGTTATGAGTTTTGAAGAAATGGATAGCATGATGTATAAAATTGAAGGGGAAGATTTATATTTGATTGGTACTTCTGAACACTCAATGATTGGTAAATTTATTGATAACATTTTAGAAGAAGATAAATTACCATATACGTATACTTCATATTCACCATGTTTTAGAAAAGAAAAAGGGGCTCATGGAATAGAGGAGCGTGGAGTATATCGAATTCACCAATTTGAAAAACAAGAAATGATTGTTGTATGTAAACCTGAAGACAGTAAGATGTGGTTTGAAAAACTATGGAATAATACTGTTGATTTATTTAGATCATTAGATATACCAGTAAGAACTTTAGAATGTTGTTCTGGAGATCTAGCTGATTTGAAATCTAAAAGTATTGATGTTGAAGCTTGGTCACCAAGACAAAAGAAATATTTTGAAGTTGGTTCATGTTCAAATCTAACTGACGCTCAAGCAAGAAGATTAAATATTAGAATTAATGGTGAAAATGGAAAATATTTTGCTCACACTTTAAATAATACAGTAGTTGCACCACCAAGAATGTTGATTGCTTTCCTTGAAAATAACTTAAATGAAGATGGCAGTGTAAATATTCCTAAAGCACTACAACCATATATGGGAGGTAAGGAAAAGATAACTAAATAGTTATCTTTTTATCTATATGAAAACTCTTTATATAAGTTGATTTAGATGGAACGCTATTGAATAGCCAAGGAAAAATTAGTGATTACAGTATTAAAACAATTAATAACTTAATTAATGAGGGAATGATTTTTACATATGCTACTGCTCGTTCTCTAGTTTCCGCTTCACCAGTAACAAGAGGATTAATCAAAAATCTTCCTTTGATAATCTATAATGGTACATTTATTGTCAATGGCGAAACTGGAAAACTGCTTCATAAGAATATTTTTAATTCAAAACAAGTAGCGCATATAAAAGCAATAATGGAAAAAAACCAATTAAACCTATGGTATATGCACTAGTAAATGAAAAAGAACGAGTAACGATAATAAATGAAAGCCTTCATGAAGGGGTAAAATATTATCTTAGTAAGCGTAAAACCGATTATCGAATTAATTTAACATTAGATTACTTATCTTTGTATGAGGGTGAAGTTTTCTATTTTACCATAATTGGAGATTATGATAAATCTTCGACCAGCTTATGAAAGTTTAAAGGATGATTTAGATTATAATATTACTTTTCAACAAGAAATATATCGTAAAGAATACTGGCTAGAAATTATGCCTAAAAAGTGCTCTAAAGCAAGTGCTATTTTAAAGTTGAAAGAACTTTTAAACTGTGACAGGATAGTTAGTTTTGGTGATGCAATCAACAATTTGCCAATGTTTGCAATATCTGATCAAAGTTATGCAATGGCTAATGCAGTAACCTCTTTAAAACAACAAGCTACAGCAGTTATCAAAAGTAATGATGAAGATGGTGTTGCTCACTGGCTTAAGGAGCATGTTATAAACACTAAATAAATCAGTAAGATAAAAAATAGTTTTTATGATTTAATATCGAAGTAGTTTTAAATAATTTAATAAAATTACTGATCAGTGGATTATAATTATCTTGATCATAGATTAGAGTAAACACTTTTTTCACTTAATGGTGTTAAGGGAATAGCTTTAAGATAATCGTTATAGCAATTATCTTTTGTAAAGGCATGCAAAATTGCGCAACCTTGATTACAGGCAATCTTTAATAAATTCCCTTCAAATTCAGGATAATTATCTTGATAGTATAATTTTCTAACATCAAATAAAAT
>ENA-OQLB01000465-OQLB01000465.1-human-gut-metagenome-genome-assembly--contig:-NODE-465-length-23036-cov-4.182112_pt1 | contig 23036 bp, 28 predicted proteins | sample MGYA00242656_ERZ504813 | MGnify/ENA primary metagenome ERZ504813 (study PRJEB26092, sample SAMD00036388) | human gut metagenome | host: Homo sapiens | study: EMG produced TPA metagenomics assembly of... | reverse complement strand
TAGACCCGGTCCGGTATAATCCTTGTACTTGGTTGTGAGATACTTGTAGCAATCTTTCTTACTAGCAAATTTTATGGCTTGGTAGGCTCTTCGAAGGTCAATTTTTCGACAAATAAGTATTGACATATTGAAATAGTGATGTTATTATATATGAGTATGCCGCACAGCGAGGTTAAAGAATGCGAGAATCACCAAAGCTGGCGAGATTTGATAATAGGAGGTGCCGTGATGTACGCAATTATCGCAACAGGTGGAAAACAGTATAAAGTAAGCGAAGGCGACGTGATCAAAGTTGAGAAACTTGACGCTGAAGTAGGAGCTAAAGTAACATTTGATAATGTACTTTTAGTTGGTGGAGATACTGTTAAAGTTGGAACACCTACCGTTGATGGTGCGAAAGTTGAAGCTTCTGTAGTAAGCGAAGGAAAAGGTAAGAAAGTCATCGTTTACAAATACAAGAGAAAAACTGGATACCATAAGAAAAACGGTCATAGACAGTTATTTACACAGGTTAAGATCGATAGTATCGTTGGATAATATCCTGAGGATAGAGTTATGACAAAGATAACATTCTATCAGAGAGTCGATGGAACCTTTCAAGGTTTCCACTCACAGGACCATGCAGGTTACAGTGCGGAAGGACAAGATATTGTCTGTGCCGCAGTGTCTGCTCTGGTAATTAATTTTGTGAATTCTTTGGATGAACTGACAGATGATCATTATCAGATTGATGTGAACCAGGAAGACGCAGAAATTGACGTAGTATTTACGGAAGAGCTTTCCGAAGAGGGGAGCTTGTTATTAAGATCACTGATCCTTGGTCTGACTTCAGTAGAAGAAGAACATGGACAGTATTTAGATGTAATCTTTAAGGAGGTGTAACAAAAATGATGAAAATGAACCTTCAATTTTTCGCTCATAAAAAAGGAATGGGTTCTACAAAGAACGGTAGAGATTCCGAATCTAAGAGATTAGGTGCGAAAAGAGCTGACGGACAGTTTGTAAAAGCTGGAAATATTCTTTACAGACAGAGAGGAACAAAGATTCATCCAGGCGTTAACGTAGGACGCGGTGGTGACGATACATTATTCGCATTAGTTGATGGTATTGTTCGCTTCGAAAGAAAAGGTAAAGATAAGAAACAGTGTTCTGTACATCCAGTAGCATAATTTAATTGCATACAGGAACAGATCATTTGAGATTCAGTAATTACGGCTTCAAATACATATTTGAGGCCGTTTTTCATTATAAGATAATGAAATATTTTTGTGACTGGAAGTTGTTTTTTTGACACAGAAAGGAAAAGACAATGTTTGCAGATAGAGCTAATATTATAATCAGATCCGGAAAAGGTGGAGATGGCCACGTAAGTTTCCGGAGGGAACTTTATGTACCAAACGGTGGACCAGATGGTGGAGACGGCGGCCGTGGCGGTGATGTGATCTTTGTTGTAGATGAAGGAATCAATACTTTATCTGATTACCGTCACAGAAGAAAATTCAAGGCAGGAGATGGTCAGGAAGGTGGCAGAAGAAAATGCCACGGTGCTGATGGAGAAGACATCATTCTGAAAGTTCCGGCAGGAACCGTTGTAAAAGACAAGGAATCAGGGAAAGTTATCCTTGATATGTCTAATAAGAAGGAACCAGTTGTACTTTTAAAAGGCGGTCGTGGCGGTAAAGGAAACCAGCATTATGCAACTCCAACCATGCAGGCACCAAAATATGCCCAGCCAGGTGGGAAAGCGCAGGAACTCGAAGTTATGCTTGAGTTAAAAGTTATTGCTGATGTAGGTTTGGTTGGATTCCCAAATGTAGGAAAATCTACATTTTTATCAAGAGTAACAAACGCAAATCCAAAGATCGCAAACTATCATTTTACAACATTAAATCCAAATCTTGGAGTTGTGGATATGGATGGAAGCAAAGGATTTGTCATTGCAGATATCCCAGGAATCATTGAGGGGGCGTCTGAAGGTGTTGGTCTTGGATTTGAATTTTTACGTCATATCGAACGTACAAAAGTTATGATCCATATGGTAGATGGAGCTTCAGTAGAAGGAAGAGATCCAATCGTTGATATCCATGCTATCACAGATGAACTTAAGAAATACAACAAAGAGATTCTAGAGAAACCACAGGTGATCGCAGCGAACAAGATGGATGCTATGTCTGAGACAGACAGAGAGACTGTGATCGATTTATTAAAAGAAGAGTTTGAACCAGAAGGAATCAAAGTATTCCCTATTTCTGCGGTAAGCGGGGAAGGTGTTAAAGAATTATTATGGCATGTACAGGGATTATTAGATGAATTACCAGAAGGTGCAACAGAATTTGAACAGGAATACGAATTAAACTTCGGAGAAGAAGAAGGTGGAATCTTTATCGGTCATCCAGAAGAAGGATTATATACCGTCGAAGGACCGAAAGTAGAGAGAATGCTTGGATATACTAATCTGGAATCTGAGCGTGGATTTGACTTCTTCCAGAAATTCATGAAAGAAAACGGTGTCATTGAACGTTTAACAGAAATGGGAATCGAAGAAGGAGACACCGTACGTTTGTATAATCTGGAGTTTGACTACTATAGATAGATATAATTGAATGGAGGATAACATGACAAGCAAACAGAGAGCTTATTTAAAGAGCCTTGCAATGAAGATCGATCCGATCTATAACATTGGAAAAGGAAGTATTTCACCAGAACTTGTACAGGGTGTCAGAGATGCTTTAGAAGCAAGGGAATTGATCAAGATCGGTGTTCTTCAAAACTGTATGGACGATCCAAAAGAACTGGCAAATGTTCTTGCAGAGAGAACAAGATCCCAGGTTGTACAGGTTATTGGTAAGAAGATCGTATTATATAAGGAATCAAAGAATCATAAGAGAATTGAACTGCCAAAAGCAGGGAAATAATATCGGAGGACAGCCATGAAGAAGATAGGAATTCTTGGTGGGACATTCAATCCGATCCATCATGGACATCTGATTCTTGGACAGGCAGCGAAAGAAGAGTTTGGATTGGATGAGATTTTGGTTATGCCAACAAAGAATCCGGCATATAAAACGATCAGTGGCGGTGTCAGTGAGAAAAACAGAGTCGATATGATCAAGCTGGCGATCAGGGATTTTCCGTATTTCAAGTTTAGTGATATCGAATTAAAACGTGAAGGAACAACGTACACAGTTGATACGTTAAGAGAACTTACAAAACAGGATACAGATTGCAGATATTACTTCATCATGGGAGCAGATTCGCTTTATCAGATCGAGACATGGAAAGATCCAGGACAGATTTTTACCATGGCAGATATATTAGTAGCTACAAGAAATGACTCAAGAAGTGCTCTGGATGCTCAGATTGATTATCTGGAAGAGAAATACGATGGCAAGATTTATCATTTAAGCAGTCCAAGCATTGAGATTTCATCCAATGATATCAGAAAAAGATGTAGCAATGGATCAAGTATTCATTTCTTCCTTCCAGAAGATGTGATTGATTATATAGAAAGAAATGATTTATATGGAAGTACAGCAGATAGAAGAAAAGCTTAAAACAGCATTAAAACCATCCAGATACCGGCATACACTAGGAGTAGCTATACAGCTTCCTGTATGGCAATGGTGTTTGGAGTGGATGTTCATAAAGCATATCGCGCAGGTCTTTTACATGATTGTGCCAAAGGCTTTTCAATGGAGGAGCAAAGAGCGTTATGCAAACGATATAATATCAGTCTGGAGGGAACTTTAACCAAAAGTCCGCAGCTGATGCATCAAGAGATCGCTCCATTTCTTGCAAGCGATGAATATAATGAACAGGATTCGGAAGTTTTGTCAGCAATCGCATGTCATACGACAGGGAAGATCGGTATGACACCGCTTGAACAGATAGTTTTTATTGCTGACTATATGGAACCAAATCGAAAGATGATTCCAGACTTTCAAAAGTCCGTAAGCTGGCATTTGAGGATCTTGATAAATGTACAAAAACAATTCTTAAGAATACGATAGAGTATCTGACAGAATGTGGACAGGAAATTGATGAGCGGACAGTAGAGACTTATAAGTATTATAGAGACAAAAAGGAGAATTAAGATGGATCAGTCATTAAATATGGTAAAGATCGCATATGATGCGTTAGATGACAAGTTAGCAGAAGATATCAAGATCATTGATATTCGAAGCATTTCTGTTCTTGCAGATTACTTTATCATTGCAGATGGTAATAACAAAAACCAGGTACAGGCAATGGTAGATAATGTACAGGAAGAACTTTTTTAAAGCTGGATATGAGATGAAACAGATGGAAGGGTATAGAGAAGGAAACTGGATCTTACTTGACTTTGGTGATATCATCATCCATATCTTTGATAAAGAAAACCGTTTATTCTATGATCTTGAAAGAATCTGGAAAGACGGAAAAGAAGTATCGATCGAAGAATTAAATTAAAAAGAATCATATGAAAAAAAGTCAGCTATGGGAATGCTTTGAAAGCATCTCGTAGCTGACTTCTTTTTATTTCATTGAACGATAAAGTCCAACGACTTTACCAATAATAGATACTTCTGATACGATGATTGGATCCATAGTATCATTCTCTGGCTGGAGTCTGTAATATCCATCTTCTTTATAAAATCTCTTAACAGTTGCAGAATCTTCGATCATTGCAACGACAATATCACCATTATCAGCAGTTGGCTGTTGTTCGACAATAACCATATCACCGTCAAAAATTCCGGCATTGATCATACTTTCTCCACGGACATGGAGCATGAAAGTATTCTTATTGCTGATATGATTTGGAAGCATTGGAAAATATTCTTCAATATTCTCTACCGCTAAGATCGGTTCACCGGCAGTGACGGTACCTACGACAGGGATATTGATGATCTCGCGGCGAGCCAGATTAAAATCATCATCGGTGATCTCGATCGCACGAGGCTTGGTAGGATCTCTATGAATGTATCCTTTTCTCTCCAAAGTCTCCAGATGGGAATGGACAGAGGAAGTAGAACGAAGATTCACTGCCTCGCAGATCTCGCGTACGGCAGGTGGATAACCTTTATCCAGAATGCGTCGTTTGATGAATTCAAGGATCTGTTGTTGTTTGTCACTTAATTGTTCTTTGGCCATGTATCATATCCTCCGTGTCTGTTTATAAACTATTCTTATCATAACATAGATCCGAAATGGAAACAAGTGTTCTCGAACAAAGTTTCGGAAAAAGCTTGACAAACAAATGTTCGAGAACTATAATACAGACATAAACAAAACAAATGTTCGATTATAGTTTGCGGAGGATGATATTATGAGAAGTAAGGGAAGAGTGATCGGAATTATCATAGCAGTAGTTTTTGTTTTTCTAATGAGTGCTTTCCTTTTAAGTAACAACCTGATCGAGGCCCAGGGAACAAAAGACAAGCAGTTTACCAGCATTCAGGTGCAGAAAGGTGATACATTATGGAAGATCGCAAAGAAATATATGGGGAATGAATATTCGTCTGTTGACGATTATATTGAAGAGGTATGTCAGACAAATCATATATACGATGGAAAGATCACAGAAGATATGTATCTGGTGATTCCATATTATAAATAAGCAACTGGCAGTCATACGGTTGATGTATGACTGCAGTTATGAATATAAATACTTTAATACAATATTATCGCCCAGTTGGGTTTTTGCTAAAAGATGCTTTTGTGCTGTTATAGACAGCTTTTCCATAGTTTGTAAGATTAGAGTTCATTTTCTTTGCTTCAGATTTGTTAGAGATGAATCCAATCTCAGTTAAGGTAGAAGATGTCTTCGTATGACGGAGAACAGCTAATCCTGTACGGTTTACAAGACCTCGGTTTGTAAATCCTGTGGCAGAACGGATATAAGGATGAATGGTTGCTGACCAATTATAGCTTGTTAGTCCTGTAGAAGATTTATATCCTTTGGAATTGTATAGGGTTTCAGTTCCTGTAGCAGAAGATCCGGCAGAATTGATATGAACACTGTAGAATCTGTCTGCGCCAACTTCATTGGCAAGATCAGAACGCTCAGTAAGGCTTGGGTATGTATCAGATAATCTTGTATAGTAAACTTTGATATCTGGATCGTTATCAAAGTATGACTTTGCAGCCTGAACGATCTTTAATGTCATGTTTTTTTCTTTATATCCATTGGCAACTGCTCCAGAGTCTGAACCACCATGTCCTGCATCAAGTACAACGATCTGTTTGTACATTGCCTTTGGTGAATCATAGCGAACTTTGATATAGGATCTGTCTGTGTTACTTCGAATCCTTTGATCGTAGCTTTTCGAGGCTTGATATATATTTTTGTATAGCCATTGCTGTAAGCGACAGAGTAAGAATAGAAGCTTGAATCACCAACAACACTGCGATGTGACGCATCGGAATAATAAGAAGAATAATTTCCTTTAATGTTTACGATCAGACGATAGTTATTGTAATCGTCAGTTGTTGAGATGTCGCTCTCGGATAAGCCCTCTGGTTTATCAAGTTGTACATAATGTTCTCCGTTTGTTGCTGGAAGTGTTGTAACGGAAGAAGATGCCTTATTACTGTTACTTGTTGAGAAAGTACCAGCATAAGAACTACTGCTCCATGAATAAGAATATCCAAGATGTTTTGCACAGAATTCACCAGGAACATAGATGTAATTTTTTTTCTGTTTATAGGAATATACACGGCGTGCAGGTGTTGGAAGTTTCTTTTTCTTTCCATTGACATAAGCATATTTGCTGCCACGTTTCATGGTGATCGTCTTAGAACCTTTTTTTAAAGTGATCTTCCATGTTTTAGAAGAGTAAGAATAAGAAACGCCTAATCCCTTCTGGAATACATAGCTTGCAGAATACATGGTTGTATCACCACGTAGGAAGCCAGGTGCTTTTGTTTTGATTGTCTTACCATTATAGATTGCACCGCGAGCTTTCTTTTTCTGCTTTTTACCAGCAACTTTTAAAGTGTATGTGCGTTTTGTCGTTGCATAGGATGCGGCAGATACATTTGCAGGTATTGCCGTACCAATGACTGAAACTGATAATAGTGTTGTAATAAATAACTTTTGTAATCTCATTGTTTATCTCCCTTTCTCATAGATTAAATCGTAACATATTTGTAATATTAATGCAATAAAAAGACTGTATCTCTTTGGATTTCCTGAAATACAGTCTGATATTATTAGATAAAATTAATTAAAAGAATTACAGAGTGACTGGTAAAGAGCAGATCCGATCGCCTCAGATCTAGCGTCAATTCTTGCAGATTCCGTGCTGTTAGAGATGAATCCCATCTCGGCAAGGGCACTCATCATTTTTGTTCCTCGAAGTACTGCAAGTCCAGGACGGTATACAAGGCTTCGGTCATAAGAAGACCCTTTTGTATACCCCATTCCACTTAGCGAAGAGGAATGAATGACACTGGCATATGTTTTGTAATCCTTATATAATGTTTCAGTTCCTTTTGCACTGGCAGAGTCTGCAGAATTGATATGTACACTTAAAAAACGGTCAGCATTGACGGTGTTAGCCAGATCATAACGTTCGGTAAGAGTAGGATACCAATCAGAGAGTCTGGTGTAATAAACCTTATACAGCGGATCAGAGTCAAAGTTTGTCTTGATATTCTGAACGATCTTTAAGGTCATATTCTTTTCGATATAACCGTTTCCAGTTGCGCCGCTGTCTTTTCCACCATGTCCGGCATCAATAACAATGATTCTGTAGAACATATCCTTTGGTGCCGCATACTTGACATAGATATAAGAATCTGTCTGAGTAACAGAGAATCCTTTGATTGTAGATGTTATCAGATTGATATAAGTTTTTCCATTTAGATAAGAAACTTTATAAGTTAAAGAATCTTTGATCGTGCGGTTAGAAGTTGTGTTAAAAAAGTTGCGGTAATCTCCGTCAATGATGATCTGTAACTGCTTATTCCAGTAATCATCGTTGGAACTTATAGAAGACGATGAAAGACCATCAGGTTTTTTGATCCGGATAGAATAATCAGATTCAGATGCTATGATCTTTGTTGTACTTCCAGAAGGATTGGAAGTCTGAGGCTTTGTATTTGATGGATTGGAAGGAGCAGGTTTAGCAGTACTGCCCTTTGAGATCACTCCTGATAACAGACGATTGTTCCATGAATAATTTAATCCTAGTTTTTTTGCAACGATATCTCCGGGAACCATGATATAATTTTTCTTTTTTGCGATATAACGGATTTTTCGAGGTGCAGATGGAAGGGTGAATTTCTTCCCATTCAAGGTAGCCGTTCTGCTGTTCAAAGTCATGACAAGCTTCTGAGAATTTCGTTGTAATGTAACTTTTTTTTTTTGGAACTTGAATATGAATATTTTGTTCCAAGAGAAGAACAGCGACCGAAGATCCAGTATGCAGAATACATAGAAGTAGAACCTTCAATATATCCTGGTATTTTTGTACTTATAACCTTATTATTATATCTGGCATTGATGGCTTTCTTTTTGACTTTTTTTCTTAGAATGTGTATACTGAATCTTAAAATATTTTCCTGCAGTTATAGAAGCTGGTGTGGTTACTACACTTGCTGATAGAAGAAGTGCAAGAGATAATCCAGTACATAAAATTTGTTTTTTGTTCATATATAATACCCCTCATGTTCATTGTCGATCGTTAATGACATTATAATATGTTTTGTGTAGTTTTTCAACGAGAACATATTTTCTGCGAGATTAGGTTAGAATGTTGTGAAATTTCTGAAAAGTTGAAAAGGATTCTTTTATAAAATGAAAAATAGTTTCCAATCTGTCTAAGAATGTGGTATTCTAATATATAAGCTCGATTTTTTGGGGAAATTTTCTATATTTTTACAGGAATCGAATTATTTTGAACTATAGGAGCAGATAATGAAATCAGACAATGAATTTCGAAGAGGATTAATTGATGGAATTCCAATCGGACTAGCATATGTGGCTGTTTCGTTTGCATTTGGAATTTCAGGAGCGTCTAAGGGAATTCCTGTATGGGCACTTACTTTGATCTCAGCAACCTGTGTAACTTCTGCAGGACAGTTTGCAGCGATCATAACAATGACGGCAGGAGGATCTTTGGTGGAATTAGTTTTATCACAGATCATTATTAATTTAAGATACTCGATCATGTCAATTGCGATCGGACAGAAATTAAGTGAGAAGTCGACATTGTGGAATCGGATCTCAATGGCATTTATGGTAACGGATGAGATTTTTGCAGTATCCTGTGCGGGGAGACATGAGATTACGCCCAGATATTTTTATGCTTTGATGTCAATTCCATGGATCAGCTGGACCATTGGAACTCTTTTAGGAGCGACGGCCAATACATTATTACCATTGATCTTAAGGAATGCACTTGGACTTGCAATTTATGGAATGTTGATCGGGATTATCATCCCACCAGCCAGACAAGATAAGCATATAACTATCGTGATCATTCTTTCCATGATCGTTAGTTTATTATTTAAATATATCAAAGCGTTATCTTTTATATCCAGTGGGTTCGCGATCATCATTTGTACCTTGATCGCAGCAACATTTGGAGCAATTTTATTCCCAGTAGAAGAGGAGGAGACTCATGAATCTTAGCAGATTATTAGTTTATATTGCAGTCACAGCAGTTTCTACATATCTAATACGAGTCATCCCATTGGTTGCAATACAGAAGAAGATAGAGAATAGATTTTTTCGATCATTTTTGTACTATGTTCCATATGCAGTACTGGCAGCAATGATCATGCCAGCAGTGTTTTATGCGACAGGAAATTTGATCGCATCGACAGTTGGATTTGCAATTGCGATGATTTTTGCATATAATAAAAAAAATATTGTTACAGTTGCATGTGCAAGCTGTATCGGAGCATTTATCGCATTAGTAGTTTTAGGGTAAATTAATCTGCCAATTCATTGACAGACATAAGTAATATCAAGAAGAAATGAGGAAGAAGATATGAATTGTAATTTAGCAGTCATTAAAGGTGACGGGATCGGGCCAGAGATCGTCACAGAAGCAATGAGAGTTTTAGATGCTGTAGGAGAAAAGTATGGACATACATTTTCTTATACACAGATACTGATGGGTGGAGCATCCATTGATGTTCATGGAGAACCATTAACAGAGGAAGCTTTAGAGATTGCTAAGAAGAGTGATGCAGTATTAATGGGTTCGATCGGTGGAAATACAAGTACATCTCCATGGTATAAACTTCCAGCACAGTTAAGACCCGAGGCAGGCTTATTAAAACTTCGTAAATCCCTTGGATTATTTGCTAACATCAGACCAGCATACTTATATGATGAATTAAAGAAAGCATGTCACTTCGTGATGAGGTGATCGGTGATGGGTTTGATATGGTCATCATGAGAGAATTAACAGGTGGTCTTTACTTTGGAGAAAGACATACAGAAGAAATTGATGGTGTAAGAACAGCCGTTGATACATTATCTTACAATGAAAATGAAATCAGAAGAATTGCGATCAAAGCATTTGACATTGCAAGAAAACGTAAAAAACATGTGATCAGTGTTGATAAGGCAAATGTACTTGATTCTTCCAGATTATGGAGAGCAGTTGTAGAAGAAGTAGCCAAGGACTACGAAGATGTTACATATGAACATATGTTAGTTGATAACTGTGCAATGCAGTTAGTCAATAATCCACGTCATTTTGATGTGATCTTAACAGAGAATATGTTTGGAGATATTTTATCAGATGAAGCAAGTATGATCACAGGTTCTATTGGAATGTTATCATCCGCAAGTCTTGCAGAAGGTAAGTTTGGATTATATGAACCAAGCCACGGATCAGCTCCAGATATCGCAGGACAGGATATTGCAAACCCAATCGCAACAATTCTTTCCGCAGCTATGATGCTTCGTTATTCATTTGATTTAGATAAAGAAGCAGATGAGATCGAAAAAGCGGTCAAAGCAGTTTTAGCAGATGGATACAGAACAGTTGACATTATGTCAGATGGAATGAAGAAAGTCGGATGTAAAGAAATGGGACAGCTGATCATTGATCAGATCAAATAAGAATTCGATGCTCACCATAGATAGAATAAGATATATTATACTAGGAGGTTAGTTTTATGAGTAATACATTTACAGAGGGAGAAGCATTTGCACCTCAAAGATCGTTATTTAACGCATTAGGTTTCACAAAAGAAGAGATGAGAAAGCCATTGGTCGGAATCGTAAGTTCGTATAATGAGATCGTGCCAGGGCATATGAATATTGACAAGATCGTAGATGCAGTAAAACTTGGAGTTGCTATGGCAGGTGGAACACCAGTTGTATTCCCAGCGATCGCAGTATGTGATGGAATTGCCATGGGACATGTTGGAATGAAATATTCACTGGTGACAAGAGATCTGATCGCTGATTCTACAGAATGTATGGCATTAGCACATCAGTTTGATGCTTTAGTTATGGTTCCAAACTGCGATAAGAATGTACCAGGACTATTAATGGCTGCTGCACGTGTTAATGTACCCACAGTGTTCGTCAGTGGCGGACCAATGCTTGCCGGACGTGTAAAAGGATGTAAAACAAGCTTATCAAGCATGTTTGAGGCTGTTGGATCTTATGCAGCAGGTAAGATCACAAAAGAAGAATTAGACGAATTTGAAAACAAAACATGTCCTACATGTGGATCATGTTCCGGTATGTACACAGCAAACTCTATGAACTGTTTAACAGAAGTTCTTGGTATGGGATTACAGGGAAATGGAACAATTCCAGCTGTATATTCTGAAAGAATCCGTCTTGCAAAACATGCAGGTATGAAGGTTATGGAATTATTAGAGAAGAATATCCGCCCAAGAGATATCTTAACAGAGAAAGCGTTTGAGAATGCATTAACAGTTGATATGGCACTTGGATGCAGCACAAACAGTATGCTTCATTTACCAGCAATTGCACATGAAGCAGGTGTTGATCTGAATCTTGAGAAGGCAAATGAGATCAGTAAGAGAACTCCAAATTTATGTCATCTTGCACCAGCAGGACATACATATATTGAAGAGTTAAATGAAGCTGGTGGAGTTTATGCTGTTATGAATGAATTAAATAAGAAGAATCTTCTTCATACAGATCTTATCACTGCAACAGGTAAGACAGTAGCAGAGAACATTAAAGGATGCGTAAACAAGAATCCAGAAGTTATTCGTCCGATCGACGATCCATACAGCCAGACTGGTGGAATTGCTGTATTAAAAGGAAATTTAGCACCAGATTCAGGTGTTGTAAAACGTTCTGCAGTTGCTCCTGAGATGCTTAAGATGGAAGGACCAGCCAGAGTCTTTGATTGTGAAGAAGATGCGATCAAAGCGATCAAAGGTGGAGATATTAAACCAGGGGATGTCGTAGTGATCCGCTATGAAGGACCAAAAGGTGGACCAGGTATGAGAGAGATGTTAAATCCTACATCAGCGATCATGGGTATGGGACTTGGATCAAGCGTAGCCCTGATCACAGATGGAAGATTCTCCGGAGCTTCCAGAGGAGCTTGTATCGGACATGTTTCTCCAGAAGCAGCAGTTGGAGGACCGATCGCATTAGTAGAAGAAGGAGATATCATTGCAATTGATATCGATGCCAATACATTAAATGTAAAAGTTTCTGACGAAGAATTAGCAAAGAGAAAAGAGAACTGGAAACCTAGAACACCTAAGGTTACAACAGGTTATCTTGCAAGATATGCATCGTTAGTTACATCTGGAAACCGAGGAGCAGTTTTAGAAATCAAACAGTAATTAAGTAAGAAAAGAGGATCAAATGATGAAACAATTGACAGGTGCTCAGATTGTTTTAGAATGTTTGAAAGAGCAAGGCGTGGATACCATTTTTGGGTATCCAGGCGGAGCGATCTTAAACATTTATGATGAATTATATAAACAGAAAAAGGATTTTACACATATCCTGACATCTCATGAGCAGGGAGCTTCTCATGCAGCAGATGGATATGCAAGATCTACAGGAAAAGTCGGAGTGTGCTTCGCAACCAGTGGACCGGGAGCGACAAATATCGTTACAGGACTTGCGACAGCGAATATGGATTCAGTGCCAGTTGTTGCGATCACATGTAACGTAGGAGTCAGCCTTCTTGGAAAGGACAGCTTCCAGGAAGTTGATATTTCCGGAGTCACAATTCCGATCACAAAGCATAACTTTATTGTAAAGAATATAGAAGAACTTGCAGACACGATCCGAAGAGCGTTTAGAATTGCAAAGACAGGAAGACCAGGACCTGTTTTGATCGATATTCCAAAAGATGTGACAGCAACAACGACCCTATATGAAAAATACAAACCAGCGAAGATCATACGTTCCAGTGAATATATCAAAGAAGTAGATATCCAGAATGCGATCAGTATGATCAGAGAAGCAAAACGACCATATATCTTAGTTGGTGGTGGAGCTGTGATCTCTGATGCAGCAGATGAATTAAAAGAATTTGCAGAGAAAGTAGATGCACCAGTATGCGATACTCTCATGGGAAAAGGAGCATTTAATGGTACGGATGAACGCTATAGTGGAATGCTTGGAATGCACGGAACAAAAGCATCAAATCTTGGAGTATCTCACTGTGACCTTCTGATCGCAGTCGGAACAAGATTTAGTGACCGAGTTTTAGGAAATCCAAAAACATTTGCAAAGAATGCAAAGATTTTACAGATTGATGTTGACCCAGTCGAGATCAACAAGAATATTTGTGTATCAGCTTCTATCATCGGAGATGTAAAAGCAGTATTAACAGTGATCAATCGCCGTTTAGAAGCCCAGGAACACAAAGAGTGGCTTGATACGGTTAAAGAATATAAAGAAAAGTATCCATTAACTTATGATAAAGGACGATTAACATGTCCTGAGATCGTGGAAGCGATTTATGATATTACAAAAGGTGAGGCAGTCATTACAACGGAAGTTGGACAGCATCAGATGTGGGCCGCTCAGTTTTATAAATATGATAAACCACGTAAATTCTTGACATCTGGTGGTCTTGGAACAATGGGATACGGTCTTGGAGCCAGCTTGGAGCCAAAGTTGGTAGTCCAGATAAGATTGTAGTAAACATTGCAGGAGATGGATGTTTTCGTATGAATTTAAATGAGCTTGCGACAGCCTCGCGATACAACATTCCAGTGATCGAAGTTATTATCAATAACAGCGTGTTAGGAATGGTAAGACAGTGGCAAGATCTGTTTTATGAAGAAAGATATTCGTATACAACACTTCAGGACAAAGTAGACTTTGTGAAAGTCGCTGAAGGACTTGGGGTGCAAGCTAAGAAGATCACGGATATCGAACAATTCAAAGATGCATTCAAAGAAGCTTTAAATGCAGGAGAACCAGTAGTTCTCGATTGTCATATTGACTTAGATGACAAAGTATGGCCGATGGTTAATCCAGGAGGTTCTATTGAAGATGCATTTGATAAATCGGATCTTGAGGCGCAGGCAAGGTAATTTTTAATTTATTTTCATATAAAGGAGAGAAAAGAAATGGCAAGAGTATACAACTTTTCAGCTGGACCAGCAGTACTTCCGGAAGAAGTGTTAAAAGAAGCAGCAGAGGAAATGCTTGATTACAGAGGATGTGGAATGTCCGTTATGGAGATGAGCCACAGATCCAAGATGTTTGATGATATCATCAAAACTGCAGAAGCAGACTTAAGAGAATTAATGAACATCCCTGATAATTACAAAGTATTATTCCTTCAGGGTGGAGCATCCCAGCAGTTTTCGGCGATCCCTATGAATCTGATGAAGAACAAAGTTGCAGACTTCATCATCACAGGACAGTGGGCAAAGAAAGCATACCAGGAAGCTTCCAGATATGGAAAAGCAAACATTTTAGCTTCATCAGAAGATAAAACATATACATATATTCCAGATTGTTCTGACCTTCCTGTATCAGAAGATGCAGATTATGTATATGTATGCTATAACAACACAATCTATGGAACAAAATATCAGCAGATTCCAAATACAAAAGGTAAAATCCTTGTTGCAGATATGTCTTCTTGCATTTTATCTGAGCCAGTTAATGTAGAAGACTTTGGAGTGATCTATTTTGGAGTACAGAAAAACGTTGGACCAGCAGGAGTTGTAGTTTGTATCGTACGTGAAGATCTGATCACAGATGATGTGTTAGAAGGAACACCAACCATGTTAAAATGGAAAACACAGGCAGATGCAGATTCACTGTATAACACACCTCCATGCTACGGAATCTATATCTGTGGAAAAGTCTTCAAATGGTTAAAGGACCAGGGTGGACTTACTGCAATGCAGAAACGTAACGAAGAAAAAGCAAAGATCTTATATGATTTCTTAGACCAGAGTGAAATGTTTAAAGGAACAGTTGTGAAAGAAGACCGCTCTTTAATGAACGTTCCATTTGTAACAGGAGACAAAGGTCTGGATGCCAAATTCGTAGCTGAAGCAAAAGAAGCAGGATTTGAGAACCTAAAAGGACATCGTACAGTTGGTGGAATGCGTGCAAGTATTTATAACGCAATGCCAAAAGAAGGTGTTGAGAAATTAGTAGCATTTATGAAGAAGTTTGAAGAAGAGAACAAATAAGGAGGAGCCATGTATACAGTAAAATGCTTAAACCCGATTGCAAGTAAAGGACTAGATTTATTTACAGAAGATTTTAAAGTGATCGATGACTTAGATAAAGCAGATGCAGTTTTAGTAAGAAGTGCAGCTATGCACGATCTTGCAGTTCCAGAAAGCCTTCTTGCAGTTGCAAGAGCTGGAGCAGGAGTTAACAATATTCCATTAGATGAATATGCAAAGAAGGGAATCGTAGCATTCAACACACCAGGAGCGAATGCTAATGGTGTAAAAGAACTTGTTGTTGCAGGACTTTTACTTGCATCTCGTGATATCATCGGTGGATATAACTGGGTTAAGGAAAATGCATCCGAAGAGAACCTTGCAAAACTTGTTGAGAAACAGAAAAAACAGTATGCAGGTAACGAATTAAAAGGAAAAAGTATCGGAGTTATTGGACTTGGAGCAATCGGTGTTTTAGTAGCAAATATCTGCAATCGTCTTGGAATGAAAGTTTATGGATATGATCCATACGTATCCGTACGTTCTGCATGGAGCTTATCAAGAATGGTAAAACATATCGCTTCCATTGACGAATTATTTGAGACATGTGATTATATTACAATTCACGTTCCATACATGGATTCTACAAAAGGAATGATCAACAAAGAAGCTATCGATAAGATGAAAGACGGAGTTACATTATTAAACTTCGCCAGAGGAGAACTTGTTGATAATCAGGCAGTGATCGAAGGATTAGCATCAGGAAAAGTAAAACATTATGTAACAGATTTCCCAAGTGCAGAAATCGCTGGAGTAGATAAAGTGATCACAATTCCACACTTAGGAGCATCTACAGAGGAATCAGAAGAAAACTGTGCAGAGATGGCAGTGGATCAGTTGATGAATTATTTAGAGAATGGTAATATTGTCAATTCAGTAAACTATCCAAACTGTGATCTTGGAGAAGCAAGTGGAGCAGCTCGTATTACAGTACATCATAAGAATCTTCCAAATATGATCGGTCAGTTAACAGCGATCTTGGCAGCAGATGGACATAACATTTCCAATATGTTAAATAAATCCAAAGGTGAATGGGCTTATTCTATGTTTGACATGGAAAAGAAAGCACCAACAGAAGAGACAATCAAGAAAATGGAACAGATCGACGGAGTCGTTCGTGTTCGTGTACTATAGGAGAGAAAAAATGAGTGAAAAATTAAGAGTTGGTATTTTAGGTGCAACTGGAATGGTTGGACAGCGTTTTATTTCATTACTTGAGAATCATCCATGGTTTGAAGTTACAACATTAGCAGCAAGCCCACGTTCTGCTGGAAAGACATATGAAGAGGCAGTTGGTGGACGTTGGAAAATGGACACACCAATGCCAGAAGCAGTAAAATCTATGATCGTAAAAAAACGTCAATGAAGTAGAAGAAGTTGCTTCTCACGTAGACTTTGTATTCAGTGCAGTAGATATGTCTAAAGACGAGATCAAAAAGATCGAAGAAGACTATGCAAAAACAGAAACACCAGTTGTATCTAACAACAGTGCTCACCGTTGGACACCAGACGTACCAATGGTAGTACCTGAGATCAACCCAGAACACTTCGAAGTGATCGAAAGCCAGAAGAAACGTTTAGGAACAACGAAAGGTTTCGTAGCAGTAAAACCTAACTGTTCTATCCAGAGTTATGCACCAGTTTTAACAGCTTGGAAAGAATTTGAACCATACGAAGTTGTTGCTACAACATATCAGGCAATTTCTGGAGCAGGAAAAACTTTCAAAGATTGGCCAGAGATGGAAGGAAACATCATTCCATACATCGGTGGAGAAGAAGAAAAGAGCGAACAGGAGCCTCTTCGTTTATGGGGACATATTGAAGACGGTGTGATCGTGAAAGCTGAAACACCAGTGATCACAACACAGTGTATCCGTGTACCAGTATTAAACGGACATACAGCAGCAGTTTTCGTTAAATTCAGGAAGAAACCAACAAAAGAACAGCTGATCGAGAAATTAGTAAACTTCAGCGGACTTCCACAGGAATTAGAACTTCCAAGTGCTCCAAAACAGATGATCCAGTACTTAGAAGAAGATAACCGCCCACAGGTAAGAGAAGATGTTGATTACGAAAATGGAATGGGAATCTCTGTTGGACGTTTAAGAGAAGACACTGTATATGATTACAAATTTGTAGGACTTTCTCATAACACAGTTCGTGGAGCAGCAGGTGGAGCTGTTTTATGTGCTGAGACATTAAAAGTAAAAGGATATATTACAAAAAAATAAGTATTGTAATGAATAGATAAACTTGCTATGATAAGAAACACGTAGAAATACGTGTTTCTTTCATGTTAAGCATATTTGTGAAATGAATATCAAATGAAATACAAGAAAAAAAGAGGAGAGTTTATGTTAGCACAAATACAAGCGATGTTCGCAGTAGTGGACTTGGGCAAGATTAACTGGAATCAGTTTTTAGAAAAATATCTGGAAATTGCAATGAGTATCATAGGAAAAGTCATAGTATCATTTTTGATCATTGCAATTGGATTTAAATTGATCAAGATCTTAATTAAATTGTTAAAAACAACCCTTGAGAAGGCAGAGATCGATTATGGAGTTATCTCATTTTCCTGCTCCTTCATAAGGATTGGATTGCGTTGTATTGTAATCTTTATGGCAGTTGCACATATGGGGGTAGAGGTAAGCTCCTTTATCGCATTATTAGGATCTGCAGGTGTAGCAGTAGGTTTAGCATTACAAGGAACACTTTCTAATGTAGCAGGTGGAGTTTTACTATTAATCCTGAAACCATTTCAGGTAGGAGATTACATCGTATTAACAGGAACCGACTGCGAAGGAGAAGTTGCAGCGATGGATATTTTCTATACAAAGCTTAAGACAATTGATAACCGAGTGATCGTCATTCCTAACGGAACGTTAAGCAATTCAAATCTGATCAACAACACAAAACAGGAACGAAGATTGATCGATATTGAAGTTGGGATCTCTTATGATGCAGATATTAAAGAAGTCAAAAGAATTCTTACAGACATAGCAAAAAATGAAAAAAGAAATTCTTGATCAGGATGGAGTTAATATCTTTGTGAGCAGTTTAGCAGACAGCTCTGTCATGATGGGGATCAGGTGCTGGGTTCCAACATCTGATTATGTAGCGACCAAATGGGCGTTAAATGAAGAGATTAAGATTCGATTTGATGAGGAAGGAATCGAGATACCATATCAGAAATTGGATGTTTGTATTAAAAATGAAGTGTAATAATGTTCCGTGCGCAGCCGAGAACAGAAGATACTTCTTGGCAAAACATTTGGCTGTTGTCGTTTTCTGTACAATCAGATGCTTGATGATAAGATTCGAGAGTATGAAAAGACAAAGAAAATGTTAAAACACACACCGGCCATGTATAAAAGGGAATATCCATTTCTGAAAGAAGTAGATTCGCTGGCACTGGCAAATGTCCAGCTTCATCTGGAAAAGGCATATCTATCACTGTGAGTGTGGAAATAAGATGGACAGAGATCATAATGCAGCGATCAACATCCGTGAAGAGGTAAGAAGGATGTTGACAGCATAAACTGTCCGTATCCGGACAATTGGATAATAAGAAAACATGCCCGTGTCCGGGCAAAAGAATCGCGGGGCACGCGAGGATAGCTTGTAGATACTTGGCTCAGTAGAGCCATTGAGCAAGAACCCCCCACTTCAAAATCAGGGATTTAAGTGGTGGGAGCATGTCACATAAAATACCAGAAAATTAATTTCGTCCTCTAATCTAACTTTGGATTGGAGGCTTTTTTATGTTTAAATGTACTCATTCGCTGGATGCAAAAGCATCTACATGCGGTACAGCATGCCTATGGTTACATCCCCGGGTGGTTGACATACATTTCCAGATAAGATTTACGAAGCTGATTCGTTACCGTTCGTTCTTTAAAAACCACATTTTCAATCTGAAAAAGAGGCATGATCCCCATCAGTGAATTCGTCAGAAAGCACTCATCAAATGTCACAAGATCTTCCGGATAAAGGATGGTCTCTTTGACATCATAAGTTTCCAGTATGTATGCCCGAAGGATTCCCGGTAGCAGGCCGCAGGAGAGTGTAGGCGTATAGAGTTTCTTTTCTTTTACAAAGAAAATGTTGCTCACTGTGCCTTCACAGATCTGACCCTTCGTGTTCAGAAAGATTTTCTCATTGATGCCAGCATTTATGGCAGCTCTTTTTTCTAAAATATTATCGCCATAATTTAACGTTTTATGAAACGTGAAGGGGGATGTTTCGTTTCGTCTTATGCTACTTATTGCGGAAGTAAAACCATTTTCATAATGAGCACTTGTATAAGGTGATTTTCGGTCAGAAAAAATGACATTTTCTTTCGTTAATATTATCTTCAGTGCACCATGTTCAATATAAGTACTGTTCAAATAATCTTCAATGGAATTTACGGTAACCTGGCGGTTTTCTAAATTTCCAAGATCAAATACATCGGCTGCGTGCTGAAGCCTTTGTAAATGTCTTTCAAGAAAAACAGGTTTGTTTTTCTCCACTGCGATCGTCTCAAAGGCACCCAGTCCGAATTGTACTCCGTCATCTATATGCAGATTCATGTTAGTTTCCTTTCGTATTATCATTTCCATATTACTGCAGGGCATCAAGGATAGCTTTTGCCTTCTGCAATGTTTCTTCGTATTCAAATTCTGTCTCCGATTCCGCTGTAATGCCGCCGCCGACACCTAAGTGATAGTGACCGTCCACGTGCAAGACAGTCCGGATGACAATGTTAAAATCACAGTTTCCATCCAGAGAAAGATAACCAATCGAGCCGGTGTAAAGATTTCGCTTTCCATGTTCCAGTTCGTCAATCACTTCCATGGCGCGGTACTTTGGTGCACCAGTAATAGAACCACCTGGAAATGTCGCCATAAGAAGATCGGCAAAGTTTTTCTCGTCCGCCAGATCACCTTCAATCCCGGATACGAGATGAAAGACTGTTGCGTATTCTTCGATGGTAAATAAATCAGTTACTTTCACGCTGCCACTTCTGCAGATTTTATTCAGATCATTTCGTTCCAGATCGACAATCATAAGAAGTTCACTTTTATCTTTTTCAGAGTTTTCCAGTTCCTTTCGCAAACGCAGATCCTCTTTTTCGGTTTCTCCTCTTTTGCGGGTCCCTTTGATCGGTCTTGTCTCTACATGACCGTCAGTGAGTTTTAGAAAACGCTCCGGTGAAGCACATACAATCTGATAATGATCAAAATCCAAATAGCCGCCAAAGGGAGAAGGGTTATTTTTACGGAGATTGTAAAATACATCCTGTGGTGCTTTTTTGCTTTCAATCGTCAGTTGCTGTGTCATGTTGGCGATATAAATGTCTCCTTCGTAAATGTAGTGGATCATATCGCTGATTGATTTTTTGTAATCCTCTTTTTCAAAGTTTGCATGAACCTGGATCGGATATTTTTCTTTGACAGGCTTTACAGGTTCACTGTCACTTGTTTTTAAAATGGCATCTTCCAATTTTTTTAAAAGTATATCAGCAGGTTCGGTAATTCCATTGGTAATGAGGTAACTCTCTTTTTTGTGACAATCTTCAATAATAAATGCATCGTAAAATATGAGTACTGCATCTGGAATAGAGATTGTGTCTTTGTGGGAAGATGGAATTCCCATGAGCCTACGGCCATATTCGTAAGAAAAATATCCAAGTGCACCTGACGCAAGTGGCAGGTGGGAAGAATTCGCAGTTTTCTGTTTATCCAGATAAGATCTCAGATAATTTTCGAAAGAAATCGAGGTTTCTTCTGTATCATTAATATAAAAACGATCTTCACGTTTTTCAAGCTTCAGATAAGGTTTGCGGCCGATGATGGAATAGTGACCAAGCTCATTTACAAGAGAAGAATCGAGAAAAATCGCATTTTCTTCGGAAGGCAGTACTTGAAAAATCTTAGCTGCCGGAATGTACATATCTAGTTTTTTAATTATTGTATTCGTGTTCTGCATGAAAAAAATCCTCCATTATCCTCGCTGCTCTGCGATTTTGCAAAAGTTATTTAAAAGTGCATGTCCATATTCGGTACATACTGCCTCCGGGTGAAACTGTACGCCGTATAGTGGAAGCGTTTTATGAGAGATCCCCATGACAACACCGTCCGCGGTTGTGGCATCGATGCTGTAGTTATTGGAAATAGTGTCTTTATTTACGACGAGGGAATGATATCTTGTTACATTGAATTTCGTCGGAAGACCGGCGAAGAGACGAAGCCCATTGTTGGAAATCTCAGAGATTTTCCCATGGATCGGAAATATCCCTTTTTCCACCGTTGCACCAGAGCAGAGTCCTAGCACCTGGTGACCTAAGCAGACGCCAAGTATCGGTATTTTCTCTTGGAATTTTTCTACAATATCGATGCAAAGCGTCGCGTCCTGCGGGCGTTTTGGCCCTGGCGAGAGAATAATCCCGGAAGGCTGCATATCTTCAATCTCTTCCAGCGTGATCTTGTCACAGCGGATGACGGCAATTTCCTTTCCAAGCTCTTCAAAATAAGCTTTCAGATTATATACAAATGAGTCATAATTATCAATCATTAAATACATGTCTCTTTCCTTCCTTTTCTTTAATATGTGCACAAAAAAGGGACAACGACAGGAGCACAAAAAATGTGCCCTACAGTCGTTATCCCTTTCAAATGGTCCGTAATCTGTGAAACTAAACTTTATACTATCATAGATGCCTTTTCTCCGTCAAGAGTAAAGGAAAAGAAGCCATTGAAAATTGTGAGTTGAGAGCCTATAATCATAGTTAGGAAACTAGAGTGGGAATCCTCGGTCATATGATGAAGGGAAACTTGCAAATGTTTCTCACAAAAACAGCGGAGAAACAGCTCCGTAGATCAGGCATATGCTTATGGAAGTAATGGGAAGATGAGCAAGATCATTGATGCAAAGAAGAACGGGTACCAGATCACTTATACAGGAGAAAAAGCAGAAAGATTTATCCGTCCGAATGGAGAATACCAGCAGCTTTCTTATGGAGATGGAACAACGACGGTATCTTCCCACAAGGCAGACGGAATCAAAACAGCACAGGATTCCATGAGTTTTGACAAGAATACAGGAAAGATCCTGAAAAAGAAGGATGCCAATGGAATTGAAAGCAGTTACAGTTATGATGATGGAGGAAAAGGCGGAGAACAAAATGGCTGGGTAAATGAATATCTTGTAAGAAAGATCAAAACGGAAGTGGATTATCAGGAGCTGGATGCTGCCGGACTGGTGAAATTTTTGAAAAACAGACAAGGAAAAAGAAGAAACCAAAACAGTCACATCCTATGAATGATCACGGACAGCCAAACCAACAGATCAACGGACAAACAAAGGGAAGGACCCCTGATTCTGTAGAACAAACG
>ENA-OQLB01000464-OQLB01000464.1-human-gut-metagenome-genome-assembly--contig:-NODE-464-length-23051-cov-3.987262_pt1 | contig 23051 bp, 26 predicted proteins | sample MGYA00242656_ERZ504813 | MGnify/ENA primary metagenome ERZ504813 (study PRJEB26092, sample SAMD00036388) | human gut metagenome | host: Homo sapiens | study: EMG produced TPA metagenomics assembly of... | reverse complement strand
CAACGCTTGCACAAAGGCCTGTACACAGGACTTAAATGTCATGCAGTATATTGCATATGCGCAGAGAGGCGAGCTTGAAAATGATGCAGAGGAGGAATCTTTTGACTGTGTAAGCTGCGGATGCTGTTCAGTAAGATGTCCGGCAGGAATTTCCCATCCGATGGTAGGCCTTCTGGCAAGACGTCTCACCGGTAAATATATCGCACCGAAAAGTGAGCATCTGGAGAAACGTGTGGAAGAGATCCACGAGGGCAAATTTGACGATATGATCGAGAAGATCATGCAGAAGCCGATCACAGAGATGCAGGAACTTTACAACAGCAGAGAAATCGAGAAGTAGGAGGGCGTAAAACATGTATGCACCATATCCAGAAAATATGATGGAATCCATCAAAAAGGTAGAGGCTACAAGAGCGGAGCGTATGGCAACAGAGCCAAGACGTCTGAGTGCAGATGAGAAAGATGCTCTTCTCAAAAAATTCCATCCGGACTATAACCCGGATGCATTTGCAGAGATTAAGGTAGGACCGAACAAGGGACAGAAAGCACCACTGGAACTGACAAAAATGCTCCATTCAGAAAGCCGTCTGCTCAACGAAAAAATCGATCTTACAAAAATCGATTATGATGTAGATGTACTGATCATCGGCGGTGGTGGAGCAGGCTCTTCCTGTGCCATCGAGGCCCACAACGCAGGTGCCAACGTTATGATCGTTACAAAACTCCGTATCGGTGATGCCAACACCATGATGGCAGAAGGCGGGATCCAGGCAGCAGATAAAGAAAATGATTCCCCGGTACAGCATTATCTGGACTGCTTTGGAGGCGGACATTTTGCCGCAAAACCGGAGCTTGTAAAAAGACTGGTAATGGAAGCACCGGATGCGATCAAATGGCTCAACGACCTTGGTGTTGAGTTTGATAAAGCAGAAGACGGAACCATGGTCACTACACATGGCGGCGGTACCTCCAGAAAGAGAATGCATGCTGCAAAGGATTATTCCGGATCAGAGATCATGCGTACTATCCGTGATGAGGTCTTAAATCTTAAGATCCCGGTAGTGGAATTTACATCCGCTGTAGAACTTCTGAAGGATGAAAAAGGTCAGACTGCCGGTGCAGTTCTTCTCAACATGGAAACCGGAGACTATTCCGTTGCAAGAGCAAAAACAGTTGTAATTGCAACCGGTGGTGCAGGAAGAATGCATTATCAGGGATTCCCGACCTCCAATCACTACGGAGCAACTGCTGACGGACTCGTGCTTGGATACAGAGCAGGCGCTTCCCTTCTTTACCAGGATTCTATCCAGTATCATCCAACAGGTGCGATCTATCCGTCACAGATCCTTGGTGCCCTGGTAACAGAGAAGGTTCGTTCCGTTGGTGCACAGCTTGTAAATGCAAACGGAGAGGCTTATATTCATCCGCTGGAAACCCGTGACGTAAATGCTTCCGGTGTTATCCGCGAGTGTGAGGAAGGCCGTGGCGTTGAAGTTCCAGGTGGACGAAAAGGTGTATGGCTGGATACTCCGATGATCGAGATCCTGGGCGGTGAGGGAACTATCGAAAAGAGGATCCCTGCCATGTTCCGTATGTACATGAATTACGGCATTGATATGAGAAAAGTCCCGATCGTGATCTACCCGACCCTTCATTATCAGAACGGTGGTCTTGAGATCAACGGAGACGGCTTTACAAAAGAAATCCCGAACCTTCTGGTTGCAGGAGAGGCAGCAGGCGGAATCCACGGAAGAAACCGACTGATGGGCAACTCTCTTCTTGATGTAATTGTATTCGGACGAAATGCAGGTAAAAAAGCAGCTGCCAAATGCAAAGAGGTAGAGCTTGGCACTATGAATCTGGATCATATCAGAAAATATGAAGAGGAACTGAAAAATGCAGGAGTTGATACAGGAGACGTATCTCCTATGCTTCTGCCGAAATATGCCCGCCACGAACGTTAACAATATGTTATGATAATAAAAAACATATGAGATAAGCGAAAGGAGTCTATTATGAGAGAAATCGAAGTAAACAGACTTACAGAGATTATCGAAAAACTCTGTATCGAAGCCAATGAACATCTCCCGGAAGATGTGAAGGATGCTATCAAAACCTGCCGTGCCTGCGAGGACGGCGAGATCGCAAAAGGTGTCCTTGATAACATTATCGAGAATTTTGATATTGCGGACAGTGAGAATGTTCCGATCTGTCAGGATACCGGAATGGCATGCGTATTCCTTGAAATTGGCCAGGATGTCCACTTTACAGGCGGAGATTTAAATGATGCCATCAATGAAGGTGTACGCCGCGGATACGATAAAGGTTACCTGAGAAAATCCGTTGTCAAGGATCCGGTACGCCGTGGAAACACAGGTGACAATACACCGGCTATGATCTATACAGAGATCGTTCCTGGAGATCAGGTGAAAGTAACTGTAGGACCAAAAGGCTTCGGAAGCGAGAATATGAGCCAGATCCGTATGTTCAAGCCATCTGCAGGCCTTCAGGGAATCAAGGATTTCATTCTTGAGGTTGTAGAAACTGCAGGTCCGAACCCATGTCCGCCTATGGTAGTTGGTGTTGGTATCGGAGGAACTTTTGACAAATGTGCACTTCTTGCAAAGAAAGCGCTGATGCGTCCTCTGAATACAGAGAACCCGGATCCTTACTATGCAGATCTTGAGAAAGAGATGCTGGAGAAGATCAACAAGCTTGGTATCGGACCTCAGGGCTTTGGCGGAAAGACCACAGCTATCGGTCTGAACATTGAGACTATGCCTACTCATATCGCAGGTATGCCATGTGCAGTTAACATCAACTGCCATGTAACACGTCATAAAACGGAGGTGCTTTAATATGGAAAGAAGAAAGATCACACTGCCTCTGACAAGAGAGCTGGCAAGAACTCTCCATGCAGGCGACCAGGTTTTACTGACAGGAACCATCTATACATCCCGTGATGCAGGTCACAAGAGAATGTGCGAGGCCCTTGCAAAAGGAGAAAAGATTCCTTTTGACCCTACAGATGCTACTATTTACTATGTAGGTCCGACTCCGGCAAAACCAGGCGAAGTCATCGGCTCCGCAGGCCCTACAACCAGCGGCCGTATGGATGCCTATGCACCGACCATGATGTCCGTAGGCGCCAGAGGAATGATCGGAAAAGGTGCCCGCCTTCCGGAAGTCGTAGATGCAATGAAAAAATATGACGGCGTATATTTCGGAGCCATCGGCGGTGCAGGTGCACTTCTTGCAAAATGCATCAAAAAAGCAGAGCTTATCGCTTACGAAGACCTCGGAGCAGAAGCACTCCGCAAGCTTTATGTGGAAGACATGCCGCTTGTAGTCATCATTGACAGCGAGGGAAATAACCTCTACGAAGAGGGGCGTGCAGAGTACCTGAAAGACCATGCAGAATAATCTTTTGCTCTACAATATGATATTGTGATATATTTCAAAAAGGAATAAAAAAAGGATAAAAGTCCGACAGTAAATGCTGAAAATCCGTGCAGAAGCATTTATTGTTGGGCTTTTTAATTTTATCATTTCACTTTCAATTTAATCATTCTTGAGAAAATGATCAAATTAAAGTTGACAATGATAAGATTGATTTATATACTTGAAGTAAATAAAATCGAAAAAAGAGTGATAAAGAAGGTGATGAAAAATATATGAGACAGTTTGATTATCGGGAAAAGTGGAAAAATCTGTTGACTCCTGAAATTGTATCTTACCTGACACAGATACATGAATTTAAAGGAGAACAAACTCTTTTTATTGAGGCCAAAGCAGATACTCTTACACAATTAGTTGAAATCGCCAAGATTCAAAGTACGGAAGTTCCAATAAAATAGAAGGTATTTATACATCAGATATCAGATTGCGGGAATTGGTAAAAGACAAAACAAGGCCAAGGACAAGAAATGAACAGGAAATTGCCGGATACAGAGATGTATTGAATACAATTCATGAAAGTCATGACCATATCCCACCAAAGTCTGCGATTATTTTACAGCTCCACAGAGATTTGTATAAATTTGAAAGCTACAATATTGGAGGGAAATATAAAACTGCGGATAATATAATTGAGGAAGAAGATTCCCGGGGAATAAAAAAAAATACGGTTTAAACCAGTACCGGCCTGGGAAACACCGGAAGCAATGGAAGAACTATGCAGAGCATTTGAAGAGGCAATGGCAACAGGAGAAATAGATCCACTTCTTTTGATTCCAATGTTTATTCTGGATTTCCTATGCATACATCCGTTTAATGATGGGAATGTACCATTGAGATACCAACAACAAATAGCGGCATAACAGCAGCAAACAACTTCATATCACATAAATACAGTTAAATAACATATAGAATTAGGAATACTTGAAAAACGGTATTCCTTTTTTATTTCCAGACGTTCAGAAATGAGCGTCTATTTTTTACCCAAATGAAAGGAGAATCAAAAAATGAATAAGATATTGAAACGATTGCTTACAGGTGTTCTTACTCTCGCAACCGTCTTTACTGCTCTACCCACAACTGCTGTCCATGCTGCGGAAACACAATACTGGACAGAATCGGAGGAACGTGTCGGCATTGTTGAGAAAGTAATGAATGATGGTTCTATCGGCTCTACATTTAATGAGGGGCATATGACCGTTGAGGGTGAGGACGCTTATTGTATCGACATCAACACAGGCTTTAAGAATGGATATAAGACCAGAAGTGACGCAAGTACACGCATGACTGCCTACCAGATAGAGGACGTTGCTTTATCTCTTGAATACGTCAAACAGTATACGAAAAGCCATACAGGATTGAGCAGCCAGCACGCCTACCTTTTAAGACAGCTTGTAGTCTGGCAGAGATTGAGCGTCCATCTTGGGTGGAGCTGTGACAATGTACGAGCTTCCTATGATGAAATCTCAAAATCCGTGCAAGATGAAGTATTCGCCGGAGCGAAAGCCTTTGTAAGAGAAAATAAAGGACGCTATGACTGTTACGGTTATATCTACACTGGTGAGGGGCAGGATTTAGGACAGTTCTTCGCAGAGCTGGCTGTCGGCAATGGCAAGATTCAGAAATTTTCCAGTAATACCACAGTCACAAACGGGAATGACTGCTATTCTCTCTCTGGTGCGACTTATGGTGTCTATTCTGATAAAGGCTGCACGAAATCTGTTGCCACACTTACGACAAATGCCAATGGTAATACGGACACTGTGGAATTAAGAGCTGCGACATACTATGTGAAAGAAACGAAAGCTCCAAAGGGATTCCAGTTAGATAAGAACGTCTATACTATGACGGTCAAGGTTAATGAAACTACGACTTTAAAAGTCAGCGACAGACCAAAAGTCACTGACACTTTGGTTGAGCTTTTCAAGATTGATATGGAAATTTCCAAAGCTACGCCACAGGGTAACGCTTCTTTAGAGGGTGCGGAGTTCGTCTGGAAGTATTATGACGGTTACTATACAAAAGACAATCTTCCATCAGAACCAACACGCACATGGTCGACAAAGACAATCGCTGAAAAAGACAGCAACAATGAAGTCCATTACATCACAAGATTAGCCGATTCCTACAAGGTATTGGGTGACAGCTTCTATACACAGAATGGTACTATCTGCTTGCCGCTTGGTACTATCACTGTAGAAGAAAAGACAGCTCCAAACGGTTACTTATTGGAGGGTGCTTATATGCAGGCTGCCGGAAGTTCTGAACAGATAAAAGGTGTCTTTGTGGCACAGATTACAGAAGATGGTGAGCTTGCAGCGTTAAGCGGCAGCAACCAGTATTCCGTATTAGACAAGGTTATCCGTGGCGGTGTCAAAATCCAGAAACGTGACCTTGAAACCAAAGATACAAAAGCACAAGGCGGTGCGACTTTGAAAGATACTGCCTTTGAAATCATTTCCTTAAATGATAACGCTGTCTTGGTAGATGGCAAGTTATACAACAAGAATGAAGTCGTCAAAACAATCCATACTGGCGTTGACGGTATCGCTACAACTGCCGCCGATACATTACCATACGGAAAATACCATATTGAGGAAAGCAACGCCCCAGAGGGATATTTGACGGACGGTGCAAAACCGATTGAATTTGAAATCACAGAAGATGGAAAAATCGTGGATTTAACAGATGAAGAACATTCCATCTACAACCAGATTAAGCGTGGAGATATTGAGGGTGTAAAAATCGGTGCTGGCACTCACAAGCGACTTGCGAATGTTCCCTTTAGGATCACAAGCAAGACGACTGGTGAGAGCCATATCGTTGTGACAGACGCAAACGGTCAGTTTTCCACTTCCCCATAATCAGATACTTTCCGTCGTCCGACTGGTGGTGAAAGCCATATCCGGCGGCTTCTATCTGCTCCCGGCTCATGGCGGTCACATGGAAAGTCCCCCTCGGTGTCTGGATTGTTTCGCCCGTTGTCAGCTCGTCCGGGGTAAGCTGCTTCTGCTCCTGTAAAAACTCCGGCACTTGCCGGAAGCCTACGCTGTCAACGTAATGCGCGGTGTCCTGTCCGTTCTGATGAAGCACTACCACGTCCGAAACGGAAAGGCTGTGTCCCTTAAAATCTTTTGGGTGGTCGATATTGAAGCGGGTATAAATATCTTCAAGGGAAGTTTCCGGCGCAAGGGGCGCGGAATAGACAAGCTCATAGTTCGCTTTATCAACCACATTTCCCGCCGCCTGCAGGCGGTCGTAAGGCTCAAAGCGGAAGTCCCTTGTTTCGTCCCCGCCCTTTATCTGGTAAATGGAAAAGGTGTCCTTGTCCTGTCCGGTGGTCTGCGCCGTTTCCTGTGCCTTTGCGTAAAGCTGCTTTACGTCGCCCTCGGTCAGCTCGCCGCTTTTGAGCTGCCCCATAAGCTCGCGGCATTTCTCCGGCGTTCCCGTATAAAGCACGTCGCCCATTTTCGCCCGCCCGTTCTCCTGTGTCACATAGGCTTGCAAGAGGTGGCTGTTTTCCCGGCTGTCGCTGTAAGGTTCCGGCGCACTCTGTAAATCGTTTCCGGGGTAAAGGCTTCTTTCGGGGCTGCTTCCGGCTTTTCTTTCCCGGCTGTATCTGCTTTTTTCGGGGCTTCCGGCTGTGGCGCGGCTTCTTGTCCCTCTCTGGTGGGCTGCTCCTGTCCGGCGGTCTGCTCCTTGTCCTGTGCCTTTTGCAGCTCCGCAAATTCGCGTCTATGGAATTGATAATCTCGGCGGCTGCGCTGCGTATCGTTTCAAGGGAGCTTTTCAGCTCGGACAGCTCCCGCCCGCTGCTCCACCCGGCGACATAGCCGAAAGAATAGTCCGACGTGTCAAGCCCGTAATGTTGGCAGACGGTATAGGCGACGCTTTCCGCTTCGACTTCGCGGGTGCGGCGGTCAACGCGGGGTTGCTCGTCCTTTGGCGCGTTGAGGTCAATGTCGTGCAGCTTCGCATGGGCGATTTCGTGAATGGCGGTCTTTAAGGTCTGTAATTCGCTCATGCCCTCGTTGATAGCAATGCGCTTCAGATATTTTTCCATAGCTGCCTTGTCTGCAAAGACTTTCCTTTCCTGTCCGGCGATTTTTGCCTGTCCGTAATTGTGGGGGCTGTTGGTGTAAATACTCCATGAAAGCGTCCACGAATAGGGAATGGATTTCTCTTTTTCCCTGTCATACCGGGTATTCTCGGATATGTGGTAGCGCATTTGGTAGACGCGGTTGCTGATGTGCTTCCCGTAGTCCGTAGCTTCCCACTGGTTCGCGGTATGCGTAGCTTCGGGTGTCCTCACATACTCAATGGCTTTGTCAATGGCAAGGGTCTTTCCCGCCTGTTCGTCCCATGCCGCCGCCTGTTCTTGCAAGGCTTCAAAAGCTGCCTGTTCAGCCGCCGCGTATTCTTCCCGCAATGCCTGTAACTGTTCTAAGGGCAGGGCGGTAAGCCCGGAAAGGTCAGCGGTCTGTTCCTCAAAATAAATATTTCGCTCTATCCGCATACTGTCAGCCGGGTCTAACTTGTCACGCTCAAACATGGAGTAACCTTTTTTCTTTTCCATTCATTCGCTCCTTTCTGAAATGGCGGCGCACCGCCGCGCTTTTGGGGTTCGCCCCGTACTACGGTGGGCTGTGCGTTATGCCAACAATTTTTTCATTTTTTTAGAGGGTTTGGGAAACTTCCCAACAAGCAAAATCCCCGTCCGGCGCGTCAGCGGCAGGACAGGGATTTACGGAAGTGGGTACCCGCTTCCTATGCTTGCTATTCAAGTTTTTAGTTCTTCTGTACTTCGATACGGTAGTTGACGTATTTCCCGCCAGTGTCAGCCAGAACGATAGTTCCGTCATAGGTCTTGCCTGTTTTCGGGGAATAGAGCTTCTTCACATTCACTTTGCCGGATTTAAGGAGCGCGGCGGCAATCTTCGCGGAAAAAGCGGTCTTGCGTTCCTCGAAAAAGCGGTCATTCTTCCACATGACAAAGGCACATTCTTTGTTGCTGCAATAATAGTTTTTCTTCCCCTCATGGACGGGGGAACCGCAACGGGGGCATTTGCCGACAGAGGCTTTTCCTCCCGGAACAAATCCTTTTTCCCGTCCAGTGCTGCGGCGTGTGTCTGCACAAGCTCCCGCGCCATAGCTTCAATGCCGGACAGAAATTCGCCGGGGTCTGCGGCTCCCTTTGCTATCTGCGTCAGATTGTTTTCCCATTCTGCGGTAAGCTGCGGGGAAGTGAGCATATCCGGCAAGACTGATATAAGGGCGGCTCCGTTCTGCGTGGGGATAAGCTGCTTCCCCTTGCGCTCTGCAAAGCCGCCCTTTACCAGTTTTTCAATGACGGCGGCGCGGGTGGCGGGAGTGCCAAGCCCCCGGCGTTCCGCGTCCGGTCGGTGTCCCCGTTCCCGGCTCGCTCCATAGCAGAGAGAAGCGACGCTTCGCTGTGGGGCTTCGGCGGCGTTGTGGTATGCTCCGTTACTTTTGCGGCGGGGTTAGGAAAGTTCTGTCCCTCGGAAAGCTCCGGCAGCGTCACGCCTCATTTTCCCCGTCCTCTGCTTCGGCTTATCTTTCAGCGTCGCCCGGTATCTGCGTTCAAGCTCTTTCCAACCCTCCGCAAGTACGGTCTTTCCCCTTGCGGTGAAGTCTGTCCCGGCGCATGAGAAAACCGCCGTAACCGCTTCATAAATATGCGGCTCGGCGGTGGCAAAAAGCAGACGCGCCCCCGCAAGGGTAAGGATATTCTTCTCGCTTTCCGGCAGCGCGTCCGGGTCAGCCTTTGCAAGCTCCATAGTGGGAATGATTGCGTGGTGGTCTGATACTTTCTTGCTGTCTAATACCTTTGCAATCTCCGGCGTGAAGTCCGCGCCCGCCATAAAGGGGAGCTTTTCGCAGAGCAGCGCGATAATGTCCGCTGCGGTGCCGCCCATGTCGTCAGTAAGAAAGCTGCTGTCCGTCCTCGGATAAGTAAGGAGCCGCTTTTCATAAAGGGATTGTGCAAGGTCAAGGGTCTGCTTTGCGGTGTAACCGAAAATGCGGTTCGTTTCCCGCTGCAAAGAGGTAAGGTCAAAGAGCTTTGGCGGGGCTGCGGTTTTCTTCTCTCTGGTAAGGGAAACGCATACCGCCTTTCCCGCTTCGCAAGCCCCTTTCAGCGCGTCGGCTTCTGCCTTGTCCGAAATCCTTTCGCTTGCCGCGTCCGCGCCGGATAAATCAAGGCGAACATGATAATATTTTTCTTTCTGGAAATGGGAGATAGCCGCGTCCCGGTCGGTGAGCATTTTTAAGGTCGGGGTCTGGACGCGCCCCACGTTCAAGGTCTTTCCATACAGGCAGGAGAAAAGCCGGGTGGCGTTAATGCCGATAAGCCAGTCAGCCTTTGCGCGGCAGAGGGCGGACGCAAAGAGCGCGCCATAGTCCCGCCCGTCTTTGAGGGAAGCAAAGCCCGCCTTAATCGCCCCGTCCTCCATTGAAGAAATCCACAAGCGGCGCATGGGCTTCTTGCAGCCCGCCACTTCGTAGACAAAGCGGAAAATCAATTCACCCTCGCGCCCCGCGTCACACGCATTTACCACTTCGGAAACGTCGGCGCGGTGCATAAGCTCTTTAATGGTTTTGAATTGCTTCCCCTTGTCCGGGTCAACGGCGTACTGCCATCCTCCGGCAGAATGGGTAAGCTGTCAAAACTCCATTTTTTATATTGCTCCCCGTAGCGGCAGCTTCCGCAAGCTGTACCAAATGCCCGACGCACCATGAAATGAGGTAGCCGCCGCCCTCGATATACCCGTCCTGTTTCCCCTTAATGCCAAGCGCGGCGGCGATAGTCTGCGCCACGCTCGGCTTTTCTGCAATCACAAGTCTAAATGCCATGAAAAAATCCTCCTTTCAGCGTTCCGGCGCGGTGTGCTTCTTCTCCTGTGCCTGTTTCAGACAATAGCCGATACAGGGGGATTGCGCCTTATAAGGGCAACGCATACACGCCGGGGATTTTGGAACGGGCGGCGCACTGTCACGCCGCCCGGTGGGTCTTTGTACCATCATTTTTTCTAAAGGGTTTTCGGTAAAAAGCGTCATGCTTCCTCGTCCTCCTGTTCTTCATCAGAAAGCCCGTCCCCCTCGTCCTCGTCGTAATCGTCAAAATCGAAATCTTCAAGGTCGGTGTCGCCCTTGACGTTCTGCTTTGGCTTCATAAACTTAAAATAATAGAACGCGCCCCCGCCGCCAAGAAGTGCCACGACAAGGAAAAGCACAAGCCCGCCTGTATTGCCTTTCTCTTTGGGCTGCTCTGTTGGTTTCTCGGTTTCCGGCTCCGCTTCCTTGCCGCTGCAAGCGGTCATGTTGTCCTTGCAGACAGGGCAGCTCACATTTACCTTTCCGGCTTCGCATTTATCGGTGCAACTGCAAACGGCGGGCGGGGCTGCTTCGGTGCTTCCGTCCTCCATGAGTGCCATAAGGTCGGCTTCGTCCACTTGATTAAGGAAATGTACGGTGTCCTCGCCCTCGTCGTCCCGGTCGATAAGGATATAAAAGTAATTGCCGTTTTTGGTCGTCACTGTGATAAGCTGCTTGTTGCCGCCGAAATCGTCTACAAGGGTCGCGTTCCCGTCCGGGGTAAGGGGTTCTTCCTTTTCGGGTTCCTCATAGACAACGCCGCTGTCGTCGGTCGCGTCCTGTCCTCCGGGGTCTGTGCAAAGGCGGTGACGGAAAAGCCGCCCGTCAGCATGAGGGCGGCGCAGAGTGCGGTCAAGGTTCTAAGGATTTTCTTATTCATTCTCGGTGTCCTCCATTTCTTCGGTGTCGTGGTCTGCGGGTTCTGCGGGGTAGCCCGGCGCGGCTTCCATGCCCGGAATACCGCCGCCGGAAAGCATAGCGGAAAGCTCATGCGGGGAAAGGCGCATGGAGCGCACAAGCTGTACGATTTGCAGGTTTTCCGCTTCGGTTTTCTGCGCTTCAAGCCCCCTTAATCTGTTCTGGTACTCGGTGATTTTCTCGCGGGTCTTTGCAATCTCTTTGTCGATACGTTCAATTTTGTTCATAGCCATCAATAAATTTCTCCTTTCTTTGCTCAAAAATATGTTAATTCCAGTTCATCAGCCCATAGCCTTTGATACAGGAGTAATTGACGGGGTAGCTCTTTATCTTGCAGGCGTCGCCGGAATTGCCCTCGACGGTATAGACGCGCTCCCCGTCCGTTCCGATAACAAGCCCCACATGGTCTGCGCTCCCGTCCCCGTCCCAGTCGAAAAAGATAGCGTCGCCGGGGGCGATATTCTCATAGCCCCTCGCGCCCCATTGCCCGCGTGACTGGAACCAGGGTACGCCCTGTGACTGGCACCCGGCAAAGCGCGGCTCGCTCTTTCCGGCTTGATTGTAGCACCATGAAACGAAACAGGCGCACCATTCCACGCGGCTGTTAAATCCGTACCAGCTCCAAAAGGGTCGCCCGCCCACGTTGCCGACTTGCCGCTTCGCAAGGTCTACAACGGCGGTGTTGCCGGGGCGTGTGCCGTTTACAAGCTGTACGCCGCTTAAATCCTCGGACGCGCCATATCGGGGGAGCCGCCGCCGAAAATCAGCGGTTTGTTTCCGCTTGTTTCCAGATAGACGCGGTACATTTCAAGCTGCTGTGGCGTTAGAAGTTCCTCCGCAATCTCGGAAATGGGCTTGTTCGTCAGCTTCACGTTGAGGATATGGTACTCGTAGGGTACTTCCTCGGTGGTCGTTTCCCCTGTTTCCGGGTCTGTGCTTGTTTCTGTGCGGTAGCGGATTTCCGTTTCTTCTGTCAGCGTCAAAGTGTACTGCATGGCAAAGACGCGATTTAGCTCTGCCTGTGCGCTCTGCGGGGTGTAGGTCTGTAAAAGGGCGGTGAGGTAGGACGCTAACTCATGGGGGTTATGCCCGATACTGTCAAGGTCATAGCGGTATTCGTCATAGCCGGGGTGGGTGCTTTCGATATTGTCAATCTGCTGCTGAAGCTCGTTTTCCTTTGCGGCGTAATTGTTCTCCGTCGCCACAAGGTCGCTGTCCTCCGACGTGTAGGAAGTCCCAAGTATGCCGTTCATCAAGCCGGAGAACATGGAACCGCAAGAGGAAAGAATTACGCCATGGTGATCGATAACAGAATGAAATATGCACAGAGTGCAATTGATGAGTTTCAGATCCGAAAAAACTACCGCAGATCGCAATTTCTGTAGATATGTTAGATACCGGAATTGATGTACCTGAAGTTCTTAATCTTGTATTCTTTAAGAAAGTTATGAGTAAAGCAAAATTCTGGCAGATGATCGGACGAGGAACAAGACTATGCCCGGGATTGTTGGATGGGGAAGATAAGAAAAAGTTTTACATTTTTGATTTCTGTGGGAATTTTGAGTTTTTCCGAATGAATAAAGGAAAGGCAAGCGCAAATCTGATGGCGTTGCAAAGTGCAGTTTTTAATCTTCAGTTTGAGATTTCGTACAAGCTTCAGGATATTAAATATCAGACAGATAAATTAACTGCGTACAGGACTGCACTTGTAAAGCACATGACTGAAAAAATAAAAGAGCTCCCAAGAGATAGTTTTACAGTTCGCCAACATTTGAAATATGTAGAATTATATTCAGAAGAGTCGAACTATCAGATGCTTACTTATGAAGATACTTTACTTGTACGGGAAGAGGTTGCACCTTGATTTTGCCTGAAAGTGATGAAGTAACAGCAGTACGTTTTGATGCACTTATGTATGGAATAGAACTTGCATCTCTGGTTGGAAAGAAATATACAAGTGCGCGAAAGATCTTTAAAAAGGTTCCGGAATTGCCGGAGTGGCAAATATACCGGAGATTCAGGCACAGACAGAGCTGATCGATCAGATTTTGCACACAGATTATGTGGAAAATGCAGGAATTGATGAATTTGAAAATATCAGGAAAAATCTGAGAGATCTTATGAAGTATATTCCGGATAAGAGCAGGAATAAATATATGACCAATTTTACAGACGAAATTCTTTCAACGGAATGGAAAGAAGCAGAATTGGAAAACAATGATCTGGAAAATTATAAGGTACGAGTAGAATATTATGTCCGACAGCATCAGGATAATTATGTGATATCAAAGCTGAAAAAGAATCAGCCACTTACAGAAAAAGATGTAGATGAACTGGAAAAAATTCTCTGGAGAGAGCTTGGTACAAAAGAGGATTATGAAGCAGAATTTGGCAGAAAGCCATTGGGAGAATTTGTCAGAGAAATGGTAGGTCTTGATATGAATGCAGCAAAGGAAGCTTTTTCAAAGTATCTTGAGGATGTAAATCTGGACAGCAGGCAGATTTATTTTGTAAATCAGATCATTGAGTATATTGTTCATAATGGAATGATGAAGGATCTTTCTGTTTTGCTGGAATCTCCGTTTACGGATCGTGGGAGCATTTCGGAAATCTTTACAGATATGGGTGTTTGGCTTGGAATAAAAAAAAAGTCATTGATACGATCAACGCAAATGCTGCTGCATAAACATCCACCTCTGTAAAACATAAAATTTCAACCGGATTTACAATAAATTTAACCATAAATCCGGTTGACAAAACCCGGCCGGGAACGTTATAATGGCCGGGTTGATAAGATATTTTAAGAAAAAAAGGCAGGTGAACAGAATGGACAGTTGTGATTCTCATGGGCGAAGTTGTAGCTCTCGGAGTGAAAGATGGAAAAACAGAGAGGGATGAGGCTGTTCCATTCTGTTTTAAGTGTACAGAATATCTGTGAGAATATTATGTCTGTATATCAGAAGGATATATTTGACAGGATGTATCGGTGCCATCAGAATCTGTACGATATTATTACATTATAATTGTAGCAGGATTATAATAGATATCTTTTTCATTCTTCTCATTCTGAGAATCTTACAGTAAGGCGATCATGTATAAATTCATTTCGCTTTATACTCAAATCCCAAGGAAACACAATCGAAAATCAAACAGCACATAGACATGCTTTAACATGTCTGTTTTTGGTGTGCGTGTTTTGTGCGAAACTATGTGAGGAGGATGAGAAAATGACAAAAAGAAATCAGGATTTTTCAAAAGATATTCTGAGTCTGATCCGAAGCAGTGTTTCTCCGGCAGTTTTAAGTGAAAGGCTGCAGGATTTCCACGAAAACGATCTGGCGGAAGTATTAAGAGAATTAAGCACTGCGGAGCGCAGCAGACTATACCGTATCCTGGAAAGCAGTATGCTGGCAGATGTTTTTGAATATCTGGAGGAAGAAGAAACTGTACAATATCTGGAAGAGATGGATGTAAAAAAAGCGGCAGCCATTCTTTCCAAAATGGAAACAGATGCCCTGGCAGATGTTTTAAAGCAGATCGATAAAGAAAAACGCAAGCTTCTGATCCAGCTGCTGGATGAACAGGTGCGGAAAGATATTGAAATGATCCGCTCCTTTGATGAGGATGAGATCGGAAGCAGAATGACAACGAACTGCATTGTGATCCGTGAAAACCTGACCGTAAAGCAGGCCATGAGTGAGCTGGTTTCCCAGGCGGCAGATAATGATAATATTTCTACGATCTTTGCAGTGACGGACAGAGGGGAGTTTTATGGAGCCCTGGATCTGAAGGATCTGATCACAGCAAGACAGGACCACCCTATGGAAGAGCTGATCGTAACTTCCTATCCATATGTGTATGGTACTGAGCAGATCGACGACTGTATGGAACGGCTGAAGGATTATTCTGAAGATTCCATTCCTGTATTGGACGATGACAATCGTTTCCTTGGAGTGATCACATCCGCAGGGATCATCGATCTGGTAGACGATGAGATGGGAGAGGATTATGCAAAGCTGGCTGGTCTGACTGCAGAGGAAGATCTGAAAGAACCTCTTTTTGAAAGCATGAAAAAAAAGAATGCCTTGGCTGATCGTTCTTCTGGGCTTGGTATGGTGGTATCTTCTGTTGTGGGAATGTTTGAAAAAGTAGTTACCTGTCTGCCGATCATCATGTGCTTTCAGTCTCTGATCCTGGATATGGCAGGAAATGTTGGAACCCAGTCCCTGGCTGTAACCATCCGTGTACTGATGGATGAAACGCTGACGGGCAGACAGAAAGCAGAGCTTGTGCTGAAGGAAATGCGGATTGGTCTTTGCAACGGTGGTTTGCTCGGCATTCTGTCTTTTGTACTGATCGGATTGTATATTTTCTTATTCAAAGGAAAAACACTCGTATTTGCCTATGCGGTATCCGGCTGTATCGGATTATCCCTGCTGGTGGCCATGCTGGTATCCAGTGCAGTGGGAACCTGCATACCGCTGTTTTTCAAAAAGGTTGGTGTGGATCCGGCAGTAGCCTCAGGTCCTCTGATCACTACGATGAATGACCTTGTAGCCGTGATAACATACTATGGAATGAGCTGGATATTCCTGATCGAGATGTTCCACCTGGCTGGCTGAGAGTAAAATGCAGCTATGCTCATAAAAATAGACAGATATCAGAAATCTGTCGAATAACAGAAAAGTTACCAATACAAAAAAATTCCGGATCGAAAGATTCGGGATTTTTCTTTACATACAAACAGAAAGCTATTATAATGAAAGACACGCTTTGCCCGTTTAAAACGTTGCAGAAATAAATACAAACAACGGGCAGAAAAAGAGAACAAAACGATCACATGGGGTGATTTGGGAAAGGAAACAGTAACATGATAGTAACAATGATCGAAAAGGTCTATACATTTCTGTGGGGAGATCTGATAAGGATCCCGCTTCCGGGAGGAAGTACGCTGGGAATCTCACTTCTGATCCTGCTTCTGATTCCGACCGGTATCTATTTTACCATTAGGACAAAGCTTCTGCCGATCCGTCTTTTTCCGGATATGGTACGAGCCCTGTCAGAAAAGAAAAGTGACAAAAATAATCTTTCAGCATTTCAGACGCTGATCGTATCTACAGCTACCCGTGTGGGAATGGGAAACCTGGTCGGTGTGGTAGCTGCGATCTCAGCAGGAGGTGCAGGAGCGGTATTCTGGATGTGGATCACGGCGCTGATCGGTTCCTCTACTGCTTTTATCGAAGCAACCCTGGCACAGCTCTATAAAGAAAAGGATCCTCTTTATGGTGGCTACAGGGGCGGTCCTGCCTACTATATCCACCGTTACTGGGAAGAAAAACAGGGCAGAAAACGAAAAAAGGTTCTGCTTTCCGTTCTGTTTGCCATTTCCGGCCTGATCTGCTGGTGTGGGATCAGTCAGGTTATCAGCAATTCCGTCACGGCGTCTTTCAAAAATGCTTTTGATATTCCGCCGATGTATACTACCATCGTGCTGGTAGTGATCGCAGCTGTGATCGTGCTTCGGAAGAATGCAACGGTTAAAGTTCTGGATCTTCTGGTGCCGGTGATGGCAGTGCTTTATTTTGTGATCACGCTGTTTATTATATTTACAAATCTTGGAAGTATGCCGGGAGTATTTAAACGGATTTTTGAAGAAGCTTTCGGATTTCGTCAGGCTGTTGCCGGCGGATTTGGCGTCGTGCTGATGAACGGAGTAAAAAGAGGTCTGTTTTCCAATGAGGCGGGAAGCGGCTCCGCTCCCTGTGCAGCAGCGGCAGCAGAATGTGACAGTCCGGTAAAAGCCGGATTTGTCCAGGCCCTGGGTGTATTTGTGGATACGATCGTAATCTGCAGCTGTACAGCTATGATCATGCTTCTGGCCCCGGAAGATCTGGTACAGGGGCTTTCCGGAATGGAACTTCTTCAGACTGCCATGCATTATCATATGGGGCAGTTTGGAGTGATCTTTATTGCTGCAACACTGTTTATGTTCAGCTTTTCCACATTCCTGGGAATCCTGTTTTATGCAAGAGGCAATGTGGCTTATCTTTCGGTGATAACTGGGGTTCACAGACAGGATATAAGGTGCTGGCACTGGTGATGCTGTTTATCGGTGGGATCGCGGCTTACACATTTGTATGGGATCTGGGAGATGTAGGAATCGGCTGATGACGATCTTTAATATTTTCATGCTGTATCCTCTTGGGGAAAAAGCACTGAAAGAGCTGAAGATCTATGAATCGGAAAAGAAGAAAAAATAAAACTGTTTACAGACCTTGAGAGCATATGGTAATATCAGGGTAAAGCGCTAAAAGATTAAAGAGTTCTGACAGCCGGAAGAAGTCAGACTCTGTGAAATATCAACGGTAAGTTGGATCAAGAGGAGGATATGAAAGATGTATATTACATGCCTGGACGTAGAAGGTGTACTGGTACCGGAGATCTGGATCGCATTTGCAGAGGCAAGCGGAATCCCGGAACTCAAGAGAACAACCCGTGATGAGCCGGATTATGATAAGCTGATGAACTGGAGACTTGGAATTCTGAAAGAGCATGGTCTGGGACTGAAAGAGATCCAGGAGACTATTGCAAAGATTGATCCCCTTCCGGGAGCAAAGGAATTTCTGGATGAGCTGAGATCCTTTTCCCAGGTGATACTGATCAGTGATACCTTTACACAGTTTGCAACTCCGCTGATGGAGAAGCTTGGACGGCCGACACTTTTCTGTAATTCCCTGGAAGTAGCAGAGAACGGAGAGATCACAGGCTTTAAGATGCGCTGTGAGAAATCCAAGCTGACAACTGTGAAGGCACTGCAGTCCATGGGATTTGAGACTATTGCAAGCGGAGATTCCTACAATGATCTTGGAATGATCCAGGCAAGCAAAGCAGGCTTCCTTTTCCGCAGTACAGAGCAGATCCGTGCAGATCATCCGGAAATTCCGGCTTACGAAGAGTACGATGAACTTCTTGCAGCGATCAGAGAAGCAATGAAATGAAGAAGGGAAAACCGGAATGATCAACGAAAGAATTGTGATCGAAGAAAAAACAAAGGATTATAATGAGGCATGGATAGAGACCTATTTCTGGCAGGAGTCGGAAGAACTCTATCCGGGACAGAAGCGTCCGGTCATAGTGATCTGTCCGGGCGGAGCTTATTGCATGACTTCAGACAGAGAGGCAGAAGCCATTGCTGTCCGGTTTATGGGAATGGGCTATCACACAGTGGTGCTTCGTTACAGTGTGGCACCTGCCAGATATCCGGTGGCTCTCCGTCAGCTGGCAAAAACAGTAGCTCTTCTCAGAGAGAACAGTGATAAGTGGCATATTGAAAAGAATAAGATCATTGTGTCAGGTTTTTCGGCAGGTGGCCATCTGGCAGCTTCTCTGGGAGTATTCTGGAATACGGAGGAGCTTGCTGGGATCACGGGAATGGAAAACGAGAGGATCCGTCCCAATGGCATGATCCTGAATTATCCGGTGATCACTTCAGGGGAAGCTGGTCATGAAGAAAGCTTTCGAAATCTTCTGGGAGATCGTTATGAGGAGCTGAAAGATCGGATGTCTCTGGAATTTCAGGTTACGGAAGATACACCCAGAACCTTTATCTGGCATACCTTTGAGGATCAGACGGTGCTGCTGGATAATACACTTCTCTTTGTTCAGGCACTCTATAAAAAGGGCATTCCAGTGGAGTATCATGTTTTTCCGCAGGGCCCCCATGGGATCGGCCTGGCAAATGAGCTGACTGCCAACGAAAACGGCAGAGGGATCGCAAGAGCCTGCGAACCATGGAGTGAGCTTGCAGGAAAATGGCTGAACCGAGAATTCCCATGGTGGAACGGGGCAAAGATCGAAAGATAATATGAGACTGCTGTGTCGGATAAAATATCCTTTTTATCGGGAAACCGGTAGAGAGGGTATTTTTTATGATTGTGATGCATGTGATGACTGCTGTATTTGTCGGCTGTTTTGTCTGGCTCATCTGATGATAAAAGCTTTGCAGGGCTTTGGTGTGGATCTGGATCAACATTCACATTGCAGAAAGAAAGGAATTTTGATAATTATGGATAAAAATCAGATTTTTATTACCAGTGGTACGGAATATAAAAGAATGACAAAGGAGCTTCTGGAAAAAGCGGATCTTCAGTCTCATATCGGGGACAGAAAGAAAAAGATCGGGATCAAGCCGAATCTGGTTTCTCCTTCAGAGGCTTCCTGGGGTGCAACGACTCATCGGAAGTGGTTGCAGGAATTATCGAGTATCTGAAGGAGCATGGCTTCCGGGATATGGTGATGCTGGAGGGATCCTGGGTAGGAGATAAGACAAGGGAGGCTTTTGAGACCTGTGGCTTTGACAGGCTTGAGGAAGAGTATCAGGTGCCGTTCTGGGATATGCAGAAGGATAAGGGTATTTCTGTGGACTGCGGCGGAATGGAGCTGAATGTCTGTGAGCGGGTAAAGGAGCTTGATTTTCTGATCAATGTGCCGGTTCTGAAAGGCCATTGTCAGACAAAGATCACCTGTGCCTTAAGAATATGAAGGGTTGATCCCAAATAAGGAAAAGAGACGGTTTCATTCTCTGGGGCTTCATAAACCCATTGCTCATCTGAATATGGGGATACAGCAGGACTTTATTGTTGTGGATAATATCTGCGGGGATCTGGATTTTGAGGATGGCGGAAATCCTGTCGTGATGAACCGGGTGATGGCTGCCTGTGATCCGGTTCTTGTGGATGCATATGTGTGTCAGATGATGCATTATGAGGTAGCTGAGGTTCCTTATGTGAAGCTGGCAGGTGATCTTGGCGTGGGCTGTTCAGATATTTCCAAAGTAGATGTCAGATTTCTGGAGGATGGTGCGGATCAGAGGATGCCGGTATCCAGAAAGGTTGTGGAGCTTGCAGATGCCGTGGAGGAGGTGGAATCCTGCAGTGCCTGCTACGGGTATCTGATCCCGGCATTGGAGATGCTGAAGGAAGAGGGGCTTTTTGAGAAGCTGGATGAAAAGATCTGCATCGGGCAGGGGTATCGTGGTAAGACGGGAGTGCTTGGTGTGGGACACTGTACCTGTAAGTTTCAGAATTATGTGGAGGGGTGTCCGCCGTTGGAGGGGGATATATATGAGTTTTTGAAAGAGTATATTGGTGAACGGACGCCGGGGAAGTGACAGTCCTCCGGGCCGGACTCCGTCTGGGGATGCTGCTAAGGTTCCGTGAGCCGGCTAAAACCATTGCGGAAGGCCCAGAACTCGCCTTCGGCTCAAACAGCTGGGCCCTTCCGCAATAACGCCGTCTCCCGCAACCTAACCATCATCACCCCTCCTCCGTAGCAGCCCGGAGGACTGTCACTTCCCCGGCTGACGTTTCAGACGGAGAGGTGGAAGCGGACGCGTGGTGTCCTGTCCTTACGTTTTGATGAGTTGAGCGTCCGCAGTTGGAGGTGTGGGAAGGATAGCGTCTGGTCGATAAATATTTTGGTGTTGTTCAATGTGTTGGAATGGTGGGAAGGATACGTCTTCTTGTTGAAAGGTGTTATGCCGATGAGATCGGCACAGCCTGGCGTTTTAAACAAACGCAGAATCCATCGCCCTGTCAGTAACGTAACATGACCAAAACGTACGATTCTAGCCCAAAACGTACGATTTCTAGCGGGGCCTGAGGGAAGGGGTGCAGGGGAGGGGAAACGGCCTTTCGCAACTACGAGTGCTTCCCCTCCCCTGCGGTTTCACTTACGCTTCCAAAGCGTAAAAACATTTCAGAAAAATTTTCAGAAAAAAAGAATCCTAAAGACATCTCTTTACAATCTCAATAATCTGCTCCATAGAAAACCGGCTGCTGTCAATACAGAGATCATACTGTGTCATATCCAGCCATTTGCTGTCTGTAAAGTATTCATAGTAAGCCTTTCTCTCTTTATCCATTTTTTTGACCAGCTTCCGTGCGCTGGCTTCTTCTCTGCCGGTACGGCGTATCACATTCTGAATTCTTTCCTCAAAAGGTGCATGGATAAAAAGTTTAAGTGATTTATCCTTCAGGATATTGGTCGCACAGCGGCCGACAATTACGCAGTCCTCTCTCTGCGGAAGAGACAGGATGATCTTTCTCTGGAGATCATAGAGCACATCGTTCATTGGTACAAAAGAGAAATTATCTGTAAACTGCAGCTCACTGTCAACGGGAAATACCCACTGACTGGCTTTTTTCTCGTCTACCTTTGCCAGGGTGTCGAAGGGGATATTGTTTTTCTTGGCAGCCATGTCAATCAGTTCTTTATCATAAAAACCGATGTCTAGGTTTTCAGCCAGAGTCTTGCCGATAAGGCGTCCGTTGCTTCCAAACATACGATTGATGGTGATAATACGTTTTGCCATAAAGATACCTCCTTTATTTCGGACCGGAAGCAGGAATATCTGATTTCCGGTAGTTTTTCTTACTTCTTTTATAACATATTTAAGATAAAAAATACCAGAAAATAATGAAAATAATTTCAAATAATAGTAAAAATATACAAACATATTGTGAAACTTACAGAATAAATATCTTGGATTAAGGTCTAGTGGGTGAGAAATTTTTAACGGGTTTTCACAAACCGCACAAAAAAGCCTACACATTTTTCAATTTAAAGTAAATGTATAACATATTTGGAGGACAGAGGAATGAAGCGACGACGCAAAAAGCTCATGATAATTATTCCTGTAACTTGTGTCTGCGTGGCAGGGGCGGGCACGTTCGGGTATTTTAGAGCTGTACGGCGGCCGTTTTCTGAAGCAGACAGATATAGATAATAATTCTTATGTAGTAGTCATTACCAGGGATACAGCAACAGAGCTCCTTGGCAGGGCAGATGCAGTAGGTGAGAGCATTAAGCTTAATGGAAAAAGCTTTCTTGTGATCGGTGTGCTGGACGACAGTAGTTCTCTGACACAGGGGACAGCTTCCATATCCGGTTCTGATGATTCTGATTCCGACAGTTCAGAGAGGTCTTCCGTGCAGCTGGAAGGGTATATTCCTTTTTCCACAATGACAAGAATTGCGGATAATGTGCTGGATGTGACTATGTTTTATGCATCCGGAACAGATAAAGAAAGTCTGGATCCTGCAAAAAATGCTCTTACGGAATTATTGCTGGAACGTTTTGAACAGGATGAGGATGCTTTTTCAGTTGCGGACCAGTTCGGAGATCATGGAAGCCATGTCGAATGTGAACAATACCATGTCTCTGATGATCGGCGGAATTGCAACGATTTCTCTTCTGGTCGGCGGTATTGGCATTATGAATATCATGCTGGTATCTGTCACAGAACGAACAAGAGAGATCGGAATCCGTAAGGCTATTGGCGCAGGCCGTGGAACGATCATGCTTCAGTTTCTGATCGAGGCTTTGCTGGTAAGTCTGATGGGATGTCTGGCAGGAATCGGTATTTCCTGGTTGATTCTGAAAATAACAGCGGTTGTGATGAATAATACCATGAGTTTTACCATGGATATGAAAGTGGTATGGTTTTCAGTTGCATTCTCAGTTCTTATTGGTGTACTGTTTGGATTGTATCCGGCTAACAAAGCGGCGTCCAAGAAACCGATTGATGCACTGAGATATTCCGGATAAATGGAGTATTTCAGGAGTAAATGCCGTAAAGGAACAAGGTGACATCGGCTTCCATGGAATTTGTCTGGAATCCCCAGAATGATAATGTATAATTTATAATAAATGAAACAAGCAGAAGAAAGGGTGATAAGAAACTTGAACATCGTGGAGAAATGTGTTTCGTGCCTGGACATCAG
>ENA-OQLB01000463-OQLB01000463.1-human-gut-metagenome-genome-assembly--contig:-NODE-463-length-23098-cov-4.295590_pt1 | contig 23098 bp, 32 predicted proteins | sample MGYA00242656_ERZ504813 | MGnify/ENA primary metagenome ERZ504813 (study PRJEB26092, sample SAMD00036388) | human gut metagenome | host: Homo sapiens | study: EMG produced TPA metagenomics assembly of... | reverse complement strand
CGGGACAGGTTCTTGTCCAACTCGATGTTGAATGCCCTCTGCACATACTCCGACAGCCTTGTCAACGGGACATCCCCGAATGCCTTGCGACTGTCCAATGCAAATAGTAGTTCGGTCAGTTCCGTCTTCGTCGCTTTCCACGTCAGGCGCACCTTCAGCAAAGATTCTTCGGCTTGCCGCAGCTCGAACACCTCCAATTCTTTCGTCAGGTAGCGGATCAGCCGCTCGTTGGCGAGAAGCCGTGCCGCCATGAAGTCACAGTTGGTCGAGAAAGACGGATCACGCTCGTGATGGAACGACTCCAAGTAGAGTGCCGTGTCAAGGTTACCCCGCAGGTAATAGAGTGCGTCCAAGTGGTCAGTCCGGAGCGGTAGTAACGCACGAAGTCCGAACGTTTCTCGTTGTAACGGTTGATGCCCCGTATCTCGTCTATCAGGTAGCTTCGCTGCGACTCGCTGCCTACGGGACGGTTCATCTCGATGTTGTATATCTTGCGGTAGTAGATGAGCCGGTGGCAGATTCGGGGTTTGACCGTCTTGAAGAACTCGATTTCCTCTGCCTCGTCACGGAAAGTATAGTCCGCGATGAAGGCTTTCAGTTGCAGGAAAGCGTCCGCGAGCACCAACGAGGCTTCGAATGATTTCTTGATCATGTTCAGGTCTCCGGCCTCTATCTTCTCCACCTTCTTTTCCGCCTCTTCCTCAAGCCTTGCGGCGAAGTCCTTCATGTCCGTTCGTTCAGCCATGCACGGGTATCTTCAGTTTCAATCTCTCGTCGTCCACCGCCACGCAGTAGTCGGCAAGGCCGTACCGCTCGAACTGTTCGGTGGTCACTTTCAGGTGTGTCACCTGCATACCATCCAGATCCACCTTGTCCGTCAGCGCACGGAGTTCCGGGTTGATGCGTAGGGCATTCTCCACCGACGTGCCGTAGGCGTTCCAAGTCTCGTCCGCTTCGTTCCAATAGAGGTGGACGGCATCCTTGTTTTCTTTTTCTGTCTCCAATATCTTCGTTGTTTCCATCTGTATTCAATTTTATTGAAATAAAGGGTAACTTGCCGGTCTTTCACAAGGGCGGCAAGTTGTTAGGGTTATTATACATAATCCCTCCCGCTGTGCTGGGAGAGTCTTGATGTAATTAAAGTGTATATATAATCTTGTTGGTTATTAAAGCGATTTGCCACTATTCGTTAACCGATGTTCCGGGAATGGGAGTGCCGTCTGTAGGGCGTGCGTTCAATCCGCAATGGGAGTCAGTGTATACTACCGGAATCCATACTGTAAGAGGTCCCGGATAGTTTTGCCAAGATGACCATCTCCAGTTACGACCATTTACGCCAATGGTGATGAATCGGCCGCCATTATAGACATCATTGTAATTGGGATTTTCAGGATCAGTAATGCTGTTTGCCTGATTGCATGCAATGTATGACCATCCCCCAGACGTACTATTGCGGTAGATGCTTCCATTATTCCATCCGTTCCACTGTCTGGCACTACAGAATATCATATATAGGGCGTTCCCCATTATATTTGCATCAGCGTTGTCCCTCATTATAGACCATCTGTGCAAGCCAAACATCGGGTGTTTCTGATGCACTTCATAATAATCCCGGACTATTGGAAGTGCACCATTATTCCAATTATTACCTCTTCCGTGGTATTGGTTATATCCTATTGCAAAATTATTTCCCCACGTGAACCTATCACTCATCAATCCGTCAGGTCCGCAATCGTACCACTCGTCCATGCCGTCGTTCTTCACCTGCACGTTTACCTTGCGTGTGCCGTTATTGGCCGTATTGTTTTGCAGGTTGTCCCAACGCTTCTTCACGTAAGGAGTGGCGGACACAGCCATAGATATAGTTTTGTTTACGACAATAGACACCGGTTCGCCATAAGTAAGATCACGTCCCTGATCGTTGATCAGCTCATCAGATACATCGGAGGAGATTACCACTCTGGCTTTCATGTTTGTGACGTTGTCCTTGAAATGTCCGCCGTTCAGCACGATGTTCCATTTCTCCGATTCGCGGGAAATATTTCGTTCGCAGCCCTTGAAGCCGAAATCGGCGGTAAAGGCTTTCTGCTCCACGCAGTACATGATGTTTTTGCTCATATCCTCCTTGCATGCAAGCAGCGAGGCAAAGCGATTCTCACTCGGGATGCTTAGCGTCTGCAAGTAGAAGTCACCCTTCGATGCATTATTGTAGATGGCTTGGTATTTCGTATTCTTGTTGTAAGTGGGTGATGGGTTATAGCCAACCAGTCCGATTCTGTTATATTTTGAACTTCAATAATGTCACCATCGGAGTATTCATCTTTAAACGGTTGGCTGGTTGTTTCCGGCACGGAATAAACCCAGAACCCGCCATCCTCTTCAAAGATATTTGTTTCACCATCTACACGATTTGCTTCGACATTGGGGCGAACTATCCAAAGCTTTTTATCTTCTTTTCCAGCTTGGTAGTCATCCACACTTTTAGTTATCACCACACTGGAATATAACCAATCTTTTGTTCCATCCCAAGAGACTTTGATAGGGATGTTTGAGCCGGGTGTTATTGTCTTAGGGGTAACGGTCAGACCAGAATTTTCTGAAGGAAGGATCATTCGCGTGTCATTTGGGTCAGACGAGCTGAAAGTTATATAGAAAGCTACCTGATCTTTCATCTCATCCGTCTTATCCACGTAGGCTATAAACTTCTCGTTCGATACACCCAAGTAAACAAAGTTATGCGAGATTTTATAAATATAGGTCTTCCCTTTTTCCCACGTCCCAGTGAGGGCTGCGCCCACAGTGAACTCGGTGTTGTCGGTATTCATAAACGTCACCTCCACCTTTGCACCGTCCAAGGTCTGCGGCACCAAGAAGAAAGTCTCGTCTTCCCGAGTAACAGGCGAACCTTCTGTGCCTTCCACTGCGTTATAAACCAACTGACGGTGAAATCTTTCTTATCGGACTTTACTTCCGTCCAAGTGGAAGAGGCAATATCATACGTGCCTTCATACTGCAAGTTGTACAGTTTGACGGACTTTACCACACAGTTGGGGAGGTCGCTTCCTGCCACGAATTTTACGGCCGATAAGGCATGATCGAATGTCAATGGAATGGCTTCCTGTTCTGCCTGGTTGGTAGCGACAGCCGTCATCACGTCCATCTGCTTCTTCACGTCTTCGGGAGCGGTGTAATGGAGCTTTGGAGTACCGTTCTCGTCCGCACCCGATACGGTCAAGCCCTCCGCGTTGGCGGTGTGCGGATACCAGGCATAGAAGTTCAGGGACTTGACGCCCGGCCAGTAGAATTTCTCTTCGGGATACCAATAGGTAGTACCGTTCTCAGGGCTTCCTTTCGTTGTCGGCACATTATACATGAAGTCGGGCGTACCCTTAATATCCGTATAGGCCGATACGGCGAAAGTCTCCATGATTCTGTCTTTCGTCTTGTTGTCTTCGGTCACCTGTGTACCGCGTGTCATCATCGGTTGTCACCGGGAAATCCGTCGGTCACTTCGGCGGAGAGGTAGACGGTCTTTCCGTTCACCTTGCCTTCCATCTCGACGGGTTCAAGCTCTTGCGTGGCAGGAGCGGAAACCGCACGGGTGCCGTCCGCCTTCGTCCACGCTTGCGAGCCGGGCGTGCTCACGGCGAAGCTCAAGCTGTGGTCGCCTTGACAGGGCGTTGACCTCCGTTTCCACCTCGTCCGTACAGGCGGAAAACACTGTCAGTGCGATGAGCGAAAGGCTCATCAGTTTTTTTTCTTGCTGTCATATATATTTTTATACCTTTTTACACGTCAGAATGTCGTGCTACAATATGGTTTCCCAACTTATGCACTTTCATTCAATATGTTTCACTAATTGATAATTCCACTTTATTGTGATAGAATCTTGATATGTACTTTTACAAGCTACTCTTAAGTATGGCATAACGAAAATTGTGAGAATTCGTTTTCCAATCAATACCGACTTGGAAACCTAAGACAAACTGACCCATTTCCGCAAAATTTCTACCAACTCCAGTTATTAGATAACATTTAGTCAAATCATTAGTTGGTGCCGCAGAGATCCAGTACCAAATATCCCCATCCTTCTTTTGTAATGGTTCCCCATATACCTCGTTATTACCGGGACATTGGCCATTTTGAGTCAGCTCATATATCCAATAAACCAAACGCAACTTAGTGCCCCATGTTGGATTTATGATTTGCCACTTTCCTTGTCCGTATACAGGATGGTTCTTATCCACTTCCCAATATTCATGGCTCTCCGTTTCATCATAAGGTCCAAAAGTTCCGTCTTTCCGTGCCACGATAACGTATTTCGGATCTGAATTGTAATCTTGAATGTAGTTCGGTGGGAACATCGTTCCTCGCCAAATGGTGTACCAAGTGTTTTCGTCCGTACCGGGAATGTATGTACGCTTGGTATTGAGATCATCAGGATCTGACGGAATTGTTATAGGTGCCGTGCTATTCACCTTGATTTGTACCACGAAAGGAGTTGCGTCTTTCTTTGCCTTGTCCGGACCATCGCCCACATTGTTCATGCGAGGCTGGTAAGTCCGCTGTTGTTTTCCCGGTCAGATCGAGGTTGTCTTGGAAAACCTCATAAGTCTTGTTTCCATCTCCATCTGTCACCTCATACGCCAAACGGGCGGTGATGGCATTCACTGAAGTGGGAGCTTTCAAATCCACTGTGAACGGGTCTCCATTGGCACTGATGTTATGCGATGTGTAAGGATTACCGTCCGTACCATTCGTTCCTTTGAAGAAGGTCACTTCCGCTGATAATTTACTGATTGAAAGCTTATATGTCACAGTTGTTCCTGCTGCCCAATAGCTATAACCATACCCATTAGCCGTAATGTCCTTCAACTTTGCACTCAATGTCTGTTCTACCCCGTTCATCACCAACAGCACTTCCAAACAAGCATCGGTATTTTCATCAAAACTTTGTGGCATCATGAAGAATGTCTCCCCATCACCCGTGAGCTCTGTTTCGGTATTCACTGTTATATTTTTATCTATATTATTCAAGGTGAAGTTTCGTGTATCATCATCCATATTAAACGGATAACGAATGGTTCCAGATGCAGGAACACAATGCGATCCCTTATATTTTAAACCTTTCAGCGTAATGGACTTGATGGTACAAGCAGGGAAATCATCACTTGTCTTGAACTTCACAGCTGTGAGCATGTGCTCGAAACGAATAGAAACGGCTGCATTCGTTTCTTCTATCTGATAGCTGTTGGCCATCATAAAGTCTTCTTGGTCGGCTACCTGTTCAGGTACTTCGTAGAACAGATGGGTCTTGGTAACTACGTTTTCCTTCGGTACGGTCAAGTTCTTTGATTGGTAGGGATACCATGCGAAGAAGTTCAGCTTCTTGCCGATAGGCCAGTAGTATGGTGTTTCAGTGCTCCAGCCGGAAGAGGCATTATTTTTCGTCACCTTCACGTTATACATCAAATCCAACACATCGGGGAAGTCTCCCATTTGGGTCGTGGCCGACACCGCAAATTCATCCACTTGCTTGGCATCACTCACCTGCGTGCACGTGTCAATGGCTGGTTGTCACCCGGGAAACCGTCGGAGATTTCGGCTGTGAGGTAGACAGGCTTGCCGTCCAGTTTGCCCTCCATCTTGACTGAGCCAAGTTCGTGCGTCTCTGAAGTGAAAGCCGAGCGGGTGCCGTTCGGCTGGTTTTGTGTGCTCACGGCAAAGGTGATGCGGTGGTCGCCCGTGCCCGAGTCACGGCCCGCGTTCTCCACCTCGTCCGAACAGGCGGAGAACATCGCCACTATGATGAGCGACAAGCCCATCAGTTTGTTCTTGTAGTTCATATCTTATTTTTCGTTTTTTATTCGTAGTTCATTTTCTGTCTTACAGGTTTTCTTCCTGCTGGCGGAGCGTCCAGCCGTTTACTATCACCGTGAAGTGGATGGGGGAACCCAAGATGGACTCACCGGGATTATCACTATTCGGTGGCGTCACCCCGGCACCATTGCTCAAATCGAGTGTATAGATAATCTTGTCGCCCGATTGCCAGTTGTTTCCGATGGCCACTGCCGCCCATCCGTATTCACCCACGGTGGTGGGATAAACCTGTGCGCCCGTGTCGGTAGTGATTTTCAGAAGCAGGGCGATGTAAGATCCGTTCGCGGCGTTCTGCCTGTCGTTTGTCGTGTTCCACGCAGTGAGTTGTTGCGGAAGGAGCATGGCCGTGCCTCCATCACCCATGAGCGATGTGGCATTCGCCGTGAGGCGTACAGGCTCTTTTAAGTCCTCCGTGGTATAAGAAGCATAGCTGTCGTCTTTCAGCGTCCAACTGCCATCGGCATCAGCATCCGAGGGAAACGTATAGTCACCGGTAGAGCGGACAGAGCCGATGCGCACCGCTTTTACATCGTAGCGATAGACTTTGTCGGAACTCTTGGCACGTATCTCTACTTGCGTCAATGCGTGGTGCATCACTAATCCCACGCCGGCGGCATCGTTCTTGCTACCTGAGGTATAGCCGGCCAATAGGTCGCGCTGCTTGGATATGTCGGTTTCGGGACTGAACCCCGTCACTTTCAGCTCACCGATGTTGTCGCCTCGTAGGTGCCGCCCCATTCGGAGGCTTCGGGACTGACCGCCACGAAGCGCAGCTCGCTGCCATCCTCCGGCCAGTAACGCACAGGGTCGGAATACCATCCCGATCCTTCCTCGTAGCTGAAAGCCAATTTACTGAACTCGTACTTCTCGTTTCCCGTAGTGGCAAAGGCCGAAACGCTGATTCCGGCTTGCCTCAAGGCTGGAAGGTCGGTCGGGAGGGCACGGGTGTTCATGCCTACCGCCGTTCGGAAACGGATCTCTGCGCCTTGCCGCATCTCCACCGTGCTGTCGTTGGAGCACGAGGCGAGGACGAGGCGCTGCCGCCAATACATGAATCGCTTTATATTCCATACTTCTATGATAGTTTATTGTTTTTTCTCTGTGTGACCGGAAAAGGAGCCGCCCCGTATGTGGGCGGCCTTGCATTCAACCTCGTCCGGCCTGATGGGCGCACTCCCTACCTTGGCTGTACTGTGTGCTATACAGCGGACAGCCACCGGGCGGAAGTGCGGTTTGGTTATTGATTTTTGATTAAATGGATGTTCGGATTACATTTCCTGATTTTTATCTTCCGGAGTCCAAGGATTAACAGTAACCGTGAACTTGATAGGTTCACCCAAAATGTCCTGACCTTTGTCCGGGTCTTTTTGAGGCTCGTTCTTGTTCCAGTCCGTTCCCGGATCTACAGGGTCAACCTTACCTGCTCCGTTAGTGAAATCAAGTGTATAGATGTACTTGTTACCTTTTACCCAAATGAATGAGACGGGAACGGAAGCCCAAGCGAAACCATCTGCCTTTTTCGGATAAACCAAGCCTCCGTCTTTGGTTGTGATTTGCAGATATACGGAGATGTATGAACCGGTAACGGCATCATCAATGGTTGCTCCGTCCCATGCTGTTGTAGTTTGCGGTATCAGCATAGCGTTTTCATACAGATTATTGTCGGTCGCATTCTTTTCCATGAGCGGTTGGGCATCAGCCTGCAAAGTAATCGGAGTGTCATAATTCACATTGTAAGTCTCCACTTCTGATGCATTATTCCAAGTTCCGTCAATGACATCGAATGTAGCCTTTTTGTTCACCTTTGCGATACGGATACCTTTTACCTGATACTTGTACAGGTCATTACCGTTCTTTGCATTGATTTGAATTTGAGAAAGGGCATGATCCATTACCAAGCCCAAGCCGTTTGCCTCATTAACACTTTTCTTGCCGGTTGCTCCTGATACATAAATCATGTCTGCTTGGTTCTTAACATCTTTATCAATAGTCACATCCGTCATTTTAATGTCTGAAGGACTTGTGAACGCACGTGTACCGGTCCAGTTTGTGGAAAGAGCGATGAAAGTCAATTCCGCATCGTCGACTGGCCAGTAATATTTCTGTGCAGATTCAAAAAAGTTGCCGTTCTTTTCATACTTGATAGGATATGCCACACCAAAATACGCTTCCGTGCCCTTGTAAGCCGTCACGTTGATGGCATCTAAGTTTCCGGTGGTAGTTTCTACTGCACGGGTATTCAATCCTACCACTGAACGGAAACTGATGGCACTCTGCTTAGCCACTTCAACGGTCTCGTCATTAGAACATGATGCCAGTGCCAATGCGGCCACCGCACACAAATAAATTTTCTTGTTCATTGTTACTTAAAACTTTTAATTGGTTAATAAATAATTATCTATTGATTAGATCATCAAAAAATGAATGTCAGTTTACCTGTTATTAATATATTAATTGTCAGTTTATTTCTGCATCTTTCTCTTCGTCCGTCCAAGAGTCAACACCTACGGTGAACTTGATGCCGTCGGTCAGTGTGGCATCTTGGTCTCCGCCATCTTTCCACGGGCTGACCGCTATTCCGAACTTGATCCGCTTGCCCAAAATGGGCATTCCCTTTGCGGGGTCTACCACACCATTCGGCGTGACAGCTGCTCCCGGATCTGTGGGGTCTACGCGTCCGGCACCTTCGGAAAAGTCAAGCGTGTAAACGTATTTCTTGCCGCTTTCCCAATCAAACGGAACCGAGATTGCTGCCCATCCGTAAGTCGCATCATCAGCAGTAGAACCTGCCGGATAAACCGAAGATCCATACTTGGAAGTGACATTAATCTTCACGGAGAGATAATACCCCACATAGTCACCGGCTGTATTTGAAGTTTTAGAGCCGTCCCATTTCAAAGCATCCCCACCGGTTTGCGGGGGCAGGATGGCGATCTTGGCATTTCCCATAAGGGATTCCGCCTTGCTTCCCAACTCTACGGGGGTATCATAAATCAACTCGTAATTCCTCATGTTGGTGCTGTGACCGATATTGAGTGTCGAATTAATTGTAGAAAGGTCAATAGTGACATCTTTGTTCACACCACAAAGACGGATGCCTTTCACCTTGTACTTGAAAGCCTCGTTGGTATTCATCGCCTTGATTTCGACAGACGAAAGTACGTGGATCAAATCCACGCTTATGGGATCATTGAAATTGGTTTTATTTCCCGTCACATTCGCCACTACGTAATCCTTTTGGTCGGGTATATCCTCGTCTACAGAAACTTGTACCGTCTTCTTGTCTTTCGTCAGTTCGAAGCCTGCCTGCCACTCGCTCAACTTCGGGTAAGCAAGGAAAAAGTTCAATTTGCTGTTACCGTTCCACGATTGGGGCGGACTGGCTATCCATGCGGAACCATTATATGAGTATTCCGTCTCATCATACAGCCGGTCTCCATTTTCCTTGAATGTCGTCACGTACAGCTTGTCGTTCTGTTGCAACCAGCCGGTGTTCACCTCCGTAGCCCGTGTGTTTATTCCCACCACGCTTCGGAAGCTGATGGCGTTCTCCTTCGCACGTTCGACGATCTCGTCGTTGGAGCAGGATGCCAGTACCAACACGGCTGCCGCACATATATAAATCGCTTTGTTCATATACTTGTCTTTTACTTATGTCCTTTTTTATCGTTCCTTTTTTACGAGCATCAGTTCATTGGCAGATCAATATAGATTTCCTGCCAGTCCTTCACCGTCGGCTGCAAACCACCACCGCCTGTAATGGGCTTCGGAAGCGGCAACTTGTCTATCTCAATCACGATGTGCGTCGGGTCTTGTGCCGGGTCATGCAGCTGGTCGGTCACGTCCTCCTCGAAGTAGTAGCTGCTGCCATCCGACATCTGCGCATAGATCATCAGCTTGTGCTCTCCGACTTCCTTCGGGCAATGGCCGAAGAAGCTCAAACGCCAGTCAGCGTCGTCTTATCCTCGTTGGCGCGTACCTCGAACGGGATGGTAACCTTCTCGTCCGTCAAACAGTCAATGCCCGCCAGCCAGCCGCCTGCCATGCCCGTCACGGACGCGCTGAGGCACTCACGTGCCGAAGGTTCTCCACGTTGCGAATCTCAACAGTGCAGGTGTTCACACGTGACTTCGGGGTCAGCACTATCTTTTGGACGCCTGTCTCAGGGTGGATGTCAAGCCGTTCGGAGTGGTCGCTCCAAAGGGCTTCCGGTTCCATCACGCTGCGTTCCTCCTCCGCGCCGCGTGCCAGCGGTGCTGTCTCAGACCGGGTGGCCAACGCCCCACGCAGCGAACGGGTGTTGCCCGTCGTCACCTCGAACGTCTCCGTCCGTTCCTTGTTCTGGAGGCGGTGCGTCTCCTTGTCGCTGTTCACACAAATCGCATCATACATACATCGGGACGGTGATGGTTCCTCCGTTCGGTCAGTGAACTCGTAGCGCATCGGCTCCGATCCGTCCTCCGGGTAGAGGTAGAGGCTCATCGTGCAGGGTCGCGTCGGGAGCTTCCGTCCAGTCGAACACCACCTCCAATTGCGTGGTGTGGGAATGGTCGTAGCACAGGTCCTTGTGCTCACAGGCCGTGAATAAAGGCAGCAGCATTACCGCCAGACATCCTGCGATTGCCTTGCGCAATTCCTTGTATATCCGTATATGTGTCATTTCGTTCCTCCTTTCTTGCTATTCTGATTGCCGTTTCCCAGCAACCAAATAAGTGAGATTTCAGCCCGGGTCGGGCCGAACCAGTGGCGCTGTTTTGTCTCTTTGTACACGTAGCAATCGTCCTCCGGCTCATATACCTTGTACTTGCCGCCACCGTAGCCGATACAGAGACCGAAGTCTATGTTCAGACGCTTGGCGACAGGCAGCGAATAACCGTATTCCAACCCGAAACCGTAACTGAAGTTGCTCAGATATCCTTTGCCGCCCGTCTCGAAGTCGAAGGTTAAACCTTGGGCGTACACGCCGAGGTGGTGTCCCTGTAATGGCTTTTCGGCTGCCTTCCGTCCGAAGTACTTGCGGATGTCAAGCTCGCCGCCGTAGATACGCCAGTAGCGGTGACGGGTGTCGTTCTTCCACCAGGCGTACATCCAGTTCCCACTGATACTCCACCCCTGGCCGAGGTAGAACTCCAATCCCACGTTCGGAACGAGGGCCACGTCGTAGAGCAGGTTCGTCTTTACCGCCATGAAGAACGGTTTCTTTTCCGTTTCTTCCTTGTCCGCGTTGTCCTGCGGAATCGTATCGTCCTCCTTATTATAAAGTGTGGCTGTCGTATCGATCTCCTTCTCGGTGGTGTCCGCCGTGTCATCGGGGTTCATTACGTTGTCGGATGCCGGTTTCAATTCGGCCTGTGCCGGCTCGGGGTCCATCACCCGCTTGATTCGTTCCACCTCGCATACTACCAACGCTCCGCTGCGTAAGCTATCAAAGAGGTTCTCCTTCATGTATTGCCATGCGCGTCCGCCGGCAAGGTTCATTAGCTGACGTTTGCGACCGTCCACCACCTTGCCCTCGCGTACCACCCACTCGGGTGTGTCACGGATGATGGCGATTGCCTTGTCGCGCCAAGGGGCATCGGTACGTCCAAGCTTTTCAGCCAATTCGCTCCAGCCCTCTCCTTGCGGCTGGAGTGTGAAGATGCTGTCGGGCAGAGAGAGGTTGTCTTTTAAATAATCCCGCAAATCCTCGCCACGTTTCCGGGCGAGTTCCTTGTTGTACTTCGTGTTACCGTCGGGAGAGGCGGACGCCTGAATGAGGATACGCCTGAGCACTACAGCAGGGTCGGCTCCCAGAGAACGGATGCTGTCGCCCAGTGCCGCAAGGTGCCGGTCGTTGTCCATGTAGGGAAGCTCCAGCCGTGCGTTTGCCGTGCGGTAGTAGATCGTGGTGCGGAGGCTGTCCGACACGATACCCGCTTGCGCCTTTCCGGCGAGCAGTGCCGCCAGCAGCAGGGACGGAATGATTTTTTTTCTCATATCGTATTTTTTAATTTATTAATTCTCATGTGTCATCGCCCGGTATTTTTCGGCTTGATTTATTATCTTATTGGTTTGTCAGGGTTTTACCCCCCCTCGAAAATTCTTCCGTGGCGGCGTGGTCTTCGAGCGAAACGCTTGACAGCCGCGACCGAAGCTCGTCGAGCATATCCCGGAACACTCCGCAAACCCGACAGCTGTCTGTCTCGCACGAGCACTGGACGCAGGGGAGAACCGTGCGACAGCAGTCCATGCGGAAGTTGCCTTCCAACGCACGCACCACCTCCAACATCGTCACCTCCTCCGGTGCACGGCTGAGCATGAAGCCCGGTCTTGTTCCTCCGCATTGTGAGCGCAGGATGCCTGCCATCACCAACCGTCGCAACGCCGGCGAGAGGCACGTACGTTCATGTGGTAACGCGCCGCTATCTCGGGGGCATTGAGCCAAACATTGTTGTGCCAGCCCCATACAAGGTAACGGCAGGCGATTAGCCGTATCGTGTGGGGTTACTCAGCATGTCTTGCCCCTTCCGTTTGTCATTTGTTTCATTTTATCGCCTCCTTATGTTTTCTTGCCTATTTGCCGTACATTTGCGAATAGTACGCAAATACAACGGTTCACTGTATTTGGATGGGAAAAAGAAACAGGATTTGCTTTCCTGTCTATTTTTTTCGCTTTTCCATACATCTTGGTGGCACTTTAATGAGCGTCCCTTTCTTAGCAAGAAAGAGACATTACGGGAAATAAACTTATATAATTCTGTGATACAGGCGGTTGAAAATGTGTTTCACATCGCATGGAAAGAATAGAGGGCGGAAAGGCAGGAAGAAATATCAGGTGAAACAGAGAAAAAAGCGGAAGAAAATTTGCTGCAAATGTATGAAATATATACCTTTGCAGCGAAAAATATTACGGTGTTCACGTGACACGAAACGAATGTCTCTTTCTTGCTAAGAAAGGGACATTTTTCGTTTTCGGGAGTTTGGGAAACATGGGGATGTGTGTTCCCGTTTTCCATCGGTTGCGATACAGGGGATTCGGATTTTCGATGGCAACCGGACGGGATGTCCCTTTCCTTTCTTTTATGTTTGGGCTTCCGTAGCATACGGTCGTACATGCCGTCCACAGCAGTATCAACCTTCCGGCTACTGATACGGGAAAGGTAGATCTGCGTGGTACGTATCGAGGTGTGCCCCATGCACTGGCTGATCAGTTCCACAGGCTGGCTGTCTTCCAACATTAATGTTGCCCACGTGTGGCGCAGCACGTAGGTTGTAAGAGGTACGGAGAGTCCCACTTTCCGCCCTATCATACGGGCTGTACGATTGATTCGCCGCAAAGCGGATTCTTCCGGCAGCTCCTTTCCGGGACATCCTTTCCTTGCCTCGTGCAGGAAAGGGAAAACGAAAGGCGAATCTTCCCGATGGTACCGTTTCATGATTTCTTCCAGTTCCGGCACTACCTCCACATCAATGGGCACGCCTGTCTTGCTGCGCAGGTAACGGATGTGCCGGTCCGTCACCATCCGGTGGGTCAACCCGTACACATCCTTGAATACCATTCCACGGGCGTAGAAGATGAACAATAACACATCCAACGCCTCACGCTGGTTCTCCGGCAGTGTCTGCCGCAAGCTGGGCGAGAGCAGACGCTGTACTTCTTCTTTCCGGAGCGCACGTTTGGCAGGAAAGCTGCCGCCGGTGTGATGTCCGCTGAAAGGTTTCCCGTCCGTGCCCTCGGAAGGAAGTGCCAGCGCATGGCCGTACACAGCCCGGAACGTGCGAAGATAAAAGTCTACGGTCTGAGCTTGTCGCCATGGTGGCTTTCCAGCCATGTGGTGAATCTGTCCGTCCAACCTCTTGTGATGTCTTCTACCGTCAGATGTTCCCATCCATCACCCACAAATTCCTTTACCTTATTTATACTACTATGGTAGTTCTCCAATGTTTGCATGCTACGTTGTCCTTTCAACGCATCCAGTGTCCGCTCCAACAATGGAGAAAGCAACCTTTTCTTTTTCCTATCCATCATTATTCCTTGTTTTTAGTTTACTACTGTATTATAATGGTAAAGAAGGAAAAGGATTTTGGATAATTGGGATATTTAACATTTAACAGTATGGACATGCTGATAGCCGCATCCATGATTTTACACTCATGTGATGCAATTGGGAGGAGGCAAGTCATTTAAAGGAAATTAACGGTTTCCTATCAGGATAGTAAAATCACGATCCTGACAGCAAAAGAACAAACTAATATATTTATTTGAATAACCCGTAATGACAAATCAAGCGACTTCGGAGCTTAGGAAGCGGACGGTTTAGCGGCTTAATTGCCGTTAAACCGTCCGGTTTTCGTTTAACGAAAACACAACTTGCTGTCCGCAGGAGCGGACCACGTTTATCCAATAATTATTGTGTATCAGCCCATTGCATGGCTGTTTCCCTGTGGCTTGCGGGGCATTTCCATCAGGTATTTGCCGGCTGCTCTCCCCATAAAAGGATGGATATCTCTCCATAACCATGTGACTTACGCCCATAATTCGGGGATAAGGAGGCGAATATACGTAAAATCTGCCCTTTACATGCCCTATTGTCCATTAATGGATTGTTACTTCTACACTTCTACAAATGGAGAAATGGCAGATAGCCATATACGACTTATGTTTTCTTTTCATTGTCTCCATTAATGGATTGTTACTTATACACTTCTGCAAATGGAGAAATGGGCAGGTAGCCGTGTACGACTTATTTTTTTTCTTTCATCGTCTCCATTAACGGATTGCTACTTATATACTTCTGTAGACTGATAATTTAAGAATCCGTATCAGGACAGGTACGTGCTCCCACACCTACCCATAAGGATTGAAAAGGACCGGTGGAGAAGGAAACGGAATCCTGCCCGCTTTTCCACACTTCTACGGGCAGCGGACCTCTGACGTCACCTCCGTATAGGAAGAACCGTCCGAGCGCAGCGGCATGTCCGTCCACCCGTCATGTGTATCATGACAATAACCGACTTTGGATGACTATAAGTGACAGGTGGTTCCGTCCTGTACTCTTCTTCCTTTATTTTGTATTCCGATACAATATCAGTTGTGTAGTTTAATAATTTAAGATTTTAAGATATGGATTCAGAAAAGGAAAAGAACCGGCTTTCCGATATCGTTCTCGAGAGGGTCGGACTCACGGGGAACCTTCTGTCAGATCCCGTTTCCCCATCCCCGGAACCGGCGATGAGGATGCCGGGGCATGAAAGGCAGGTCGGGGCAGGGAAAGTGACAGACCCGGAAGAATACAAGAGGAGGTTTCTGGTTCCCGCTCCCAAGGCCTCGGAATGGAAGACCGCATACATTGACGGGAGACTGCACCGCCGGATCGCCATGCTGGTCAGGGCCGCCGGTTGTGGTAGCATCTCCGGCTTTATCATCCGGCTGCTGGAACTCCATATGGAGGAACACAGGGAGGATATCGCCGCCCTGCTCGGTGAGGTTTACCGTCCCTGGGATGAGGACGGGCAGCCGGGAGGAACGGCCCGCCGATAAAACGTTGTCATTGTTCAAGAAGGCATATCATGACAGGAAAGAACGTAAAGACGGATGGTCCCGGCGGGATGGACGCGGACCGCATCCGTGAGATCATGGGGGAAGCGCCAGCCTGTCCCCGGAAGGGACGTGGAACGTCCGGTAACGACATTATGCGGCCCGCAAGGAAAAACGGCCCCATGCAGCCGTCCGTCTACGGGAAGGAATACCTTCATGGCATTGCGGGCGTGCAGCGCCGGTCACTGCATATTCCCGCCGCCCTGCACCGGAAACTGTCCATTCTGGCGGGAGCCTCGAGAAACGGGAAGGTCACGCTGGAGGGGTTCATCAACCACCTTGTCTCGCTCCATCTGGAAGAATACAGGGAAACGGTGGACATGATTCTGGAGGAGTCCCTGCCCGGCCGGCCATAAAGGCCCGTTCCCCATGACAGGGGATCTCCCCCGGTGGGAGCATCGTTTTTTTGTTTCTGAAACAATAGTGTTTAACATTTAATGAAAAAGAAGTATGATGAAAAAAGAAAAAGAGTTGTTGGTTGCCATCGCCAGCCAGAAGGGTGGCGTGGGAAAATCCGTCTTTACGGTACTGCTGGCCAGTGTCCTGCATTACCGCAAAGGTATGCGTGTGGCGGTTGTGGACTGTGACTCCCCGCAGCACAGCATCGCCCTGATGCGTGAGAGGGACATGGAGAGTGTCATGAAAAATGACGACCTGAAGGTAAACCTGTACCGGCAGTACGAGAGAATCCGGAAACCTGCCTATCCGGTCATCAAAAGCGACCCGGAAAAGGCGGTGGAAGACCTGCGGCGTTATATGGACGAAAAAGGGGAGACTTTCGATATCGTGCTCTTCGACCTTCCTGGAACGCTCCGCAGCGAGGGGGTGGTCCATACCGTCTCTGCGATGGACTATATCTTTGTCCCGCTCAAGGCGGACAACATCGTCATGCAGAGTTCCCTGCAGTTTGCCAAGGTGCTGGAGGAGGAGCTGATCGCCAAGGGGAACTGCAACCTGAAAGGTATCCGGCTGTTCTGGAACATGGTGGACAGGCGGGGACGGAAGGACTTGTATGATGCCTGGAACCGTGTCATCCACAGGATGGGGCTGCAGCTGCTGTCCTCACACATCCCGAACACCCTCCGCTACAACAGGGAGGCGGATCCTGTCTGCAAGGGTGTCTTCCGCTCCACGCTGTTCCCGCCCGATCCCCGTCAGGAGAAAGGCTCCGGCCTTCCTGAACTGGTGGAGGAGATATGCCCCGCCATCGGTTTGGGGGAATCCGACACCGACCGGTAGCGGACGATAGGATACAGACACCTTAAATAAGGACTTTTAGCCTAAGATAAAGTAAGCTAACAGCATGATAATAAGGCTCTTATAATTACGACTTCTCCTATAAAAGCATTACCTTAGCAGTATAATAATAAAGGAGGTAACAAATTATGAACGAGCAAGTTAGAAGCATTTTAGCACAAGAGACAACAAAGACAAGCAAGATCCGGCAGCTGTTCCTTCTGGGAGTTCCCCGTGCGGAAATCGCAAGAATGGTGACTAACGGCAATTACGGTTTTGTAGTGAACGCCCTGCGCCGGATGAGTGAACGTGAGGATGGTTTGAATACCCATCAGGCGACAACCGTATTGGATTACACTTTCAACCGCAAGTTCGGTATCGAGATCGAGGCTTACAACTGCTCCCGTGAACGGCTCGCCCGCGAGCTCAGGGAGGCCGGTATCGAGGTTACGGTAGAAGGCTACAACCATACCACCCGTCCGCATTGGAAGCTCGTGACGGACAGCAGTCTGAACGGCAACGACACCTTCGAACTGGTCAGTCCGATCCTGGTCGGTGAAGCCGGCCTGCGGGAACTGGAGAAGGTCTGCTGGGTGCTTGACCTGTGTGACGTGAAAGTGAACGAGAGCTGCGGGCTTCACGTGCATATCGATGCCGCCGGTTTCAACATGGCGACCTGGCGTAATCTGGCCCTGAGTTACAAACATCTGGAACCGGTCATCGACAGGTTCATGCCGGCATCCCGCAGGGATAACTACTATTGCAAGGGATTAGGCCATGTATCTGATGAGACGATACGCTCGGCCAGGACGGTGAACGAACTGAAAAACAGAATCGGCAACCGTTACCACAAGGTGAATCTCGAAGCCTATTCACGGCACAAGACGGTCGAGTTCCGCCAGCATTCGGGAACGACCAACTTCACAAAAATGCGTAACTGGGTGCTGTTTCTCCATAAATTGGTTACCTTTGCCACAAGGGGACAGGTGCCCGCAGCCACCGCGCTCCGTGACATCCCTTTCCTGGACGATGAACAGAAACTATATTATAAACTGAGGACTAAAAAATTATCGGCATGAACAAGCATATGTATATTTTGGCGGACGCGGCAGGATTGCCGCCTCCGACCTTCCGAGTTTGTACGCACCCTGCGTGAGGGCAGCTGGTTTGACAGCGAGTGCACCGACGGGGAGTACATGGTGAATTTCTCCGGGCGGTACAGGGAACTGCACGGGGTGACGGTGAGGACCGACACGCCGGAGCATTTCATGGATGACCTGAAAAAGTACGGTTACATCAAGGGCTGAGAAGCCCGCTCCTTTATTATTGCGATCCCCCGCCAGCAGAAGCCGGTGGGGATTTTTCTTTTTTCACTGTATCGGATGTCCCCCGTATCCTGTTTTCCAAAGGGGGGCTGGCTTCACGACTCCTTCGGGAAAGCATTTTTTTCTTTTCACCGCCCCTTCCCCCATGACAAAAACTGACTATCCATGACAATACACGACAGGTATTTGAGGTCATTCCGCTTGTTATTTCCTTTGTGGCATGAAACGGCAGGAAAGCTTGCCGGCAACAACCATAAAAAAGAAATGCACATGGAAAAAGAACCTTTATTTATCGAATTGACCGGCCGGAAGTGTGAACCCGACAAGACCTTCTTCACCGTGTTCACGGGAGGTGTCCTACATAACCGCCGGGGATACAACGTTGCCATGATGGATTGTGCCCCGCTCCAGTACAGTATCGGCCCGACGGAACACGCACATCTCATGACAAACCTTATGTAGACCGGTATGGAATACGCATTCATCCTTCTGTTCCTGTATGCCTCCTACCTGAGCATAGAGAAGTACGTCCACACGGGCAACATCCTTAAATGGAGGGGAGGACAGCGTCCTGCCTCCGCTCTTCCGGTGAAGGAAGAACCGGCGGAACCACGGGAGGAAACGTCTGAGGAAGCTGTCATCGGCAGAAGCCGGTACCGGTTATGGCAATCCCCGCCTATGGACGGGGAATACGCGATGAGCGAAAAGCGGACGGATACGGCCATGAAAGGGAGAAAGGCACCCGTGCCCGAATTCCCCGCCCCTTTCGGAAGACCGGAGGAGGGTGAGGTGCCGGAACGCTACGAGATCACCGGTTATGTGGAACGTCCCGATCCGCACCGCGCCAGAGGCGTGACCTTTGACGACATGGACCTGCTCTCCAGGTTCATGTCCACGGACCGCCTTTCGGAACCGGAACAGTCCCATGCCCGCCAGACACTGGAACGGCTGGAGGGAACCGACATGGAACGTATCCTGCAGGCCGGCATCCTGGGCAGTGACGAGACATTGAAACGGTACATGGAACTGTACGTGGACAGTGACAGGGAGCCGCCCCTGCTGGCGGGAAAGGACAGGGAAAGCATAATCAGGGATTTCGATATCATGGATTTCATACCCCGATAACCAATAATATAATGTGTATATGGCGAAGTATCATGATTCAAGCTGATCCGCCTTGCGGACATTCCGTTCCGAAGAGAGAGCAACATGAGTGACGAATGAATTAACGAAGGAGATGACGATGTACGGTTATTATGATTCCGGCTGATGCCGGCAGTAAACATGCGGTTGCAAGAACGGTCCGCGGGCATCCGGGGCCGCAGACCGCTAAAAAAGGAAATCCGGCATAATATGAATACAGGCATGAAAAAGTATCATGACTCGGGATGATCCTTACGGACATCCCGTCCCGAAGAGAGAGCGACACGAGTAGCAAACAATTAACGAAGGAGGTAACGATGTACGGTTATCATGATTCCGGCTGATGCCGGCAGTAAACATGCGGTTGCAAGAACGGTCCGCGGGCATCCGGGGCTGCAGCCGTTAAAAGGAAACTTTGACACAATAGAATACAGGCATGAAAAAGTATCACGATTCGGGATGATCCTACGGACATCCCGTCCCGAAGAGAGAACGACACGAGTAGCAAACAATTAACGAAGGAGGTAACGATGTACGGTTATTATGATTCCGGCTGATGCCGGCAGTAAACATGTGGTTGCAAGGACAGGCCGCGGGCATCCGGCCTGCAGCCTGTCAAAAAAGAAAGTCTGACAAACATTTATTATAATAATTGGTATAAAAACAATGAGACATTCAAGAACCCATTCATTTTTACGATTCTCCCTATGGGCAAAGTGACAGACGTATTGGCATCCCTTATCGGGCGCATACCTGCCGGAACAGCCTTCCTGCTGGCATGACTGGCCACATGAGCAGCCCCCGCATCCGCTGCCGGTGACGGGTCTGCCGGGCTGGTACAGGCCACGCAGATGGTGAACAGCTATTTTGACCCCGCCGTAAAACTGATTTATGCGGCCGGCGCGCTCTGCGGCCTTATCGGGGCCATCCGCGTGTATTCCAAGTTCTCGTCGGGCGATCCGGACACGGGCAAGACCGCCGGCAGCTGGTTCGGGGCCTGCGTGTTCCTGATCGTGGCGGCCACGGTACTGAGGTCGTTCTTCCTGTAACCCCCATGCCATATGGAATACAAGCTGAACAAGGGCGTCGGGCAGGACGTGGAGTTCTGCGGCCTGAAGGCGCAGTACCTCTATCTCTTTGCCGGCGGCCTGCTCGCCGTCTTCCTCGTGTTCGTCATCCTCTACATGGCGGGCGTGAACCGTCTGTTCTGCATCGCCCTCTGTGTCATATCGGCCTCGGGAATCACCCTGGGCGTGTTCCGCCTGAACAGGAAATACGGCCCCCACGGGCTGATGAAGCTGGCGGCGGCAGGTTACCGTCCCTATTACATCATCAACAGAAAACGTATCACCTCACTTTTTAAACGAAGAAAATATGCGAAACATACTCAAAGCGTCCACCCTGGAAAGTAAGTTCCCCCTTCTTGCCGTCGAGGACGGGTGCATCCTCTCCAAGGACGCGGACGTGACCGTCGGCTTCAAGGTTCGCCTGCCGGAGGTCTTCACCCTCACCTCCGATGATTACGAGGCCATGCACGGCGCATGAGCGAAGGCCATCAGGGTATTGCCCTGCCATACCATCGTCCACCGTCAGGACTGGTTCCTGGAGGAGAGCTACAGGGCACGCACCGACAGGGAGGAGCCGGGATTCCTGGACCGCAGCTTCGAGCTTCATTTCAACGAGCGGCCCTTCCTGAACCATTTTTCGTACCTGTTCATCACCCGTACCACGAAGGAACGCATGCGGCAGCAGAGCAACTTCTCCGTCCTTTGCAGGGGGCATATCCTCCCCAGGGAGGTCCGGGACAAGGACGGCATCCTCCGCTTCCTGGAAGCCGTGGAGCAGTTCGGGCGTATCATCTGCGATTCCGGGCTGGTCCGCCTGGAACGGCTCACGACGGAGGAGATCACCGGAAAGGGAAAGGAGGCCGGCCTGGTGGAGAAATACTTCTCCCTCTCGCAGGAGGACACCACCACGCTGGAGGACATCCGGCTCGGGGGCGCGGAAATGCGCATCGGCGACAAACGGCTCTCGGTGCATACGCTTTCCGACGCGGACGACCTGCCTCCGCGGTACGGACGGACGGGCGTTATGAGAAATACTCCACGGACCGCAGCGACTGCCGCCTTTCCTTTGCCGCCCCCGTCGGGCTGATGCTGCCCTATAACCATATCTGCAATCAGTACGTGTTCATAGATGATCCGTCGGAAACCCTCCGGCATTTCGAGAAAGCGGCCAGGAATATGCGCTCCCTTTCACGTTACAGCCGTGCCAACGAGATCAACCGGCAGTGGACGGAGGAATACCTGAACGAGGCGCATTCCTTCGGGCTGGTTCCCGTGCGCTGCCACTGCAACGTCATGGTCTGGTCGGAGGACAGGGAGAGGTTGAGGAACATCCGGAACGACACCGGCTCGGCCCTGGCACAGATGGGCTGCAAGCCCCGGCACAATACCGTGGACGCGCCGACCTTTACTGGGCGGGTATCCCCGGCGGGGAGGGCGATTTTCCCGCCGAGGAGTCTTTCCATACGTTCATCGAACAGGCGGCCTGCCTCTTCATCGGGGAGACGAACTACGCCTCCTCCCTCTCGCCCTTCGGCATCAAGATGGCGGACCGGCTCAGTGGCAGGCCCATCCATCTGGATATCTCGGACGAACCGATGAGACGGGGCATCACGACAAACCGCAACAAATTTATTCTGGGGCCTTCGGGCAGCGGCAAGTCCTTCTTTACCAACCATCTCGTGCGCAACTATTACGAGCAGGGTGCACACATCCTGCTGGTGGATACGGGAAACAGCTACAAGGGGCTGTGCCGGCTCATCCATGAGCGCACCCGCGGGGAGGACGGGATCTACATAACATATGAGGAGGACCGCCCGATCACCTTCAATCCCTTCTACAGCGAGGACCGGCAGTTTGACGTGGAAAAGAGGGAGAGCATCAAGACGCTGATCCTGACGCTTTGGAAGCGGGAGGACGAGGTGCCGAAACGCTCCGAGGAGGTCGCCCTCTCCGGCGCAGTGAACGCTATATCCGCAGGATTACGGACAACCCGGAACTCCGGCCGGACTTCAACGGGTTCTACGAGTTTGTCCGTGACGACTACCGCCGGATGATGGAGAAAAAGAGGGTGCGCGAGAAGGACTTCGACATCGACGGGTTCCTGAACGTGCTGGAGCCGTTCTACAAGGGAGGGGACTATGACTTCCTCCTGAACTCGGACAAGGAGATCGACCTGACCCACAAGCGGTTCATCGTCTTCGAGCTGGACAACATATCATCGAACAAGGTGCTGCTTCCGGTGGTGACGCTCATCATCATGGAGACGTTCATTTCCAAGATGCGCCGCCTGAAAGGCATCCGGAAGATGATACTGATCGAAGAATGTTGGAAAGCCCTGATGTCGGCCAATATGAGTGCCTATGTCTTGTACCTTTTCAAGACGGTCAGGAAGTATTTCGGTGAGGCGGTGGTGGTGACGCAGGAGGTGGACGACATCATCTCGTCCCCGATCGTGAAGGAGGCCATCATCAACAACTCGGACTGTAAGATCCTGCTGGACCAGAGGAAGTACCTTAACAAGTTCGAACGGATACAGACCCTTTTGGGGCTGACCGACAAGGAATGCTCGCAGATCCTCTCCATCAACCGTGCCAACGACCCCTCACGCCGGTACAAGGAGGTATGAATAGGACTGGGAGGCGTGCAGTCGGCTGTCTATGCCACGGAGACCTCCACAGCCGAGTACCTTACCTACACGACGGAGGAGGGCGAGAAGCTGGAAGTGGAACGGATGGCGGCAAAGACCGGCAGCATGGAACAGGGCCATACGGGTACTGGCCGCCGAAAAGAACAGCGGCAGGAAATAATCTTTGTAAAACATTTAAAAGAACGATTCAATGAGACGAAAAATTTTCAGCGCATTGTGCGCC
>ENA-OQLB01000462-OQLB01000462.1-human-gut-metagenome-genome-assembly--contig:-NODE-462-length-23104-cov-1.930931_pt1 | contig 23104 bp, 35 predicted proteins | sample MGYA00242656_ERZ504813 | MGnify/ENA primary metagenome ERZ504813 (study PRJEB26092, sample SAMD00036388) | human gut metagenome | host: Homo sapiens | study: EMG produced TPA metagenomics assembly of... | reverse complement strand
CCAGTTCTTCTACGATCTCTTTTGCCCTGTCTGTAACTGACTGCGGAACACCTGCAAGCCTTGCAACCTGGATTCCGTAACTTTTATCCGCGCCGCCCTTGACAATCTTACGCAGGAAGATGATATCGTCACCTTTTTCCTTTACGGCAATACAGTAATTGTTAACATTTTCAATTTTTCCTTCCAGTTCAGTCAGCTCATGATAATGTGTTGCAAATAAAGTTTTTGCTCCTAACAATTTGCTGTTACTGATATATTCAATCACTGCCCAGGCAATACTCAAACCGTCAAAGGTACTGGTACCGCGCCCGATCTCATCAAGGATCAGAAGGCTATTATTCGTCGCATTTCGGAGAATATTGGCCACTTCTGTCATCTCCACCATGAAGGTACTCTGTCCGCTTGCAAGGTCATCTGAAGCACCTACACGGGTAAAGATACGGTCAACCACACCGATATTTGCCGAAGAAGCAGGGACAAACGAACCGATCTGTGCCATCAGGACAATCAGGGCTGTCTGTCTCATGTATGTTGATTTACCGGCCATATTCGGACCCGTAATAATGGAAATCCGTTCCTTTTTGTCATTCAGATATGTATCGTTACAGATGAACATGTCATTGGAGATCATCTTTTCTACTACCGGATGACGGCCGTCTTTGATATCAATGAGTCCTTTGTCATTCATCTTTGGTCTGACATAATTATTTTGTTCTGCAACCAGTGCAAGAGAGGCAAATGCGTCTAATTTTGCAATGGCTTTAGCCGTCTTCTGGATGCGGACAACTTCTTTTCCGATAGTATCTCTGACCTCGGAATAAAGCTGGTATTCAAGAGCATACAACTTATCTTCTGCACCAAGAATCGTATCTTCCAGCTCTTTTAATTCTGGTATGATATAGCGCTCTGCATTGGCAAGCGTCTGTTTTCTTGTGTAATAATCCGGCACCAGATTTTTGAACGAATTGGTAACTTCCAGATAATAGCCGAATACTTTGTTATATTTAATACGCAGGTTCTTGATACCGGTCTTTTCACGTTCTTCTGTTTCCAGCTTTGCCAGCCAGTCTTTCCCGTCAGATTTGGCGTTGCGGAGTTTGTCCACTTCTGCATTGTAACCGTCTTTGATAATGCCGCCTTCTTTCATGCGATCGGTGGATCTTCTTTGATGGAATCACTGACCAGCTTGCACAGATCTCCGAGCGTATCCAGTTCTTCATTCAATTCCTTTAAAAGAGGTGTCTGCATATCATTCAAGATATATTTTATATGCGGAAGCATTGCAAGAGACTTTGGAATGCGATCAGATCTCTTCGTGATTCGCAGACTGATATGTGATCCTGCACACAAGCCGTTCCAGATCATAGACCGGTGAAAGGTATTCACGGATCTCCTCTCTGGAAATTGCATTTTTCACTAATTCATCCACAGCATCCAGTCGTTTTTCAATAGCGCTCTTGTCAATCAAAGGCTGTTCAATATATTTGCGCAGGGTTCTTGCACCCATGGCAGTCTTCGTCTTATCCAGCACCCACAGAAGGGAACCTCTTTTCTGTTTGTCACGCAGTGTTTCACACAGCTCCAGATTTCGTCTGGTTGAGCTGTCCAAAAGCATATATTTCCGGAAGCATAGATTGTCAGGTGGGAAATGTGTGATAAATCTCGTTTTTGTGTCTCCACCAAATACTGCATGAGTGCACCGGCTGCAATTACACCGCAGTCATAATCGGTAAGTCCCAGTCCTTCAATCGTACCGGCATGGAAATGTTCTTTCAAAACACGTTCACAGACTGCATCGTCGAAATACCATGAATCCAGAGAATATACGGTAATTCCAAGCTTTTCTTTTAACAATTCAAAATCCATACCGCTCATATAAAAGGCTTCATTACAGATCAGCTCTGACGGCATGAACTTATAGATCTCGTCAAACAATTTCTCAGAATTTTCAATCTCGGTTACCATGTACTCGCCGGTTGATACATCGGCGACAGATACGCCGTAATGATCCGATGCGTAAGCGATACACATGATATAATTATTCTTTGTTTCATCCAGTGCCTGCGTGTCCAGGTTGGTTCCAGGGGTTACGATTCTTACAACATCCCTTTTTACAATTCCTTTTGCAGCAGCCGGATCTTCCAACTGTTCACAGATGGCCACTTTATAACCTTTGGATACCAGTCTGTTCAGATATCCGTCCACTGCGTGATACGGGACACCGCACATTGGTGCGCGTTCTTTCAGTCCGCAGTTCTTTCCGGTTAATGTAATCTCCAGTTCTTTGGATGCAGTCAACGCATCGTCAAAGAACATTTCATAAAAGTCTCCCAATCTATAAAAGAGGATGCAGTCCGGATATTCTTTTTTCGTCTGCATATATTGCTGCATCATTGGTGTTAATTCTGCCACTTTTTTTTACTCCTCTGATCATTTAAATTTTACATTTCATTATAGCATTTATATTTTGAATTTAAAAGGATAGATTTTTTCAAAAACTGAGGCTTTTCTTCATCATACAGAAGATAAAGAATATTGGCACTCAGATAGATCCCTGCTGCACAGAGACATGTAAATAGCATGGTGTACGGCAGACATATCTGACCAAACAACTGAAATGGCATACAGCTGTAATCCCATACATGAAGTGCAAACCATTTATTTACGATAATACCTGTAATGAATTCTGCTGCTGTTACAAAGATGCTGCAGCGGAATACCTGCAGCAGAAAATCATCCTGCCAGTGTACCTGCTGTCCCTGATAGGAGAAAAACATCATACAGATCCCGCCCAGCACGAACATGGACCAGTGGGAAAAACCACGGAAAAGAATTTCCAGCGTATAATAAATCCAGCCACCGATCCCCCACAAAATAAATACTCACTGATTTTTTCATACAAAAACGCCCTCACTATCTTGTTGATATTACATAGTTTGAGCGTTTTCATGGTTAATTATAATACATTTATTCTGCCAGTTCTCCCAGATAATAGAAACCTTTGCATTCCGTCAGTCTGACATCGGCAAGCCGTCCGATCATTCCCTTATCACCTTTGATGTGTACCAGCAGATTATTACTTAAACGTCCTGTTACCATGGATGGGTCGTGTTCACTTACCGTTTCGATCAGAGCGGTCTGAATGGTTCCTTCATGTACAGCGCATACTTCTGCCGCAATCGTATGTACTTCTTTCAGCAGTCGGTCAAAACGGTTTTTGACCACATCTTCCGGTACCTGGTCTTCCATCACGGCGGCAGGTGTTCCAGTACGTTTTGAATAGATGAAAGTGAATACGCTGTCATAACGCACTTTTCTTACAATATCCATAGTTTCTTCGAAGTCTTCTTCTGTCTCTCCCGGGAAACCAACGATGATATCAGTTGTAAGAGACACATCCGGAACATTCTTGCGGATTTTTTCTACCAGTCCAGATACTGCTCTTTTGTATAATGACGATTCATCTTCTTTAAGATCCTGCTGCTTCCGGACTGTACCGGCAGATGCAGGTGTTTGCAGATCTTTTTGGATCTTCCCATAACTTCAATGAGTTCATCAGATAAATCCTTTGGATGAGACGTCATAAAACGGATACGCTCCAATCCTTCGATCTGCTCGATCTTTTCCAAAAGCTGGGCAAACGTAATCGGATTTTCCAGATTCTTTCCGTATGAATTGACGTTCTGACCAAGCAGCATGACTTCAACCACACCATCTGCAACCAGCTGGCGGATTTCCGATATGATTGCCTCCGGGTCACGGCTTCTTTCTCTTCCACGTACATATGGGACGATACAGTAACTGCAGAAATTATTGCATCCGAACATGATATTTACTCCGGATTTAAAGGAATATTTGCGGTCATTCGGAAGGTTTTCAACAATCTTGTCGGTATCTTTCCAGATATCGATCACCATACGTTGTGATTCAAACCGTGTCACGATCAGTTCGGCAAATTTGAAAATATTATGTGTTCCGAAGATAATATCCACATAGCGGTAACTTGTTTTCAGCTTTTCTACAACCTCCGGTTCCTGCATCATACAGCCGCAGAGACCGATCATCATATGCGGATTTTTCTTCTTTCTTGGTTTTAACTGTCCGAGACGTCCGTAGACACGCATGTTGGCGTTCTCTCTTACCGTACAGGTGTTGAAAATGATAAAGTCAGCCTCATCTTCAGTCGCTTCTACATAACCGATCTTTTCCAGGATTCCACAGAGTTTTTCGGAATCACGGGCGTTCATCTGACAACCGAATGTTGTGACACAGAATGTCAGCGAACGTCCCAGTTCTTCGGATTCGCGCTGTACATAAGCTTTTGCTTTTTCGATAAAATAATACTGACGGGCAGTATCATCCGCAGGCGGTTCTTTTGTAATATCTATATCGTAATTCATAGTATTAAGCATTCTCTTTGCTCCTTTGTATTATTCATTATTAGTCATTCACAGAAAGTGAAGACAACAGCTTTTTGCAGAATGTATGGCAATCTAGACAAATTGCTGTATGTCTGAATCATATGCATAATCAATCAACTTCAAAGCACTTATAATTTCTTCTTTATTGACATTCATATCGTCACATAAAGCATCCAGGCTGTGATAATAGTCTCTTAGTTTTGTATTGACCACACTGAGTAACAGCATGGGATCTCTAGGTAATCCGTTTGCCATTCTGGCTCACTCCTTTAAGTATTATATTTTTTCATATCTTAATCAGAAATTACAAAAAACATTCACCTGATTCCAATGGATAGATATGCTTTTCTGTAATAACTTTTTCCGGTTTTATATCATGTTCCTCAAAAGGCAGTTCTCTGTACATCTGCAATTCAAAAGCAACTGCAATCGTATGCAGATCCGGATGTTTTTCCAGATATTTGTCATAAAAACCGCCGCCATATCCGATTCGGTGACATTCTTCGTCAAAAGCGACACCCGGCATGATCAGAAGTCCGTCATATCCGTCGGCTTTGTATTCACCTGTCGGTTCCAGAATTCCATATGCACCAGGCTGCAGATCCTCTTTTTGTTCTACCAGATAAAAATTCATCTCGCTGCCCTCGACTCTTGGAAACCATACACTTTTACCCAGTTTCCAGGCTTCCTCCATGACTTGCCAAGGTTCCGGTTTCGCCATTGTAATTCGCATAACAGTAGATGTCAGTCGCTTCTAAAAACAGTGGATGATTAATCACTGTTTCCGTGATAGTATTGGTGGCCTGTTGCCACACAAGCGGATCCATCTCTTTTCTGAGACGAATGATCTTATGTCTAATTTCCTTTTTTGTTTCCAAATTTCTCACCCAAATTCGTAATACTTCCGTCTTTTTCCTTTATAGAAATGTTGTTTAGCTGTCCGCGCAGATTTCTTTTGAAAGAATCAATGTATTCTTTTCTCAATATCTGCTGTTCTTTTAATTCCTCCGGTGTCAGACCTTCGGCTTTAGACTTGTGATATAATTCATTGATTCTTGCTACTTTCTTATCATCCATTATCTTTTGTCCTTCCTTAATATACTCAGATTTAACTCGAATAATTCTCGAGAAATCCGTATAGGGCTGCTGATGTCTCAACGTATTTTCCATTATGGATCTCCTGCTGCAGTGTCTCAGGAAGACCATCCAGTGGAATATCTGTGTATTCATATACCGTTTTTTTATCATTCAGATATACGACTACATAGCCATTCAGAGATTTCAGATAGTAACAGTCTTCTTTTAAAGCCTGTCCATCTGCGGCAACAGAAAGATCTTGTGTTTTTTGCTTTTCTGCTGTTTTCTCTGCCTGAATTTCACGTTTTCCCCTGTTTAAGCTAAGCTGATAAGCACAGGTGATTCCGAATACGATGAGGATCAGAAACAGTAAAAAGCCAATACCATACTTGTTTTTCATAATGAAGACTCCTTTTTTGAGTACAGTATTCGCTCAACTCACCCTATTTATACAATTTTCTTCAATGTTCTTTCAATTAAAAGCCTTCCCGTTCCGGATAGTCATACTTTTCGCTTTCTCTGATACAGGCACAAACAAACGCATGCGAAGCCTGTACACTTTCCAAAAGGGAATTTCCCTGCAGAAGCTTTGCCAGGAACATTCCGTCAAATGCGTCTCCGGCTCCATGAAATTCTTTCAGGTTTTCACCATTTCCGATATAAAGAAATGCATTGTCTTCGTATAACACGATACCCTTTTTACAGTCGTCTTTTGGAACGCTGGTAATGATCATGTTTTTTGCTCCCAATTCACGGAGGATTTCACACAAATGCAGTACATTTCTGTGATTGCCTGTGAGCTGATATTCTTTTCCGGCGAGCAGATACATTTCTGTCAGATTTGGCAGAATTATGTCTGCATACGGAAGGATTTTCCGCATTGCAGTACCATAAGATTCGTCAAAATTTGTATAATAAACTCCGTGATCACCCATGATAGGATCTAAAATAACCTTTGTGTCCGGAAATTGACTAATGAAATAGATGACGGCATCAATTACATCAGCTTTTCCAAGGTATCCGACAAAAATAGCATCAAATGTAATATGTTCTTTCTTGTAATGATCTGCACATGCACGTATATAGTCTCCGGGTACATGGCAGACCGCCGGAGTGCCATAGCCACCGGTATGTGTTGATAACAGTACTGTCGGTACCGGACATACCTCGATTCCCATCATGCTTAAGATCGGTGTCATATTCATCATGGCTGCCTTGCCGACACCGCAGATATCGTGTAACAGAGCAATTTTCTTTACTGGTCTCATACTTACTTGTATTCCCCTCTTATCAAATGTAGTCTCCGGCATATTGTCACAAGGGCTGCTCCTTTTGGCATGCCAAGTAATTCTTCTTCCATAATCCCGCCAAGTGCAACGATAGATACTCCATATGCTGCAACTGCTGCCAGAAGTGCAATGATTGTTGCGATATACGGACCGGCGAATAATTCGAAGATCAGATGAATCACAATTGCGATCACACCCATGATCAGGGAAGCAAGTGTCGGGATTAAGAATGTTTTCTTTTTCTCCTGAACATAACCGATTCTGTCACGAAGTGCTTTCGCGTTCAGTATGCAGATTGCTCCGGAGAATATGATCTTACTTAATACAACCGCATAAATGTTCCATTTTAGTACTACCAGCATCAGGAATAATGTCACGATATGGATCACCAGTGAAATTGCCGCATTTTTTACCGGTGTCATCATATCATCCAGTCCCTGTAATACAGAGTTGGTCACTGTTGACAGACAGAAAAAGACAACTGAAAGCGCCCCCATCTGAAGCATCCGTGCTGCTGTAGTATTATCCTGTGTAAAATATAATAAATTCAGGATCGGTTTTGCAAGTGTGATAAATCCAACTGCACATGGGATTGCGATCAACATGTTGAAACGGCTTACGGTATTAATCTTGTTATGTACCTGCTTACGGTTACCGGTCTGTACAGTGGCAACCAGACTCGGCACCAGTGAGGCGGCAAGTGCACTTGAGATAGAGAGCGGCACATTGATCATTGTACTGTACTGTCCCTGAAAGATTCCAAGAAGACTTGCGTATTCTTTTTTGCTGAATCCCTGGGCAGCCATGACATTGTTAAAAAGTGCAGTATCTACAAAATCACTGATATTATATACCGTTGCACTTAAAATGACAGGTGCGATGGTCACAAACAACACTTTGTATACGGTTCTGTAACTTTCTCTTTTCCCTGAATGATCGCGTTTCATTTTCTTTTTGAATATTTTGTGGTATGCGAGAAAAATGAATCCGACAAATATCAAGGCGCTCAATGCACCAAGGACTGTTCCGAGTGTTCCGCCTGCTGCCGCATAGGCAGGACCGAAGGATTTGTCGCCTCTGGTCTTTCCGACAGCTCTTCCTGCATTGAATAATAAATATGCACCTGCGATCGATATAACAGCATTTACAATCTGCTCGATCACCTGTGAGATTGCTGTCGGATCATAGATCCCATTCCCTGGAAAAATCCGCGTAACACCCCGAGAAGTGCTACGATCAGGATACACGGTGCGAGAACACGGAGCGCATAGGCACTCATGTCAAGATGCATAATGGTTGTTGCAATAAAATCTGCTCCGAAAAATACCAGAAGAGAGACAATTCCACCGGCAAGAAGTGCAAAGGTCATAGCACCCCGGAAGATTTTGTTTGCATTTTTATATTCGCCGACAGCCACTCTTGCCGATACAAGCTTTGACACAGCTAACGGCAGACTGTACGAAGTCAGCATCAATGCAACTGAATAAATTGAAAATGCAACCGAATAATATCCGTTTCCTTCTGTTCCGATAATATTCAAAAGCGGAATCCGGTAAAAGGCTCCAATCAGCTTTGTGATAACTCCGGCAATTGCAAGAATCGATCCCTGTATTCAGGAAATTTTTTTTCATTTTTTTTATGTTGTTCCGACATACATGCTTTAACTCCATCGTTTTGTAAAAATTTATTAAGATCAATGATTATCTCAGAATGTCCAGGCGTTCCATGATCTCACGCTGTTTCTGTTCCATTACCTGACGTTCTTCCTCTTCCATATGGTCATAACCTGTTAAGTGTAACACAGAATGGGCAATAAGAAAAGCATATTCTCTCTTTGGACTATGCCCGTACTCTTCTGCCTGCGAAAGAACTTTTTCTTTTGATATCACGATATCCCCAAGCGTCAGTTCTCCGCTTTCCGGATCAAAGCAATCTTCTTCCTCTTCCAGAAAATCAAATGTTCCGGGTTCCGGATAGTCGATCATCGGAAAAGACAGTACATCGGTCGCACGGTCAATGCCTCTGAATTCTCTGTTCATTTCATGAATCTGTTCATTTTCTGTCAGTAGCAGATTCACCTGTGCTTCGTACGGACAATTTACATAATCCAATGCTTCTTCTACTACTTTCTTTGCAAGTGTTTCGCATTCCAGAGGAAGCTTTATTTCGCCTTCTTCTTCAAAGTATAATGTCATGATTTTCGCCTCTTATCTTTTCCTTTGTATTTTGCGTCATTACCGCGACGATTTTGTCTGCTTTCGTAATCTTCGTATGCTTTTACGATTTTTTGTACCAGTGGATGACGTACAACGTCCTTGCTGGTAAGGTGACAGATACTGATATCTTCGATATCTTTTATAACTTTTGCCGCCACATCAAGACCGGACACCTGTCCGGACGGAAGGTCTTTTTGTGTTGCGTCACCAGTGATCACGACTTTTGAGCCGAAACCGATTCGGGTAAGAAACATCTTCATCTGTGCCGGTGTTGTGTTCTGTGCTTCATCCAGAATAATAAAGGCATTATCTAATGTACGACCACGCATGTAAGCAAGCGGAGCAACCTCGATCAGACCTTTTTCCGAATTCTTTATAAAGCTTTCTGCACCCATGATCTGATACAGTGCATCATAGAGGGGACGCAAATAAGGATCGATCTTACTCTGAAGGTCGCCTGGAAGGAATCCAGCTTCTCTCCTGCTTCGATTGCCGGACGTGTCAGTATGATACGTCCTACTTCATTGTTCTTGAATGCAGTGATCGCCATTGCCATCGCAAGGTAAGTCTTACCGGTACCGGCTGGTCCGAGTCCGAATACGATCATCTGTTTACGGATTGCATCGACGTATTTTTCTGACCGAGTGTCTTCGGCTTGATCGGTTTTCCCTGTAAGGTATGGCAGATAATATCTTTATCGATCTCCAGTACGTTTTCTTCGCTGTCTTCCATAACCAGTGCCAGCGTGTAATCTACATTCTGTTCCTGGATCGTGTTGCCTCTCTTTGAAAGTTCTACAAGCTGATCCAGCACTTTTTTTGCTTTTTCTACTTTCAAAGCATCTCCCATGATCTTGACGCTTTCACCTCTTGCGATCAGTGTTACATGAAGAGCGCGTTCTATTTTTTTTGCATATGCATCGAACTGTCCGAACACATTGGCTTCGTGTTCTGCAGGTATATCGATGACTGTCTCCATTAATCCCATGCATTAGTCTCCATTCTTTGTGTCGTCTTCCGCAATATAGTCCGGCGGAAGCGGTGTGGACGGAACCTGCTTTCCAACGGAGCATCTGACCTTCAGTGTTCCTTTTGCAGAGTACGTCTCAGACCCTGTGTATATTTTAACATCATTCTGGATAATTTCTACCCCTTTTTTCTTCATTTCTTTACAGTAATTCTGAAAATCTCCGGATAATATCTTCCGGATTTGCGTTTTTGTATAATTCTTTTGTCTTTTCCGGTAAGGAGTTACTGTGATTTCTTCGAAGGTAAGAGGGAATATATTCAACGGCCTGAACTGCCACTGGAAGACGTGCTTTTCAAAATAAGGATATGTGTTTTTTACAGAACCGATTCGGATCATATATCTTCCTGCCCGGACTGCATATTCTTTTTTCTGGATAAAATGATATCTTGATTTGTAATATTCTTTTTCGAAATAGTTTTTTGAGAGCGTCTTTTGATACGGAATACAGGTTTCGCCGGATATGTCAGCATCCGATCTACAGGGTGAGTACCCTGTGATTTCTTTTGCATCATTGCAGATGGGGATCTGTCCTGATACCAGAAGATCACCTTTTTTTACCTGTACACCTTTTTTTACCTGTGCGATGCCGGTTCTGGTAGTAATACTTGTGATAGTACAGTCAGTGTCGGCAATGATATCTGTAGACTGGTCGTTTATCCGGGATATCGTGCTGTTATCTGCAAGGCCGTCTTCGTTTTCTTTATCTGAATGACCAGCCTGCAGCCATCTATGGAAGCAGATACCCATATGATCCCATCATATGTACGTCTTAGATCCCGGACAATCTTCTGACAGTCTACATTTGTCTTTTTCATACCATTTTTAATCTGTTCGGATGCCAGAAATTTCTTCAAAGTATCATCCGTATACGACAGGTTCCCGCGGATATCAATTCCCCAGATATAACGTGTCATAAACAGGATAAGACAAATACAGAGAATAAATCCAGAAAACAGTATATGACGTTTCCGGTAGCGGTGAAAAAGAAAAGGAAGACCGCTGCGGCGGATGATACAAACCTTTGTGCCGGTCTTCCTTATAATTTCCTTCAGTCTCTGGAACCCACTGACCGACAGATTCATTTCATATGCTCCACAGACACGTTTCAGATCCCATATATAGATGTTTTTATAACGGCAGGCATTCAGAAAACGTTCGGGTGAATATCCTGACACACGTATCCGGACATAGCCTTTCAGATACCAGATGAACTGTTCAAACACAGCGATCCCTCCTATGTTTGGTATTCGATCGTTCGGATGTGACCGTGAATCATCATCTCATCATTGGTGTAATAGATGACTTCCAGTTTCCTGCCGCCGATTTTAATCTGTCCGCATCTGGTCTGCAGCCGGATAATCTGATCTGTATATTCCGTTATTCCTCTGTAATTTTCCACACATAGTTCATCCGTACCGGTAATCGTAAGAATCGGGAGCCCCATTGCTACATCTTTTGGGACTCCCGACATTTCCGCCGCTTTTTCTTTCCATTCCTGACGATTCATATCCATACCACTTTTGTGATTTATATCACTTTATGCATTCCGCCTCAGATATATACCTGCCCGGATTTAAGGAATCTCGTGGTATGCCTCAGCGTAAAAATATTCCTGTGCATTTACCGGTGTAAGATCATTACTCACACGGTGATAATTTCCATCTGCTTCCAGTTTTCTTGCTTTCTGATTATCAGAAAGCATAACGTCGAACATTTCCTGTAATTTCGTTTTCAGTTTGTCATTATATACCGGTGCAGCAACCTCTACACGTCGTACAGTATTTCTGGTCATGAAATCTGCAGATGCAATGTAATATTTCCTTCTTTCTTTGCTTCCGAAGATATAGATTCTGGAATGTTCCAGGAATCTTCCGACAATGCTGATGATACGGATGTTTTCTGTCTTTCCTTCCACTCCGGGGATCAGGCAGCAGATACCTCGGATGATCATATCGATCTTGACTCCGGCCTCAGAAGCCTCGATCAGTTTGTCGATGATCTTTTTGTCCGTAAGGGAATTCAGTTTGAATCCTGCATAAGCTTCTTCCCCGTTTCTTGCATGTGCGATCTCTTTGTCCAGCATATCCAGCACTTTATTCTGCAGACACTTCGGTGCTACAAGAAGATGCCTGGTATGTTCAACAACTTCTCCCTTCGACAGTGCCTGAAATACATTGGAAGCTTCCAGCCCGATCTCTACATTGGATGTCATCAAAGAGAGATCCGTATATAATCGGGAAGTTTTTTCATTATAATTACCTGTACCAATCTGGGTGATACATTCTACCTGTCCTGCATTTTTCTGGTGATCAGGCAGAGTTTTGAATGCACTTTATATCCGTCTAATCCATAGATTACCTGACATCCGGCATCTTCCAGACGTCTGACCATTCAATATTATTTTCTTCATCAAAGCGGGCACGAAGTTCAACTAATACAACGACCTCTTTCCCGTTTTCTGCGGCCTCTATCAATGCCTCTACAACCTTACTCTGCTTTGCAACACGGTATAAGGTCATCTTGATCGAGATAACATCCGGGTCTTCGGCAGCTTCTGTCAGCAAATGCAAAAACGGACGGATGGATTCATAAGGATAAGATAACAGTTTATCTTCTTCTTTGATCTGTGCTATAATGCTTTTTCCATCCTGGAACTGGTTGGATTTCTGGGGTGTTCTTTTCGGAAAATATAATTCTGGATTTTTTCTCAGCAGATCCTGGATCTGGAATACGAACGAAAGATCCAATGGTGTTGAGGACATGAATACATGATTTTCATCCAGTTCCAGATACTCGCACAATACGGCAATTCCTTTTTTGTCCATATCTCTGGAAAGTTCCAGACGGATCGGAGCCAGTTTCTTACGCTGCTTGATCAGACCTGCCATGAATTCGCGGTAGTCCAGATCTTCATCGTATAAAGCATCCGCATCAATGTCTGCATTTCTTGTGATGCGCAGCAAAGATTTGGATTTGATCTTATACCTTTGAATACAACCGGTGCAAAATGAAGGATCAGTCTTCAGCAAGCATATATGTGCCAGGCATACCCGGTACTACGATCAGACGTCCGAAAATATTGCTTGTACATGGAATGATTCCGAGACGGTCTTTTTTCCCTTTTGCACCGAGTACCGCTACCGCATAGATCTCTTTGTTTTTCAAAAACGGAAATGGCTGTCTCCTTCCGATAACAGTAGGCGAAATAAGCGGTGCGATCTCTGACTTAAAATAACCTTCCAGATAACGGGCACCGTCTTCATCCAGTTCATTAAAACGCAAAATACGGATTCCCTGCTCTGCCACACGTGCCATCAGTTCTTCGTATACGGCTTCTTTTCTCTTGTTGATCAATTTAGTCTGCTTTAAAATTGCATCAATCTGTTCCTGCGATGTCATTCCTGTCTTGTTTTCGCAGATCTTCTTATCGAGAAGTGTCTGATCATATAAAGAGCCCACACGCACCATGAAGAATTCATCCAGATTGCTCTGATAAATCGATGCGAATGTCAGTCTTTCGCACAACGGAACTTCCTGGTTCTCTGCCTCCTCAAGAACACGTTCGTTAAACTTTAACCAGGAAAGTTCCCGGTTCATATATATCTTACTCATAACTTTTTCACCTTTCTTTGTATTGCATTTCCAATGTTTCTAATGTATCATAGTATTTCCAAACGATTATTAGATTTACGTTAAATCTATGTAAAATCAGCCTGCATCATTGCATCAAGGTCAGATAGTATGGTTTTGAAATCCATATATTTTAAGGAGGTTTTATCTATGCATACATCATTTCTTGTTTTGATCATATTGGCACTTGTTATTGTTGCATCGATCATCACATCCATTGTTACGTATCTTATCCTGGCGGGGAGAAATAAAAGAATCCGTCTTGCCGAGCAGTACCGGCAGATCGGGATTACCGATGGCTATCTGAGCATTCAGGAAGAGATAGAGAAAAATATCAAATCGGAACACATTAAGTTTACAACAGTTTCTCCTGTAAAAGCTCCGGATTTTGCGGATGAAGAACATACAGAACAGGAATCCGATCTAAAAGATATCTGGGTTGTTGTCCGGGGAAAAGATAGTAATACATCCGAAAAGATCTTTGAATACTGGCATTTTATATATCAGGATTCCAGATGGATCTGTAAAGAACGTAAGAAAAAAGCTGGCTAAAAATACCAGCTTTTTTCTTATCTTTCTTCCTGTTCTTTTTTATAGACTTTCTGTTGTGAAAATCCTCTTCCACGTACTTCATTTACATTTCCGATAATCATAAATGCATGTGGATCAGTCTCCTGTACTAGCTGGTTCAGCCGCATCAGTTCGCGGTTGGATACAACGGTAAGGATCATCGGCTGATCATTTTTAAGATATCCGGTTTGTGTGTAGACAAGTGTTGTTCCACGGTCAAGCTGCTCCTGGATCAGACGGTTCAGCTCTTCATATTTTTCTGTCATGATCTCTACTTTTGTACGTGTAGATCCCATCAGAAGCACCTTGTCTAAAATGACTGTGTAAATCAGTACCAACAAGATACCATATACAATCTCTTCTTTATTGGTGAAGAGCATCTGTGAGATTAAGATAACAAAATCAAATGCGTACAGCATCACAGATACCGGAAGACCAAACTTCTTGTTCAGAACCAGCGGCGGAATATCCATTCCTCCGGTAGAGGCTCCGCACCGGATCACGACGCCGATCCCCATCCCGATCATCAGACCGCCGCATATAGTAGATAACATCTTATCGTCTGTTACATTCTGAAGTGCAGGCATTTGCTCCAGCACTCCCAGAATAACCGGATAATAAAAGGTACTGACCAATGTCGTAAGTGCAAATTTCATTCCAAGGACAGCCGCTCCAAGCAGGAACATCAGTGTATTGAATAGCAATACAAAACTATGGATTGGAAGTCCGAAATAATGATGGATCGCAATACCAAGCCCTGTTGTCCCGCCTGTGATCATATTATTTGGCAGAATAAACATGACGATTGCAAGTGCATAGATCGTATTCCCAAGTAAGATCATGCACAGATTTTTTAAATTTAAGTGTTTCATAGTTATATCATACCCTCTCCTGACATTTTCATCCATATTAGTATAAAGGATGATGGATTTTGATACAAGATTTTTCTTCTATTTCGGCAGTTTACTTATGATATGGCTCATGGCTGATAATACGGTAGCTTCTGTAAATCTGTTCCAGCAGAATTACCCCGCATCAGCTGATGTGGAAATGTCATCTTTGAAAAACTCAGTGCATAGTCTGAACGCTTCACACTTCTTTTCCAAGTCCGATCGAACCACCGATGATAAATATGATATGGCTCGTCCCCTGAATTCCAAGGTTCTCAATCTTTTTCGCCAGTTCTTCGGAGGTCAGAAGCTTTCCCTCAATTTCCAGCGTAACAACATAGGCATCGTCTCTGACATATTTCAGAATCCGTTCACCTTCTTTATCACGGATGCCGTCTTCTACAGTCTCACTTGCGTTTATCCGGTGTCTTTTCATCTGCTACTTCGATGATCTCCAGTTTGCAGTAACGGCTCAAACGTTTGCTGTATTCTGCAATCGCGTCTTTTAAGTATTTTTCTTTTATTTTTCCTACTGTGATTAATGTTATCTTCATTCTATTGTTCTTTCTATATACTATTCTGTTATCTGATACATATATAATTCATGCAATGCTCTCGTTGCACAGATATATTTTGCCTGGTTCTGCATCGGATTTTCAATATCCCTGAAGACTCCGAATACCTGATCGAATTCCAGTCCTTTCGCAAGATAAAAGGTTGTGACGGTAAGCCCTTTTTTGAATGCAGAACTGTTGCGGTCAATATAGTGCACTTCTTCGCCGCGGGCTTTTAACATCTGATACAATGTGAACGCTTCTGCTTCCGTCATGGTAATAATGGCAGCAGTCTCATACTCGTCTTCTCCAAGTTTTGCTTTTAAAAAGATCTCATCCAGCACAGCATCTTCATTTTGGAAATTCTCTTCAATGACTTCTTTTCCATGACGCTTTAAAAGTTCCACGTCTTTTACACCGGTTAGTTTTTCAGCGTATCTGGCAATCTCCATCGTATTTCTGTAACTTTTATTCATTACAATCTTATGGATCTTCTGATCGAACACCCCCGGAAGGAACTGTAATACATCTCGCATCTGTTCATCCAGTGTCTGGGCCTTATCGCGAGGATTGTCATCCGGCATTTGAAGATCTGATTCAGGATCACATACTGCAGATAAGAATAATCCTGCATTTCATCAATGACCAGATGCTTGATGTGGTTATGCACAGCTTTTCCGGTCAGACGGTACTTCAGATATAACACCGGAAATACATCTTCGTATTCCAGCTTGCGCTTTTCGTATTCGACATCCGGAAGTGCCGGATACCCGCATTCTTCCAGAAGCCATCCATATATCTTATAGATATCTTTTGTCACATACATCTTGTCAAACTTATTCTGTACGATCAGAAGTTCCTCTTCGCTAAGGTCACGTCCAAGTAATGTCTCATATTCATCCACACAATAATCCGGATCGCATCCATACGGCTAAGCAACGGGATATTCTGGAACTTGAAATAAAACAGATTAATAAGCTCTTCTTCCGTCTTTTGAATTCCTTTATATTCAATCGTTCGAAAATCCATCAGTTCATCTTCCAGGCTTGCGAGAAATCCTTCCATCATTCCGACAAAGCCTTCCGACTGTTTTTCTTCAAAGCGTTCTGTCAGGTACAGATCCTGAAGCTTCATGTTCCTCTCCAGCTGGTCATAACGGTCTTCGCAGTCCGGAACGATTTCCTTCAATTCGCGGTATGCAAACAGATCAAAACTCATCTCCTGAATATTTCCTCGCCCAGTTCCGGAAGAATATGAGAAATATAGTCCGAAAAAACACTGTTGGGAGAAAGGATCAGTATATTAGAGGATTTTAAATGTTCTCTGTCGTGATACAACAGGTATGCGATCCTGTGTAATGCAACGGAAGTCTTGCCGCTTCCGGCTGCCCCCTGAATTGCAAGGATCCGATCCTGTGTATTACGAATGATGGCATTCTGTTCTTTCTGGATCGTACGTAGATATTTTTCAGCTGCACATCACTGTTGGTTCCCAGTTCCTGTTTTAAAATATCGTCATCAATCTTGGTATCGCTTTCAAATGCATAGACCATTTTTCCATTTTTTACTTTATACTGCCATTTGGCGGCAATTTCGCCTTCGATAAGTCCGGCGGGAGATTTATAAGAACCCGGTCCTTTATCATAATCGTAAAACAATCCGCTGACAGGTGCTCTCCAGTCATAGATCAAAGGCAGCATACCTGTACGCTCTGCAAAATTGCCGATACCGATATAAAAAATCTCCGGCTCTTCTTCCCCATCATAGATAAAATCTACACGTCCAAAAAACGGGGCTTCCAACATCTTACGGAGACGATGTCTCATCTTCTGCTTTTCTTGATTATCATTTACCTGATGTAAAAAGTGCCTGTTGGTTATCGTAATTCTCATAACCATATTCGTCCATCTCAGTGTAATTCTCCCAGTAGTATTCGTTCATACTCTGAATGTCTTTCTGTCCGGCTTCAATGGATGCATCTACTTCTGTCAGCCGTGTACGGATCTTCTCCGTTACTTTATTTAAAAATATCTTTCCGTCTTTCAAATCTAATTCTGTCATAATCTCCAACCTGTCTTTTTGTTTTATCCTTACTTGTCAGCAGGACTGATTTTATAATTATTTTCAGTACTTAAATGTATCTTACAATCATACCACATACCGCTGTTTTTATTCAAGTCCGGATACAGCATCAAAAAAGAGATACACACAAGATTTTTTCTTATGCATATCTCTTTTATCATATATTCATATCTGAATACTTATAGAATCTTTTATCCTGTGGATAATTAAGCATTCTTCTTAGACAGATATTCGTGGATACCTTTTGCGCCTGCTTTACCTGCACCCATAGCAAGAATTACAGTTGCAGCACCTGTTACGGCATCGCCGCCTGCGAATACGGCAGCTTTTGAAGTCTGTCCGTTCTCTTCTTCTGCTACGATACATTTTCTCTTGTTCGTCTCAAGACCCTTTGTTGTAGAAGAAATCAATGGGTTTGGAGAGGTTCCAAGGGACATGATAACAGTGTCTAATTCAATCTCATATTCAGATCCAGGAATCTCAATCGGACGTCTTCTTCCGGAAGCATCCGGCTCACCAAGTTCCATCTTGATCACTTTCATACCTTTAACCCATCCGTTTCATCGACAAGGATTTCTTTTGGATTGGTAAGGAGGTCAAACTGAACACCTTCTTCTTTTGCATGATGCACTTCTTCTACTCGTGCAGGGAGTTCTGCTTCGCTTCGACGGTATACGATATGTACTTCCGCACCAAGACGAAGTGCTGTTCTGGCAGCATCCATAGCAACATTACCACCACCGACAACGGCAACTTTCTTACCTGCTGCGATCGGTGTATCATAAGAATCATCGAATGCTTTCATCAGGTTACTTCTTGTCAGGTATTCATTTGCTGAGAATACTCCGTTGGCTGTCTCGCCAGGGATTCCCATGAACATCGGAAGACCTGCTCCGGAACCGATGAATACAGCTTCAAAATCTTCCTCTTCCATCAACTGGTCGATGGTTGTAGATTTACCAATGACAACGTTTGTCTCGAATTTAACGCCAAGCTCTTTGACTTTTTCGATTTCTTTCTTAACAACTTTCTGCTTTGGAAGACGGAATTCAGGAATACCATATACCAGAACACCGCCAAGTTCATGCAGTGCTTCGAATACAGTTACTTCGTATCCGAGTTTTGCAAGGTCGCCGGCACAGGTAAGTCCTGACGGACCGGAACCGATGACTGCTACTTTATGTCCGTTTGTCTTTTCCGGTTTTTCCGGTTTGATATCATTTTCCAGTGCATAATCTGCGACAAATCTTTCCAGTTTACCGATAGATACTGCATCACCTTTGATACCACGGACACACTTGCTCTCGCACTGTGACTCCTGTGGACATACACGTCCGCAGATAGCAGGAAGTGCAGAAGATTGACCGATCACTTTGTAAGCCTCTTCGATATTGCCTTTTTTGATCTCTGCGATAAATGCAGGAATATTAATGGATACAGGACATCCCTGGATACATCTTGCATTCTTACAGTTCAGACATCTGGTTGCTTCTTCCATTGCTTCTTCTTTATTATATCCGTAACATACTTCTTCAAAATTCGTAGCACGAACCTTTGGCTCCTGTTCTCTTACAGGAACTTTCTTTAATACATCTGCCATTACTCGTCACCTCCGCACTGACCACATCCGCCATGATGTGTGTCACCTTCCTGTAATTTCAGCATTGCACGGCCTTCCTGAGTCTTGTACATCTGCTGTCTCTTCATAGCCTCATCGAAGTTGACAAGGTGGCCGTCAAATTCTGGACCATCTACGCATGCGAACTTGATCTCATCTCCTACATGCAGACGACAGGCTCCGCACATACCCGTTCCATCTACCATGATCGGATTCATACTTACAACAGTAGGGATTTCCAGTTTCTTTGTAAGGAGACATACGAATTTCATCATGATCATTGGTCCGATTGCGATACATACGTCATATTTGTTTCCTTTTTCCACCAGTTCTTCTACCATTGTTGTTACCATTCCGGCATGACCGTAAGAACCGTCATCCGTACATGGATAATAATTTCCAGATACTGCTTCCATCTCTTTTTCCAGGATCAACATATCTTTTGTCTTCGAACCGATGATAACATCAGCATCAACACCGTGTTCATGGAGCCATTTCACCTGTGGATATACAGGTGCTGCTCCGACACCGCCTCCGACAAACAGGATCTTTTTCTTCTTCAGTTCTTCGATATCTTCCTCTACAAGTTCTGAAGCATTTCCCAACGGACCTGTGAAATCGCGGAAATAATCTCCTGCTTTTAATTCTTTCATCTTGGTTGTGGATGCTCCGACCGGCTGGAATACGATGGTGATCGTTCCGGCTTCTCTGTCATAGTCACAGATTGTGAGTGGGATTCTTTCCCCTTTTTCATCCATCTTCACAATGACAAACTGCCCCGGTTCGCAATGTCTTGCTACACGAGGAGCTTCTACATCCATCAGAAAGATGTTAGCAGTTAATTGTTCTGCTTTTAAAATTTTGTACATCTTATTTCCTCCTAATTCCCAATATTACTATTATCATAATACGGCTTGTTCTATTTCGCAAGTAAAACCATATTTTTCAAAAAATGTCGATAAAATTGTTCAAGATTCGTTTTATTGTATATGGAATAAATTTTAATTTTTATAGCAAAATACGCAAAATGCTGCCACATAAACCTATGTGACAGCCGCCGTTATCTGATTTTTTATTATTTAAAAATCAACTTCTGTTCCATAATATGTACATGTAAATAATTTAGCCATTGCTGCAGGATCAATTGCTCTTGGGTTAGATCCTGTACAGGCATCTCCAACTGCAAGCTCTGCAATCTTATCCAGTTTTTCTTTGAACTCATCTTCATTGATTCCGAATTCTTTCAGAGTCTTAGGAATATTCATCTTCGCATTGAACTCATCAATCTTTGCACATAAGCTGTTGATCAGAGCTTTTTCTGATGTTCCAGAAAGTCCCATTCTACGTGCGATTTCTGCATAACGGGATGCTGCTACTTTATCTTTTGCATTGTATTTGATCACATATGGCAGATAGATTGCATTTGCACATCCGTGAGGAATATGTCCGGTTGAGAATGCTGCACCTGTCTTATGAGCCATAGAATGTACGATTCCAAGTAATGCATTCGAGAATGCCATTCCTGCAAGACATTGTGCATAATGCATCTGCTCTCTTGCTTCCATGTTAAGATTGTAAGATGCCGGCAGATAATCCAGAACCATTTCGATTGCCTGTAATGCAAGCGGATCTGTAAATGGACAGTTGAGTGTTGATACATAAGCTTCGATCGCATGTGTCAGTGCATCCATTCCTGTGTAAGCAACCTGTTTCTGAGGAAGTCCTTCTACCAGTCAGGATCAACGATTGCAACGTCTGGTGTGATGTTAAAGTCTGCCAGAGGATATTTGATTCCTGTATTGTAATCTGTGATTACTGAGAATGCTGTTACTTCTGTTGCAGTTCCTGATGTAGATGGGATAGCTGCAAATTTCGCTTTCTGACGAAGTTCAGGGAAACTGAATGGTGTGATAATATTCTCGAATGTCTCATCCGGATACTCATAGAATACCCACATAGCTTTGGCAGCATCAATCGGAGATCCACCGCCCATTGCTACGATCCAGTCAGGCTCAAACTCCTGCATTACTTTTGCGCCCTTCATAACAGTCTCTACAGACGGATCTGGTTCAACACCTTCGATCAGTTTGACTTCCATTCCGCCTTCTTTCAGGTAGTTCACTGCTTTGTCCAGGAATCCCTGACGCTTCATAGATCCGCCGCCGACTACGAGACGCTTTTTTACCTTCAGATTCTTAATTCGGTATAAACATCCTTTCCGTGATAAACATCTCTTGGTAATGTAAATCTTGCCATTTCAAACACGCTCCTTTTAAAATATTGTGTTAATCTTTTAACACAATTGTACTACTCGCGAATTTCTTTTTCAAGTCTTTGGGGCGATAAAATTGTGATTTTTTTAATATTATAGTGTATTTCTTCTATCTGTTTGTTACTTCTATATAACAAATGTATATTTAGAAGATTTTTTTCCGATTTATAGCTTTTTGATGTTTGTTAAAATATCTCTTATCTTAACTACTTTTAGTTGTATTTTTGTTGCTTTTCTGTTGTAACAAAATATCTTAGTTTTAAAAATTTTAAAATCTGCAAAAATTCTTTTCTGTTTCAAAAGATTTCGCTTATTTAATAACGATTAAAAATCATTGATAAGCATTAAGTATTACATATTTTTGCCAAAAGCTTTGTTAAAAATGTAACACTAAAATTAAATTAATAAATAAAAATTTGAATTGTCAGAATAGTTTAAAATAAATATTCCTGAATGAACGAAATATCATATACAGGTATGGTTCTTTCTGTTGAGTCCAGTTTTAATGACTCAATAAATGAGTTCATTACTTCACTTGTATCATAGATGATGACCTCTGGTTTATGAATGACATAAACTTCATTTGTAAATTCTTCTGAATAATGACCTAATATCTCCGATACTACTTTCATGTTCATATTGTTTTGATCTAACAGTGTTGCATAAGTGTGCCGTAAATCGTGCCATACATGTTTTGTACAATCAATATTACATTTCTTCATCAGTTTCTTAAAATAATAATACGGTCTTGCGATTGCCTTCCCGTGATCCCTAAACAAAACAAAATCTAAGTTTTCATCAAATTCCGGATCATTTTTCAGTGTTTCTTCATATCGTGCTCTTGCCAGATACAGCTCATCCATAATAAAATCAGGAAGCGGGACGTATCTTTTACTGTTACGAGTTTTTAATGTCCTCTTTTGAGAAAGTAACGTATTGTCATCGAACCCTCATTATCATATCCTCTTCCCAACTTGACAGTCGATTAAGAGTTGTTTTTTTGAAAGTCGATTTTTGAAAACAGATCGCTCTTGTTTCACTTACACGTGCTCCTGTTGAAGCAGACAGCAGTAAAAATAAATAGAATGTATAATCCATTTCATGAACAAGGTTTATTTTATATAAGCACTTGCAAATCAGCACCAGTTTGTAATTATTTCATTATAAAATTGTTCCTTATCTCCGGTTCTCTTCAGGTCTTCCTTTACTTTTCCATCTTTTAAGAAAATAATTCTATCACATGAACTTGCTATAATAGGATCATGTGTTACAAGCAGAATTGTTTTCCCCATCTTCTTATTAATCTCTTCTAAAGTATGTATTACAACCTCTGATGAGGCAGAGTCCAGATTTCCTGTTGGTTCGTCCGCCAAAATTAAATCGGGATTGTAGATTAATGCGCGGCAAATCGCAGTTTCTTTGTTTTTCTCCTCCTGATTAATTCATATTGGTTTTTA
>ENA-OQLB01000459-OQLB01000459.1-human-gut-metagenome-genome-assembly--contig:-NODE-459-length-23244-cov-4.613315_pt1 | contig 23244 bp, 24 predicted proteins | sample MGYA00242656_ERZ504813 | MGnify/ENA primary metagenome ERZ504813 (study PRJEB26092, sample SAMD00036388) | human gut metagenome | host: Homo sapiens | study: EMG produced TPA metagenomics assembly of... | reverse complement strand
TATTAAATTTATTCATTGAAATTTCTTTTGAATATTTTCTATACACTTCCATAAATTTATATTCTATACAACTTTCTCTCATTGCAATAATCCATTTTCCCTGAAGAAAATAATTTTCCAAATCATTCAGATTCGAGCAAAAAGCCATGTCTGAATTGAATCATATTTTGGTGCATATAGAAAGACATTTTTTATTTTCGGGCTTTCATTCATTTTCAATATTTTATTAATATTTCGAATCCATATTCTTCCGCTTACCTTCCACACTAATTGTTCTTTATTATTCAAATATTTGCTTTTTTCTAATGCCTGTTTTACAATAATTGCATCTCCTGACGACATATTTTCATTTTCAAAATCTGATCTCTTTAATGGAATATACTCAAATATTTTGTCAAGTTTTTTGATTCTATTTCATCTATTTTAAAATCCACTCCAGAATTTTCTGCAAAAATAATTATATCAAAGTTGCTTTCTTTAATATATCTTTTGATATTTTTCTGATATTCCATATATCGAGTTTTAGGATCCTTATAACTTACATCTGCAAATGGTTTAATAGTTCCTGTCATTAATAGAATTTTTTTCATTTAATATCTCCTCAAGCATATCTTCCACTGCATCTACTGTATCCTGCATGCTAAATTTTTCACCACGAATCTGTGCTTGCCTTGTATATGATTCTACAAGTTCTGGTTTTGATACAACTTCTTTTAATCCTTCATAGACACCTTCGCTGCTGTTTTCCACAATGATTCCGTATTCATTGTTTTCCCCTAACATCTCTTTCATACCAGAACATAATGTTGTCACAACTGGTGTCCCTACAACTAAGGCTTCTGTTGCTGCCGTACTAAATCCTTCTTCAAAAGATGACAGATAAACCAATCACATCTTGCAACATATTTATATGGATTCGTATCATATCCAAGGAATGTAAAACAATCTGCAATCTGATTTTTATCCAGATAGCTTTGAATCTTTTCTTGTTCTTCTCCTTCTCCTAAGATATAGATGTGATATTTATATCCTTCATCCTGTAATCGTTTATGTGCTTCTGCTAAACGCATAAATCCTTTTCTTGGTCTTACTTTGGCAACTCCACAGATTTTAAGAACATCTTCTTTTTCCACAAATTTTGGATTTTCAACTGGATCTTTGCACAACTTTAGGATTTTATCTGTTTCATTGGTGTTGTATTTTACAGTTGAAATTCCTTTTAATCCTGTCAGGTCTTCAAATGTATCAATCACTGTCTGGGAAACACCGACTACTTTATCAAATCTCTGATAGATTTTTTTTGCTTCATCCATAGAACGATATGCTTGTAAAAATTCTTTTTCATTCTCTGCAAAATGACGCCATGTAATTTTTACTTTATTCTTGTCTGGACAGCCGCTAATGATTCTTGTACAGCTTCCCTCTAAATATGCTACCAAAATATCATAATCGTCTTTGATGTATTTTCGATATAACTTTTCTGGTGAAAACAGTTTAAAATATTTTGTATTTCCACGAAACATCTTCTTATAGCATGTTTTGTAATGTACTTATCTGATAAGAATTGTTTATTTACTCCTACATCAAATAGTGTCTGAACTGTAATATCAAATTTTTCATGATCCATGTTATTTACAAGATTTAATAAAACTTTTTCTGCACCACCGTGCATTAAATCATGAATTAGAAATAGTACCCTTATTTTTTCCAATTTCATTCACCTCATCCCTTTTCAATGGATATTTTTTACTCTCATAAAATTTCTTTAAGAATCTATTCTGACTTAAATATCTTAATGTAATAATGATAAATCTCTTCCCTTTGTTTTTTATTACAAAAAATGTCCGATTATTTCTATATAATTTCCATTCCTTTTTATCTCTGCCACTCAGCCATCCATGTTTTTCCCATAGTTCTTTATAATGATATGTTTTTTCATATATAGCACATTCCTTATTACTACTATTTTGAAATAACTCTAACAGTAAACGTAATTGTGTGTTATCACAATATTCCATCAGCCATTGATATTGCACACTTTGATTTCTTAATTTTTCATATCCTTCCAATGAACTGAAGAAAACTTTCTTAACATCTTCATTCCCATGAGTCACCGAAAAACTATTATTTCTATAAATAAAAATAGCTTTATCAAGATACAATATTTTATTCGCAAAATATATACATTTCATGCGAAATCTTTCATCCTCATTTCTATATTCGTCGGTATCTATGTGATATTTTTTAGAAATTCAATATTATACATATATGATGAATGATGTCTATAATTTTCTCCTGCGTTTTCTTTTGGATGATCAATTATCTTTCTTTGTCTTTCAATTAATTTTAATCTACTGATATCTTGATTCGCCTGATAATAAGCAAACGAAACCATATCACATTTTTCTTGTTTAATTTCATTGATTACATCTTCCGTCAAAAAATCTGTTACCCACATATCATCTTGGTCCAAAAATACAATATAATTTCCTGTCGCTATATCTATTCCTTTATTTCTTGTATATGCAACCCCATGATTTTTCTGATCAATAACATTTAATCTCTTATCTGTTTGTGCTACTTTATTCAAAATATTTACACTATTATCTTTTGATCCATCATTAATTGCAATTATTTCTATATCATTGTATGGCTGATTTAATACGGAATTTATACATTCCTTCAAATATTTTTCACCATTATAAACAGGTATTACTACACTTATTTTCATTTGCCTTTCACCTTCACAATTCTGCTTAGAATAATCCCAAATGGAAATGCCAACACAACATATCCTTTTCTAGGTGCTTCTTTTATTGCATCCATCCATCTACCTGCCAAAATACAGCTTGAAACATAATGAATGGAATGTTTTAATTTAAATTTGAATGATGTATTATCAAATGAAAGATATAATTTTCTTGTCTCTGCAAAACTGTTGGGGCTGTTATAATATTGTTTTAACATGGAATTAGACATCCCACCTGGCTGATAATCTACATATTTCAGATTTTCATTTAGCACAAGAAAATCATATTTTTTACTGATTTCTAAATGCATATAATGCGGATTGAAATTCTTCTCTCCTTCAAAAGATTTCATTGGTGCTACTGCTTTGTATAATTCTGTCCTTATAACATTGGTTCGATCTCCATTGACAATCGGATATTTTCCTACCAACAGATCGATCAAATTAATAGTTTTCTGATCTGGCAGTGGATCACCAATCAGATGATCATTCAGGTCATAGTCTAACCCAATAATTCCTGCATATTGATCTGATCCATTTTCTTTCCAGAAATCAAGAATCTTTTCTACTGCCTGACCTGGCATATAATCATCGGAATCAACACATACCATTAACTCTGTTTGAGCTAATTCAATTGCTTTGTTGTAACCTGTGTGTAATCCGCCATTCTCTTTTTTTACATATTCTATTTTGAATCCAGCCTCCGTGTCTTTTAACAAATCTTGTACCACTTCTTCTGTATTATCTGTTGATCCATCATCAATGATCATCCAGAGAAAATCTTTTAATGTCTGCCGTTTTAAGGCTTCAAATGCTCTCGGCAAGAATTTCGCACGATTATAAGTTGGTGTAAATATTGTCAATGTTTCCATATATACTTCCCCTTGTATCTAGTATCTCTTTATCTTTGTATATAGCTTTAGAAATCGAATCAGATTATTATATCCAACAATTTTCTTTACATAATATTGCAGTTTGATCTTTGGATTCACGTGATAAGTAAGCAGCCAGCTGTAATCTTTCATTTCTTTCATGACTACTTTGATTCTGTCCTTGTCACCATCTACTAATGTATTACTTAATAATAATGTTCCATACTGATATGCCGCAAAATCATGATATAATTCATAGAACTTTGTTCCTTTTGGAATTTCCTGCCCAAATCTTACACATTTTTTAACATTATTACTAAGATCATAAATATTTTTATAAGAAATCGTATGTGTAATGGATTCACTTCTCTGACGATATACATAAGCTTCTGTATTGTTATATCCGATACTGCCACATTTAATCAGCATTCTTGCACACCAATCGATATCTTCGGAAGTAATTCCTTTTTCAAAATACAATTCATTTTTCTTTAGAAATGATGCAGATATCAGTTTATTGCATGCAGATGAAATATATAATCCCTCATTGATCAGACGTTCTAAAATCTGATCTTTTTCCTGCTGTTTGACGTCTTCGACAGATTTTAAGCATGGTACAAATTGTTTGGTATCTTTCCATATATTTTTTGTAACTGAAAATTCAAGATGTCTACTGGATACTGCTGCATTTGATTTGCAAGCTTTTCAACCATCGTGGGATCATCCCAATAATCATCACTGTCAAGAAATAAAACATAATCCCCACTACACTGTTTGATGCCCGTATTTCTTGTATCTGATAACCCCCCATTTTCTTTATGGATCAATTTAATTCTTGCATCTTGCTTGGCATACGATTCACAAATCTGTGGACTTGAATCTGTTGCTCCGTCATTAATTAATAAAATCTCCAAATTGTGATACGTTTGAGCAAGCACACTTTCTACACATTCTTTTAAATACTTTTCTGTATTATATACAGGTATGATCACGCTTATCTTCATTCTTGTTTCCCCTTATCCAACTATATCTATATATACAAATGTAAAATATCACTTTCGTATCCAAGTCCCCATGTAAGAACCATCTGGAAATAGAAAAACACCAAATAAAATGCCATACACAATAAAATTACCATCTTCCTGCTCCTCTCCGTAAACGCATGATGCATCAGCCATGGTAATAATATCAGATTATAAATATCAAAATATGTTGTTAATCGTCCAACTACCATTCCACTTGAAAATGTTGCAATAATATATAAGCAAAAATTTATTACAGACATATTAATACTAAAATTAATGAGTTTATTATTCTCATCTTCAATCGCATATCTTGCCATATAAGCGATCACACAAGGAATCATTGCTATTGCCAGTCGAATAATACTACTTCCTTTTCCTTGTGATGAAATATAATCAACATATCCCTTATACTGTGTTTCTGCTAAAAGATTTCCAAACAACGGAAATAACTTGTCAAAGCAGACTCCTGCAATCAACGAAAGAAATATGACTGTCCTCATTTTGGCACCCCATGGCTTTACATTTCTTAGAAAATATACTAACAATAAAATCAATGCAGATCCATGGATTGTCGAAAGCAATAAAATCAAAATCACATATTGAGTCCATTTTCCTTCTAATATCATATATGTTGCACAAAAGAATATCGTAACAACAATAAACTGTCTCATCCCATTAACAAAATAGGTAAACATAGTACTTGCGATCAATAAATAACAGCTTAATCCAAAGTATTCCGAATAACGCATTAAGCCAATCATCAATGCGACTCCGGATATAAGTGTGATCAGAAACAGCCATCCATGAAAATCATTTGAAATAAATTGTTTAAATAAAACCGATATTACAAAAAAACCTTTATCTTTATTCACAGATTTCAAATCCATTCCACTAATACTTGATGGATAACCTTTAAACATTTGTATATATGTCCCTGTATCCGCAATTCCACTTCTCAATCCACAGAAAAATATCACAACTGCAAAAAAGATGATTGCCTGACTCCAGTAAGCCTTTCTCTGATATCTTGTCCCATTCCATGTAATCCTTGCACTAGATTCATTCCAAAAACATATAATTGTCGCTAATAATAAAAACAACCAATAAATCTTCAATGTTCTTCCTTCCTTTACCTATCTTCCAAGTCCTTCCAAAGTCATCTCAACAACCTTCTCCTTATCAAACCTCTTCTCCATCACTTCCCGTGACTTCTCTCCCATCTGTTTCTTCTCTTCATAGGAAAATTCAATAAATTTCACCATCTTTTCTTCCAATCCTTTAACATCCTTCACATCCACCAGATATCCATTCTCGCCATCTCTTACAGCTTCCATACACCCATGAATCCTGCTGGTGATCAGTGGTCTTCCCATGGCTCCACATTCTAGCAGTGTATTTGCCATGCCTTCATGATACGACGGTAATACAAAGCAGTCACATTTCTTAATGAATGGTTTGACATCTTCCTGATAGCCATAATAATAAATGATACCATTTCTGACCAATGACTGGATTCGTTCCTTATAATCATCTTCCATTGGTCCTACGATATCAAACGATACTTCTGGGTAGATCTTCTTAATGTTCTTTGCTGCTTTGAACAGTTCTTCAACTCCTTTTTCTTTCATCACTCGTCCGATAAACAAGAACCTGATGTTTCTTGACTCTTCTGGGTATGGTGTCATCTTGTATTCATCAAGGTCAATCCCTGCTCCTGGAAGGGTGCATGTTCTGGATTCTTTGATAATATTATTTTCTATAAACACCTGCTTATTTCCTTCATTTTCAAAGAAGATTGTTTTTGCCTTTTTGCAGGATAGTTTATATAAAAATACGACGAGTTTCTTGATCATATTTTCATTCTGAAATGCAGTTCCTAATCCTGTGATATTGACTGCATATGGAATTCTTTTGAATCTTGCTGCGATCCCTCCGTAGATGTTTGGTTTGATCGTGTAGGTGATCACAAGGTCTGGCTTTATCTTGCCTAAGATGTTAAAGTATCTCATCATCAGTTTAAAATCTGTTGCTGGATTGATCCCTCTTCGATCTACCGGTGTTTCGATAAAATGACATCCCATTTCTTTTAAATTCTGTACTAACATTCCTTTTGGCAGGGATATATAGACTTCATTTCCTTGATCTATGAGCTTTTTGATCAGTGCTTTTCTGAATTTGTATAATCCTACGTCTAGGTTTGCTAAAATTAATATCTTCTTATTCTTCATCGTTTACTCTTCTCACTGGTACTCCAACATAAGTTCCTGCTTCGTTGATATCTTCGATCACTGTACTTCCTGCTCCCATGATCACTTCGTCTGTGATATGCAGTCCTTGTATGATCTGGCTTCCTGTGCCAATCTCTGTCTCAGTCTTTAAATGAACATCTCCTGACAGTAAAACTCCCGGATACAGGTATTATAATCTCCAATCTCGTCATCATGCCCAACAATACTTCGATTGCAGATCAGGTTAAAATTACCAATCTCTATATTCGTTGTCATAATAACGGATGTACAAATGATATTTCCTTGTCCTAGATGCACTCTTTGTGATGTAATCACGGATGGATCGATCAGATTAGGATACCATAAGTTTGGATTTGGCAGACATTTTAAAACGAGTTTTTCACGGACTTTTGCATTGCCTATAGCGAAGGCAACGGCAAGTTTTTGTTCTTTGTCGTATTCTTCGAGGTATTTCATTCCTCCAAGAATCGGATAGCCATCTATAATGCTGCCTTGCTGGATTCCATCGTCTATGTATCCAAGAATCTCATATGTTGGTTCTTCTTCGTTGATCCGTTCGATCAGCCACTGAGTATCTCTTCCCATACCACCGGCTCCAACGATCACGATTGGTTTTATCTTTGGTTCTTTACTCATATAACCCATCCTCATTCTTCTTCCAATAGCATTCCATTCCTAATGCTTTCGGTGCAATAAAATCTTTCTCGATATCATCTCCGACAAATGCCATGTTCCTGCATGGTATTTCTAATCGTTTTCTCATGATCAGAAATGGAAGATCATTTGGTTTCCTGAATTCCATGACATTTCCATGTCCTGCAAGTTCGTCTGTGATCAGTATCTCGTCTGCCATTTTATCTAACCCCAGAGCTTCTATCTTGGCTCGCTGTACTTTTGGTGTTCCATCGATCAAGATCCCAATACTTCGCTTTTGCGTGTGTAGTTCAAAGAATAATTCTTTGACTCCTTCATACAGTGAAATCTCTGGTTTATGGTCCTGATGGCTTCTCTGCATTTTAATAATAATTCATCCGAATACATTCCTGCATCTTTTAATACCGTTTCCAGTGGTGGCTGCCCTTTTTCCAGTGCTGCGCATAACTTATTAAAGATATTGTTCACTTCTGGAAGCATTCGTTCTACCACTCGGAAACTGCTTCGTACATAATCTTTCTCTGAGTATAATGTGTCATCCAGATCAAAGATCACCGAACCAATTCCCTCATCTAAATGATACAGATCTTTAAAATCATGAATCTCTACGATTGGTTCTTCTCTTGTATTTAAACATACACTTTTTTCAAATCTTGTGAAAATAACATTGTCATCGGCTGCATCCTCTTTGTATTCCATTGGTTCACCTAACATCATGGAGAGTGCTGCATATGGTGCGTCGGCTCCTGCCTTGATCGATACGGTGTTTGCCTGATGATACCATGGTTCCATTCGGATAAAATAATCTTTGTCTGTATGTTCTTCACGAAGCATAAAGATCGTCATCCATCCGGATGGCCTTAATTTCTTTATCACTTTCTTTGCTTCTTCTACGATCTTGTGATCTCTTACAACTCTGTATCTTGCACTTTCTTTTCCCTCGACTTCTTCCTTTGCCCTTGGTGTGATGTAAACCGGGCTTCCGTCTAGATTGCAGAATACGTCGATCTCATACATCTTCCCATTTAAAAATGGACGTATCGTGTAATTCGCGTATTTTGATGCATGAAAACTTAATTCTTGTTCATCATGGATCATGATGCTTTTCTCCAGATTATCCATTTCATCCAATACTGCAAACATTGCTGGGTATCCTTGTGTATAGTCATTGGCACTGCTTACGACCTGTGGTGCATTAAGACACATTCTTCAAAGAAACGAGCTGTCCAGCGTTTGTTGCTGCACAGCAGAGCTAATTCTTCATTCGCAATGATAACTTCTGTTCCAACAGCTTCAAATTCGCTGGCTCTTTGTGACAGGATAAAAACGTCTTCTTCTGTTCTTGGAATGAGCAGAGCGATCTTCTCCTGTTTACAGATATGTAAGAGTTCTGTGACATAACCTTCTTCCCCTGGCTGTGGAACCTGATAGTGCTTATGGCAGCGATATAATGCTGGCGCTTCCAGTGAATGATCGCAGCCGACAAATGTTACTTTCACCCTAATCTGCCGGCAGCATAGCGGAAGGTATCGATAAATTCGACCTGATCTGCCACGCTTGAAAATAAGATCTTTAAGTGTCCTGCTTTCTTGTATTTGGAAAACTGGTCTTTCTTTGTTCCCTGAAAGGCATACATTGTCACAGATTCCTGTGCACTGATCCCTGCTCTTTTTAAGACTTTGGTCACAGTCTTTAATATGATCTTGATGTCGATAAGAAATGAAATGTTATCCACATATTCAAGGTCGAATTCAAACTTTTCTTCCCAGCTGATGGCATTTCTCCCATTCACCTGTGCAAGTCCAGTCAGTCCTGGTCTTACATCTGCACGTCGTTTCTGTCTTGCACTGTAGAAATCTATGTATTGTTTCAATAATGGTCTTGGCCCGACAAAACTCATATGTCCAAATAAGATGTTGAAGAATTCAGGTAATTCATCAAGACTCGTGGATCTTAACATCTGACCAAATCTTGGAAGACGTTCTTTGTCTGGCAGCAGATCACCATTCTCATCGACGGCGTCTGTCATACTTCTGAACTTGTAGAGTGTAAATATTTCGTTATGATATCCCGGTCTTTCTTGTTTGAAGATCACGGGGCTCCCTAATTTGATCCTTACTAACAGTGCTGTGACAAGCAGGATCGGGCTTGATACAATGATACAGCACAGTGACAATATGATGTCAAAAAATCGTTTGATATATTTGTGATACATCTTTATATATACTCCGTTTACATTTTGTTCTTATCGGTCCAGTACGGATCTTATGATTCCTATAATCCGATCCATATCTTCTTTTGTATTCTTAATATCACTTGGAAGACATAATCCGCGATCAAAGATATCTTCTGATACTGGCTTCTTATCATCTTCGTAATGAGAATAGAATTCGCACCCTTTAAATACTGGTTGTTGATGTAATGGTTTCCAGATCGGACGGCTTTCGATATTCTCTCTTTCCAAAGCTTCTATAATATCTAATGATTTTGTCTTACTGTCTTCATCGATCGTCATGCATGATAACCAGAAGTTTGGTTCACTGCATGTTTCATATGGATTCATATGCACTTGTTTATAATCCTTGAAAGCATCTTTGTATGTCTCATAGATTGCTTTTTTCTTCGCAATATGTTCATCCAGATGCAGAAGCTGTCCTCTTCCAACTCCCGCTGTGATATTAGACATTCGGTAGTTATATCCGATTTCCTTATGTTCATAATGTCGGACCGGTTCTTTTGCCTGTGTTGCCAGGAATGTTGCATGCTTGATGTATTCTTCATTCTCTGATGCGATCATTCCACCGCCTGATGTCGTGATGATCTTATTTCCATTGAATGAAAATCCTGCCATGACTCCGAATCTTCCTGTCTGGACTCCTTTATATGTTGCTCCCAGACTTTCTGCAGCATCTTCGATCAGTGGAACTTTATATTCTTCACAGAGTGCTTTGATCTCGTCTACCTTGGCTGGTGTTCCATAAAGGTGTGCAACGATCACTGCTTTTGCCTCTTTATGTTCCTCTAAGGCTCTTCTTAATGCCTGTGGTGACATATTCCATGTCTCTGGTTCAGAATCCACAAATACGATCTTGCCTTTTTCATAGGCGACTGGATTCACTGTTGCAGCAAAAGTCAGTGAAGGACATATCACGGTATCTCCTTCCCCGACTTCTAATAATTTCACCGCCAGATGCAGTGCTGCGGTTCCTGCGCTTAGTGCACTGCAGTGTGCGATTCCTGTATACGCTTCCATCTCACGTTCAAAGCCATTGACATTTGGCCCAAGTGGTGCGATCCAGTTGGTGTCAAATGCTTCCTGCACAAACTTCTGTTCTTCCCCATGCATCGTTGGTGATGCCATATATATACGTTCTTTCATGCTGTCTCATCCCCCTGTCATTTTGTCTGTTGATTTGTCTGTTTATATGTATACTCTGGAACTAATCTTTTTACAACTTCACGAATATTCGGATCTTCGGAAAATGCCGCATGATCTAATTCAGCGATCAGTTCACTAAATTGTTCTGTCTCCATCATCCTTGGACTTCCAATGAAAATTCGTTTGTTCTTTGTCTCTTTTTTATTCTCCTCATCGATCAGAAGTTCTTCATACAGCTTCTCCCCTGGTCTTAAGCCAGTAAACTGGATTTCTATATCTTCTCCTGGTGTAAGTCCTGATAAACGGATCATATTCTTCGCAAGATCTAAGATCTTGACTGGTTCTCCCATATCAAGGATAAATATTTCCCCGCCTTCTGCGTAAGCTCCTGCTTCTAACACCAGACTGACGGCTTCTGGGATCGTCATAAAGTATCGGATGATCTCTGGATGTGTAACTGTTACCGGACCCCCATTGGCAATCTGCTTCTTGAACAACGGAACGACACTTCCGTTACTTCCAAGAACATTTCCAAATCTTACAGCAACGTATTCTGTATCGTATAAGCTATTCATGTATTGAATGACCATCTCACAGATTCGCTTGGAAGCACCCATGATATTTGTCGGTCTTACTGCCTTATCCGTGGAGATCAGTACCATTCTCTTTACGCCGCTCATTCCTGCTTCTTTGGCTATGTTAAATGTGCCAAATACATTGTTCTTGATCGCATCATGCGGGCTGTCTTCCATCAATGGCACATGCTTATGTGCTGCTGCATGAAATACGATATCAGGCTTATAATCTTCGAAAATATTGTGTATTCGCAGATGGTTCTGGACAGATACAATCAATACTTTCAGATCTAGTTCTGGATGTGTTCTCTTTAATTCCATCTGGATCTCGTAGGCGTTGTTCTCATAATTATCAATGATCACTAACTTCTTCGGCTGATATCTTGCGATCTGTCTGCAGATCTCACTTCCGATCGATCCGCCTCCCCCTGTGACAAATACAACTCTGTCTTTGACATAGCTCATGATTGATGGAAGATTGGCTTTCACTGGCTCTCTTCCAAGCAGATCTTCAATCTCTACTTCTCTTAGAGCAGATACTGTAACTTCACTGTTGATCAGCTGATATAAGCCCGGAAGAATACTCAGACGGCATCCTGTCTGCTTGCAGATCTCAAGGATGTCCTTGCGATCCTTGGGTTCTATTGTCGGAATTGCCAGAATGATCTCTTCAACATCAAATTTAACTGCATTGCGCAGGATCGTATTACGATTGCCAACCACTGGTATCCCAGATAAATATGTTCCTTTCTTCGCTGGATCATCATCTATGATGCAACGGATCGTTTTAGTCACATATGTACTCTTTTTGATCTCATTTAAAATGATGCTTCCTGCTTCTCCTGCTCCGATCAACATTACCGGAACTTTCTTCTTGCCAATGTCATTCACTTTGAGTGGTTCACTTCCCTGAATCAATCGGACAAGTAATCGGATAAAAAACATTCCCAACAGCAGATATACCAAATACAAGAAATAGTAACTTCTTGGTATCTCCCATTGTAACATATAAATTCCGATCAGCTGGAAAGCTGCTGCGATCACAGCTGCTTTAACGACATTAATAAAATCGGAGACTCCTGCATACTTCCATTGCGTTGAATACAATCGATATGCCATAAAGATCACAATACTGCAAAAGAGATTCAACGGCATGTATTTTGCAGCATTTTTCAAAAAAATCGATGCGATCTGTGATGGATAGAATTCAAATCGCGTTAATAATGCAAGATATGATGCTATGATCATCATTATGATATCTGAAATCCCAAGTATCATATTCCATTTTTTTCTTTGGATGATTGTTTTTAATTTCTTCATATACTTTCCCCTAACATATGCTCTCACATATTTGTTTTAAACCTATTATACCATTCCTTTTCTTAATTTCCTATATCTACTCCTGCCCATTTCCTGCTTTTTGGTAATTTTTTCTTAAAATACAGCAAAAAGAGATGGAAAAATCTATATTGTTTTGATCTTTCCATCTCTTTCTATGTTAAAATTTTATCTTTTTATACGTTGATCTCAGCTGTTAATCCAAGTACTTCTTTATTCTCTTCCAGAATTGGATTGATCACTTCATTCACAAATTCTTCTGTCTGCTGTGGTGCACGTCCTACGAAGTTCTCTGGTTTCATGATCGCCTGTAACTGCTCCATGTTCATACCAAATGCTGGGTCTGCTGCGATTCTTTCTAACAGATCGTTTGCTTTTCCTTCTTCTTTGACAACTTTTCCTGCTGCCATAGAATGTACACGGATCTTCTCATGAAGTTCCTGTCTGTCTCCACCAGCTTTTACTGCATCCATCATGATATTCTCTGTTGCCATGAATGGAAGTTCGCTTCTTAAACGGCTTTCGATAACCTTAGGGTATACAACTAATCCGTCTACAACGTTTAAGTAAAGGTCTAAGATACCATCGATTGCTAAGAATCCTTCTGGTACAGATAAACGTTTGTTGGCTGAGTCATCTAATGTTCTTTCAAACCACTGTGTAGATGCTACTAATGCTGGGTTCATGGCATCTGACATTACGTAGTTTGCTAAGGAAGCGATTCTTTCACTTCTCATTGGGTTTCTCTTATATGCCATTGCAGATGATCCGATCTGGTTCTTTTCAAATGGTTCTTCTACTTCTTTTAAGTGCTGAAGAAGTCTGATGTCGTTTGAGAACTTATGAGCAGACTGTGCGATCTGGCTTAATACGTTGATCACGCGGGAATCAACTTTTCTAGAGTATGTCTGTCCAGATACTGGCTGGCATTTGTCAAATCCCATCTTCTTGGCGATCATTCCATCAATCTTCTTGATCGTTTCGTGGTTTCCTTCGAATAACTCTAAGAAACTTGCCTGTGTTCCTGTTGTTCCTTTTGATCCTAATAATCTCATGTTAGCGATCACGTGATCAAGATCTTCTAGATCATATACGAGATCCATCAGCCAAAGGCTTGCTCTCTTACCTACTGTTGTAGGCTGTGCTGGCTGAAAATGTGTAAATCCAAGTGTTGGAAGATCTTTGTATTTCATTGCGAATTTGGATAATTCGTTGATCACATTTAATAATTTTACTCTGACAAGCTTTAATGCTTCTGTCATGATGATGATGTCTGTGTTATCACCAACATAGCAGGATGTTGCTCCTAAATGGATGATTCCTTTTGCCTTTGGACATTGTACTCCGTATGCATATACATGAGACATAACATCATGACGGACTAATTTTTCACGTTCTTTTGCTACATCGTAGTTGATGTCTTCTGCATGTGCTTTTAATTCGTCGATCTGTTCCTGTGTGATATCAAGTCCTAATTCTTTCTCTGTCTCAGCAAGTGCGATCCATAACTTTCTCCATGTCTTAAACTTCTTGTCTGGAGAAAAGATGTACTGCATCTCTTTGCTTGCATAACGTTCTGATAATGGGCTCTGGTAACGGTCGTTCATAAAAATCTCCTTATCCTTATCTTTCAAAATTTCCACGAATATCTCTTGTTGGCGGTTTCATTGGATACTCACCTGTGAAACATCCTTTACAGATTGATAATCCCTGTACCATCTGTGAAAGTCTCTCTTCTCCTAAGTATCCTAAACTATCTGCTCCGATCACTTCACAGATCTCGTTGATCGATCTGTTATATGCGATCAGCTGTTCTCTCTCTGGAATATCAGTTCCAAAGTAGCATGGCCACAGGAATGGTGGGGAACTGATCCTTACGTGAACTTCTGTCGCTCCTGCATCGCGTAACATCTTCACAATGCGGTCACTTGTTGTTCCTCGTACGATGGAATCATCGATCATGATGACTCTCTTTCCTTTGACTGCTTCTTTTAAAACATTTAACTTGATCTGCACGCTTGATTCACGGCTACTCTGTCCTGGTTTGATGAAGTTCTTCCAACATAACCGTTCTTGACAAACGCGGTTCCATATGGGATTCCTGACTCTAAGGAATATCCAAGAGCTGCTGCATTTCCTGATTCTGGTACTCCGACAACCAAGTCTGCTTCTACCGGTGAATCCTGTGCGAGGTATCTTCCTGCCTGAATTCTTGAGTGGTATACCCCAACTCCGTCAATCTCACTGTCTGGTCTTGCAAAATAAATGTATTCAAAGATACATCTTGCTGTTTTTTCCTTTGGAAGACATAAATCACAGTCTGACTGAATTCCATCCTTTGTGATCGTTACGATCTCTCCTGGATTCACGTCACGGATAAATTCTGCTCCGATCGTATCTAATGCACAGCTTTCAGATGCTAATACATAAGCGTTATCTCTCTTACCGATACATAGTGGCTTAAATCCATATGGATCTCTTGCCCGATCAGTTTCCTTGGTGACATAACGATCAGGGAATACGCACCTTTGATCTTCTGCATTGCTCTGGCTACTGCCTTCTCAATTGATGATGTATTCACGCGTTCTCTTGCGATATGATATGCGATAACTTCGGAATCGATCGTTGTCTGGAAAATAGCTCCTGTCTTTTCTAATTCTTCGCGAAGTTCTATTGCATTGATCAGATTACCATTATGTGCAAGTCCTAAAGTACCTTTTACATAATTTAAAACCAGTGGCTGGGCATTCTCAGGAACACTCTCTCCTGCTGTTGAATACCTTACATGCCCCACACCGATATCTCCCTTTAATGCCTGAAGGGAATCTGGTGTAAACACTTCATTACATAATCCCATACCTTTTTGAGATGTGACATTACGTTTTGGACCATTCGTATCAGAAACTGCAATTCCGCAGCTTTCCTGACCTCGATGCTGAAGTGCAAACAATCCATAATAGATCGTTGACGCTACATCATTGCCATCGAAATCGTAGATACCGAAAACTCCACATTCTTCTCCCAACTTATCAAAGTTCTCTCTGCTCATCGTGATCTTTTGACCTTTCTGTTATACAATCTTTAGTTTCGTTTGTAAAATACACATTTTTGATAGTAACATATTCATTTTAAATCTGCAAGCATCCCTGTTATTGATTCTCTTTTAATAATGTAGTATCTGGAGGGATCTCTCCTCGCTTAAGCTTCGTATATATGATCCTTCTTACAGATTTATCGATTCTTGATTCTTTGATCTTGCCACTTTTTAGTGCCTTCTTAATTGCCTTGTATGCTTCTTTATAGTTATCCGGCATCACGATCAGGTCAACTCCTGCCTGAATTGCTTTCACTGCTGCTTCTCCGGAACTATAGTTATCTGTGATCGCTTTCATGTTCATCGCATCGGTCATGATAACGCCCTTATATTCAAGTTCATCTCTTAGAATATCTGATACAACTCTGCTGCTCAGGCTTGAAGGCTCCTTCTCATCTGTCACATTAGACAGCATCAGATGTGACACCATCACTGCATCAGCTTTTGCCTTGATTCCTGCTTTAAATGGTTTAAAATCTGTATCTCTTAATGTATTGATCGTCTGATTGGTCTCTGTGCTTCCGCGGTGTGTGTCTCCTCCAGTCTGTCCACTTCCTGGAAAATGCTTTAATGTCGCTGAGATCTGTTGTTTCTGCATGTTCTTTACCAGTGTTGTAATAATATCAGCAACTTTCTTTGAGTCTGTGCCAAAGCTTCGGTCTCCGATCTCTGTGTTATTCTTATTCGTTAAAACATCTGCGACTGGTGCAAGATTCATATTAAATCCAAGCTCTTTTAATTCCTTTCCCTGTGTCTTTCCCATCTGCGCGATCTTCTTGTTATTGTAAGTTCTTCCAACTTCCTGTGCAGATGGATATACTGTCATCTTCATCTTGGGATTTGATGCGACTCTTGAAACCTGTCCACCTTCCTCATCCACTGCCATAAATAGTGGAATATAGGAGGCATCTTGAAGCTCATCCGTCATCTTCTTTGTCTGATCAGGTGTGTTGATATTCTTCGCAAACATGATCACCCCACCTGCTGGATACTTCTTCAATGTCTTCTTCATCTGACTCGTCACGCTTGTCTGATTCTTGCTTTCTGCCTCATCTAATTGATAAACAGATACCATAAATAGTTGTCCGATCTTATTCTTTAAGGGCATCTCCTTTGTGATATCTTTTGCCATTCCCTGCAGGGTTGTTTCATCCAGATCTTCTGTCTTGAGTTTCTTTGTTGTACTCTTCTTCCCGCATCCTGCTGTCATGACAAGCATAAATACAAGGACAAGGCTGATTAAACGTCTCTTCATTCTTTCGTGTCCTTTCCGTGCATGCTCTTTTCTTTTTATTATACCAGAAGCATTTGTTTGTATCAAATGCTGTTACGTCTTATTCTACCTATGCAATAAGAAAAAAGCCCCTCCAGATCTTAATGTCTGAAGAGACTTTAAAAGCAGATGTCTCCAAATACGCAACCGTTCCATAAGTCACCATGTATCAAAACTTCATGAAAAAAGGATTTAAAAACCACTCTCTCAAATGATCTATTTGCATATTGTCGACACCACTAGTATATACTTTTATATTTATGTTTTCTACCCTTCAACATAGTTTTTTTACATTTTTCCAATTTTGTCAAAAAACATATGAAATCTATTTGTTTACATCTAAATGTTGTTTAAATTGTATAGTAACCAGGAATTGATCTCCGTCTATTCTTATCGAAAACTCTCCTCCACAATTCTTTGTAAAACTGTCTGCGATGGAAAGTCCTAATCCGTTTCCTTCGCTGGTACGTGATTTTTCCGCTCTGGCAAACCGTTCCATGATCTCTTCTTCTGTAAAATTCATCTCATAGGATGCTGTGTTTATAACTTCTAGTTTTATATTTTGATCTGCTTCGGTGATCCTTAAGAAGATCCTGGTTCCTTTCAGGGAGTATTTTAAGGCATTCTCTATGACATTTTGTACCACTCGGTACATGCGGCTACTGTCTCCGATAAATCTTGTGTGTGTAGCTTCGCACTGATATCTGATCGCAAATCCAGATTCTTCTATCTGATCTGCATATCCCCTCAGTGTCTGTTCTACCAGACGTTTCATATCCATTTCTTCCAGATTTACTTTCGCATCTCCACTTGTTGCTTTCGCAAGTTCAAACAGGTCAGAATGATAGATTTTAAGCGTTCGGTCTTGTTGATCAGGATGGTTACATAATCTCTTGATTCTGCAGATAATGTCTGATCTCTGCTTAAGAGATCGACGTATCCGATGATAGAAGTCAGCGGTGTCTTCAGATCATGTGATACATTTGTGATCAGATCGATCTTCATTCTCTCGCCCTTCATCTGTGTTTCTAATGCTTTTTCCATTCCCTGCCCGATATTGGTCAGTTTCTGACTGTATTCATAATACGCAGATTCTTGTGAAATATCGGTCGTTGCCGTCAGTTCCCCATTGGAAATACGTTCGATCTGATCGACCAGCATGTTTAAATCTCTCTGTTCTTTTGCATATTTGTCTGAATATCTTGAAAAATATCTGATAAGAAAAACAAAGATGACTGCTGCTATAAACAAGAGTGGGGATGGAATATTCATTCCACTCATTCCCATGATGATACAAGCAAGTGTACCGACAGTTAAAATATATCGTAAGACCCTGTACTGTCTGATCCTGTCTCTTGCATGTTTTTGTGCAAATGACATCGCTTCATCTTCCAGCTTTCTTCTTGTCTTTGCCTGACGGCTCCATTTTCGAATATATCCCAGACAAAATGTTGAATCGAGAAGATTCTTCTGGCGAATCCTCCATACCGTAGTCTGAATACATACGGCAAATGCCATGATAAAAAATGGGACTGAGATATAACTCAGCGTCATGATCATCTCGATCGTTGAACCTGTGATCCCGCCCTGTGTATATTCTATCGTATATTCCCAGATTGCAAAGCATAATGCGATCGCCAGTCCAAGCAGCGTAGTTGCTGTCACTAGTATGATCTCCCACCAGAGCCTGTCAAGCCCTCTAAAAAATCTGGTTCGCTTTTCCTGAAGTGCAAATAAGATGCACAGCAGGATCGTTCCGATTACTTCAATGATCGAAACAACGATGATCGTTTGATTCCCGTCGTGATCTGTTTTGTTGATCCTTTTCGGAAATTTTCAATCTCTGTTAGTGCTTTTTTTGTCAAAGAAATCTCAATGTCTGCATTTTCCAGACGCTGATTCTTCTCATCATTGATCAGAAGCTGTTCCGGGAATATATCCTGCAGCGTATAATTATCCCCATAGAATTCATAGTATTCTGTCTGATCCGCATTGTACTCATCGTATTCGTCATACGGATCCCATCCTTTGAAACTTCCGTCTTTGTTTAGTTTCTCTGTCTTGCCTCTTTCTATATGAAAAATGTTCAATCCTGCCCCCAGTATAGTTCGCATTTTCTGTTCCATATGTTGATGTTGTCGTTACCATCTTTTTATCATATGGTTTGACCTTCATCGTTACTTTCACAAATGATTCTTTTTTTATCTTATTCAGTAAACTTTCTGACACATGATTTGCCTGTGTATAATAGACTTTATCACCTTCTTGATCCGCCCATTTATCAAACAGTGACATCTGTGTGTTTTTGATATAGTCTGATTGATCCTGTTCATCCAGACTGAAGCTGTTATCTCCTGTCACTGCCATGTTATTGATCGTATCGAGTCCATATATCCCTGACAGGGTCATAGCGATCATCACAAGTGTGATCAATACTTTGTTAGTCCATTTTCTCGATCTTGTATCCAATTCCCCACACCACCTTTAAATATCTTGGATTTTTTGCATCTATTTCTATTTTCTCGCGGATACGACGGATGTGAACCATAACGGTATTCTCTGTTGCATAGGCTTCTTCGTTCCATACGCGTTCGTAGATCTCATCTGCTGAAAATACTCTGCCCAGATTGTTCATCAGGAGACTTACGATCTTGTATTCGGTTGCAGTCAGTTTCACTGGCTCTCCGTCTACCATCATCCTTTTTCCTTTCATGTCAAGGATCAGTCCGCCATTGATGATCTGTTCCTTATTGCTTTCTGCGGCGTTCATTCCTCCAAACTGCATGTATCTTCGCAGCTGGGATTTCACTCTCGCTACTAGTTCATCTGGGCGGAATGGTTTGCTGATATAGTCGTCGGCTCCCATAGATAGTCCCAGGATCTTATCGCTTTCTTCTGTCTTGGCTGAAAGAATGATGATCGGGATGTTCTTGCTTTCCCTGATCTTCATCGTTGCGGATAGTCCGTCCATCTTCGGCATCATAACGTCTATGATCAGAAGCTGGACTTCTTGTTCCATCAGGATATCCATGGCTTCCAGACCATCATATGCCGTTATGATTTCATAGTCTTCCATTTCCAGACGTTTCTTGATCGCTCCTACGATCTCTTTGTCGTCATCAACGATAGGATCTTTGGCTGGTTCATACTTTTCCTCCTCGTATCTTTGATGGTTTTAGTGTATCAGGTGGTTCTTTCGTTTCTGCGGATATAATTCTTACGAATTTCTTAATATGACTTCCTTAATTATAGTAACTTCCAGAATAATTATCAATATCCTGTCCAGTGTCCATAAGAGTGTGCCTGCACTTAATGGATAGCAAAATATTGATAATTATTCTCATTTATAGTTATTGTTCACTAACCTTTCGTATGGTATCATATTTTTCAACAGTTAGAGTTTTCTAACTATATACGCGCTATTATTTTATATTGCAGAAAAACGGAGGAAAAACTATATGCGTAAAAGATTAATTGGGAAAGCCTTTGCTATCGCTATGAGTGGTGCAATGGTTTTAACTGCGACTCCTGTGACAGCGAATATCTTTCATGTTGCTCACATTGTTAAGGCTGCTAATGATGCACAGCAGGATGAATGGACATATTGCTATGTTGGTCTTACTTGGGCTGAGTATTGGGCGAATGAAGGTGTTTATAATGCTAATGATACTTCAAGCTCTGATGTAGAAGACTCTCATTATGAAAAAGATAAAGGTGGATATGACGTCGTTACTCGTGCAACTACAAATCACGGACTTCACAGAGGAAGTTTCCAAGGAAATGCAGTCATTGAAGCAAAAGCTTCTGATGATACCACAAAAGAATTTTCTGTTTCTCACTGGAGTAAAGATGGTAAAAAAATTCTATCAATCATCCACAGATGCTACAGGTGTAAGCTATGCTAAGGGAACTATTACTGATACTGATGGTACGCAATATAAATTAACTTCTTATGAAGTAAAAGGTACAAAATATGTTCCTGTTAAAGTAAAAACTACAGATTTAGATGCATTAAAAGCAAACCACACTGTTGTTGAAAATGGTGGAACTCTTGTTGGTGGTTATGGTGAAAACCAATTAAAATCTTACCAAAAAACTGCAAATGTTACAGCTAACACTTACGGTTTAAAAACTGCTACAAAACAGGAAGATGGTTCATTTATTTTTTCTGCAAGAAGTAACGAAGGAACAGAATCCGGTGTTAAAGATGAGGCATTAAAAGAAGCAACCGGTGTGACTCCAAACTTACGTTCTGGAGACGCTGTTGGTTCTTATGGTGAGACTTTACGTCTCGACCTAAATGGAGATTACGGTGATCTTGGTGCTAATCTTCAGTCTGTAAAATGGACTTTCTATGGAGATGACAGTACTTATACAACTCCAGTAAAAACTTATGGTACAAAATTTGCTGCTGATAACTGGATGCATAAATCAATGGGAATTCAGCTTGGTTTAACAGAATCTGCTCGTTTTGATCTTTCTGGAGATGAAGCAGTAGGATACTGGAGTGTTACTGTTTCCGCTTTAGGTTATAAAGATTATACATATAAATTCCATGCAGACAAAGAAAACATCGCTCAGCACGTTGTAATTGCTTCTGATAGTGATGAAGTAAAAGCTTTACAATCTACAATAAAAACTGCTGATTCTTATCTTGAAAAAGAAACTGAATACTGTGCTAAGCCATATTCTGATTTTAAAACAGAATATAAAGAAGCTCAGGATGCTTTAAAACATGACACATTATATAAAGCTAATATCCTTGAAGCAAATACTCACCTTTCCAATGCTATTGAATCATTAACAAAACCTGAATATAAAGAAGTTGTAAAAGCTGCAACTTTAGAAAAAGATGGTTCCATTGATGATACATGTGTAAATTGCGGTGATGTTAGAAAATCTACTCCAATCGCTAAAATTGCATCTATCGATTTAGATAAAACTTCTTTCACAGAAAATGGACAGGCTCAGAAACCTTCTGTTACTATAAAAGATAGTACTGGTGCTGTAATTTCTGCTGATAATTATACAGTTTCTTATTCTGACGCTAACAGCACAAAAGCTGGAACTTACAAAGTAACAGTTAAATTTAATGGAAAGAAATATGCTGGTACAAAAGAATTATCTTATACAATTTCAGCTAAACCAGCAGCTACAACTACTGTAACAAACGCAGCAACTGTGAAAGCTCCTGCGAAGACAACTGTGAAATTAAGCAAAGCTAAGAAGACTTCTATCAAAGTATCTTGGAAGAAAGTTTCCGGAGTTGCTGCTTACCAGATTCAGTACAGCACATCTAAGAACTTTAAGAAAGCAAAAACAGTCAAAGTTTCTGCGAAATCTGCTTCTAAAGTCTTAAAGAAACTGAAAAAGAACAAGAAATATTATGTAAGAGTTCGAAGCTATAAAGTAACAAAAGTAAACAACAAATCTAAGAATGTTTACTCTGCTTGGTCTGCTAAGAAAGCTTTAAAAACTAAGAAAAAATAATTTCTCTTAAATAATATCAATTACATCTCAATCTTAAAATTATTAAATAAAATAGGAACTGCATTTGGTCTGCGGTTCCTATTTTATTCCTCATTCTATGCTTCTTTTTTGCCGTTGATAAATTGATGATATTCTATTTTGAAAATTATTTATTGATAATCCCATAGATTTCATCAACTGATAACTCTGGATTTTGTTTGATCATTTCGTAAATCGGCTGAACAAATTCTATACTTTCCATAAGATCATCTATTATCTTCTCCATAGAATCTCCTCTTTGTGATTTTTTTTGAATGAGTAGAATTTTATTCTTGATTTCTCCTTTGATTTCTCCTTCTCTTCTTCCTTCTATCCTTCCTTTTTCTTCTAATTCCTCTAGCGCCTTGCACATATTCATCTTCCCGTTACCGAAAACTTATAAAAAGTTATAAACCTTTATGTTTCATTCCTACTTCAACGAGTATGCTTTTGTAACGAATCAATTCATGTACTACTCACAAGTTCCTGTACTCTCCATAGGCGTTAATTCCTGACTAACGTATCAGT
>ENA-OQLB01000458-OQLB01000458.1-human-gut-metagenome-genome-assembly--contig:-NODE-458-length-23250-cov-4.837954_pt1 | contig 23250 bp, 26 predicted proteins | sample MGYA00242656_ERZ504813 | MGnify/ENA primary metagenome ERZ504813 (study PRJEB26092, sample SAMD00036388) | human gut metagenome | host: Homo sapiens | study: EMG produced TPA metagenomics assembly of... | reverse complement strand
CGCAAACGGGAAGGGTTCGGGAAACCAGTAGAGGTTTCCTGAGTAAGCCCGTGCTTATATCGTGTAAATCGAATCATTTATGAACTATCTATCCCCTATTACTCTGTATATGAGTAATGGGGGATATCTTAATATAACTATATATATGGAAGAAACTCGAAAAAACTCGAAAAAATAGGCAGCCGATTGTATGCAATGAGGCTGTCTTATATTATATATTTACGGGGGTAAAAAATTTTTTGCGATTTTCCAAATCTGGAACACAGTATAAGTGAAAAAACCTTAACGGAAACATGCGGGTGAAACTAGCATCTGGTACACAGTATAAGTGAAAAATACCAGGAAAAATATCGGGTCCGATCATGAATCGAATAGATATTCAAAAAGAAGTACATCAGGTAGGATTCGTTGATATTGAGAACCAGAATGCAACATATTCTTCAATAGAATTGCGAGAGAAAGTAGAATCAGCAAGAAGAATCCAACAAGAAAAAAACAATATGTTCAGATAACTCAAAGTTATGTTCGGCAAGGAATCCCGGTAGTGAGTGGAATGGCAAAAGGAATTGATGCCTGTGCAGCCACAGTGAGTATTAATGAAGGAGGATATACTATAGCTGTATTAGGAAATGGACTGGATATATGTTATCCTTCTGAACATCAGTTATTAATGGATAAGATTAGAGAAAAGGGATTACTGATTTCGGAATATCCACCCGGAACAAGACCTACGCGTTATAATTTTCCAAAGCGAAATCGTCTGATTAGTGCATGGTCAGATAAGGTGATTATTATAGCACCGGGGAAAAGAAGTGGAGCACTTATTACAGGCGATTACGCAAAGAAATATGGAAGAGAAACAGAGATTAGCATGAAGATAAGGAGTATGAATTCGGACCGGCATTCCATAAGTATGAACAGGGAAACACTTGAACAGAAAATAGCAAAAACAGGGAAGTCAATCAGCCGGAACCGAGAACAGCATGACCGCCTGACAGCGGAATTGGAAGAGCTGCATAAAAAGAAAAAGCGATTCTGAATGAAGAAATTTTAAAAGCTATTGTAGGAACGAAAAAAGTTATGAGGAGATTCTCAGTTTTATACAGGGAAAAACGGATAACGATAGCAGAGAGGAAGAATGACATGGAAAAACAGGCGTTGTATGATGCATACGTGGAAAGCGAGCGTTCATTGGATGAAATCATTGACTTGATTCGGAATGCCGATGAATGGATATAGGCAGGATTTAGTTGTAAAATCTCCGGAAGTTTACATTCAAGGTGCCAATCATATGTAAATTTTCAGCTTAAGATGCTTCTAGGGTTATTTCAGACTGGAAATTAAGGAATAATAAAAAACGATTGTATAGCTGTAAAAATCCACGTTGAATTTTACAGCTTTTTATCTATACTAGAAGTAGAAGAAACAATTTAAAATCAAAGGAAGTAGCTGAAAGAATATGGCAAATATTTTACCGGTATCGGATTTGAAAAATTATAATGAAGTCCTGAAAAACTGTCATAAAGGAGAACCGGTATATCTGACTAAGAATGGCAGAGGACGTTTTGTTGTTATGGATATTGAAGACTATGAGCGTGATCGTGCAGAGAAAAAGCTTCTGATGAAGTTGAAGGAAGCCGAAGAAGCAGTGAAAGACGGAGAAGGCTGGCTGGATCTGGATGAGTTGAAAGCTCTTGTAGGGGAATAAGATGTTAAAACTGTGGATCAATCCGATTGTTGCAAAGGATTTATCGTGTAGTGAACCGATATCAGGATATTACAAGAATTTTTGATTGATAAATCAAGTGAAGGTTACAGGTAGTAGGACCGTATAATCTTAGTGCGTTAAAGCAAATGATGATGGGTGGACAGTTTGGTATAAAATCAGGAAAGGATAGACAATGAAGAAGAGAATACCGGGAATCATAGCGGCAATAGTAGAATTGATCATATTAGCAGCATTTGTGATCTTTCTAGCTTCTACCAAGATGATTCCGAATGAGTTATTGATACTTGCAAGCTTTGGAGTACTTATAATTACAGGAATTATATTTGCATTGACAATGAATTTTAAGAAGAAGCTGCCGTTTGTGATCGGTGCTATTCTTGTTGTGCTGACAGCAATCTGTTGCCTTGTTGGCGGAAGTTATTTGAAAAAAGGAATCAATACCTTAACTGAAATAACAAAGCCGGACGACGAAGGGATAGGAATTGCAGTTTATGTTCGCTCTTCGGATGCAGCAGAAGCTTTGGAAGATACGAAGGGATACACCTACGGAATCCTGGAGACATTAGACAGAGAGAATACAGATGCTGCATTAGAGCAGATCGAGGGTGTGATCGGAACTGTCGAGACGAAACAGTATGCGGATGTATCTGAACTTGTAGACGGACTCGAGAAGTCTCAGGATGTTGATGTTATCATTTTGAATATCGGTTTTCTGAGCCTTTTGGAGGAGCGGGAGGATTATGAAACTGTAAGATCTCAGATGAAACAGATCCACATTGAAGAAATCAAGAAGAAGGCAGACAACTCCGAACAAGTGCAGTCAGATGAGGAGCTATCGAAGACATTTTCTGTATATATCAGTGGAATTGATTCTCGAGACGGATTAGTGACGAACAGTAGAAGTGATGTTAACATTGTAGCCACAGTGAATACGGAGACACACAAGGTATTGTTAATATCCACTCCGAGAGATTATTTTGTACCATTGTCTATTTCCGGTGGTATTCCTGATAAGCTGACGCATGCGGGAATTTATGGGATTGATGTCAGCAAGGATACATTAGGAATGCTGTATCAGAGAGATATCAATTATTATTTCCGTGTTGATTTTAACGGTTTTGAAAAGATCATCGATTCATTAGGCGGAATTACAGTTGTGTCTGATTATACATTTGATACAAAAAATTCACAGGGCTATTCTTTTGTAGAAGGCGAGAACTTTGTAAATGGTTCACAGGCATTAGCATTTGCACGTGAGAGATATGCATTTACGGAAGGTGACAGACAGCGTGGAAAGAACCAGCTGCATGTGATCGAAGGTGTTATTAAGAAGGCGATGAGCCCGGCACTTTTGAAGAATTATTCCAAGACGATGGACAGTCTGGCTGGAAGCTTTGAGACGAACATCCCATATGACATGATTGCAGACCTTGTGCGTCAGCAGTTAAGTGACGGTGGCCAGTGGTCCGTAGAAAGCTATAGTGTGGATGGAAGCGGAGCATCAAAGGTTCCGTATTCTATGAATGTATCAGCTTATGTAATGATTCCTGATATGAATACTGTGAATACAGCAATTGAGAAGATGGATGAGATAGAAGCCGGGAACTAGCAGAAAAGAGGATTGACATGATTAAATGCTAACTTCCCATATTTTTCTTACTCAGTATAAAAATATAACTGTAATCAAACCCTGGAATCATTGAAAATACCGGAAAACACCGGGATATAAGATTTATAGCGATTCGACAATCTCCAGATTTCTGTCGGAGGTCAGTGCTGATGAACGAATTGATTTTCTAAATTGCAATCGTAACTTCTGAAAGAATATCAGCAGAAGATGCACTGTTGTTATATAAGAACAGAGATTCATTTGAGAAACTCTTTTGCAGCGACAAGTCTTTTTTAGGTAATCGATCACTTAGAGTATGATGGCGTTGAGTAGGAAAAACATGGGAAGTTAGCAATTGACCGTATTGATGAGATGATAGAGCGGAAAGAAGAGCTTTTTGAGAAATAAGATAATTTGAAAAGAAAACACACAAAGAGAGCTCGATTTTGAGTTCTCTTTGTGCGTATATAATGATATAATTTTACTATGATTTTAGAGATGCAAACACATACAAAATAGACAGAAAGAAGTATATTTATGACATTTGGTGATAAAATTAAATCGTTGCGTAAAGATAAAAAATGAACTGTTTTGTTTTCTTGCTTGCTAGAAAAGAAGAATAGAACGTATAATAGTGTTAATGATCCAGAGAGGTTTGCTCTGGAAATAGAATTATTCGCACCAGTGGTGCGAGTATAGATTAGGAGTGAAAGAATGGTAGAAGATACTATGTTTTCCGGGGAGTCGAAAAATATTGAGTACAAGGTATCCTTACCCGAATAAAAGTGAAAAATACATGAAGACGATCGTAGCTTTTGCCAATACACAGGGCGGCAAGCTGATTGTTGGAGTAGATGATAAAACACACCAGATTGTTGGTGTGGAAAATGATGTGTTGTTTCAGCTGATGGACGGAATTGCCAATGCAGTTTCTGATTCTTGTGTGCCACAGATTATTCCTGATATTGAGCCACAGACAGTAGATGGGAAAACGGTTATTGTTGTATCAGTAGAAGCAGGAAAGAATAGACCGTATTATCTTAGATCAAAGGGGAAAGATAATGGCACTTATATCCGTGTCGCAGGTACATCAAGACAGGCATTTCCAGAGAAGATAAAAGAGCTGGAAATGGAAGGTGCCAGAATCTCATGGGATGAGCTTACGTGTGTAGGTTATCCTGTTTCGGAAGATGTTACGGAGAAGCTTTGCCAGGATATTGAAAAATTCCGGAAAAAAGCAGGAATGTCAGAACATTCTGTGAAGAAAGAGCAGCTGATAAACTGGAAGATTTTGAAGCAGAGCGAGGGACAGCTTTTGGCAACGAATGCCTATGCATTACTGACATCGGACTATTTTTCGTTCTCAAAAACACAATGTGCGGTATTCAAGGGAACAGATCGTGCAGTATTTCTGGATAAGAGAGAATTTACAGGACCAGTCTATACACAAATCGAAGAAGCAGTAGATTTTGTATTGAGAAATATTCGACTCGGAGCAACGATTGATGGATTGGTGCGAAAAGAGAAATATGAGCTACCGCCGGAGGCAATCAGGGAAATGATCATCAATGCCCATTGTCACCGTAATCTGCTGGATGAATCCTGTATTCAGGTCGCAATTTATGATGACAGACTGGAAGTGACTTCTCCGGGGGGATTGTATAATGGCTTGACTTATGAAGAAGTCATGAATGGTCATTCTAAGATCCGGAATAAAGGAATTGCCAATATATTCAGCCAAATGGGACTTGTAGAAGCATGGGGAAGCGGAATAAAAAGAATTCTTAATGCTGCGGAAGAGTATAGACTTCCGAAGCCGAGATTTCAGGAATTTGATAATATGTTTCGGGTAGAATTGTTCCGTAATTCATTTCCGATGACAAATGAAAAAGAAAACATCGGAGAAACATCGGAGAAACATCGGAGAAACATCGGAGAAACATCGGAGATAGAGGGGAGAACAGACCTCAACGATACACAGCAAAAGATTATAAAGTTGATTTCAGAAGATCATCAATTATCAGCGGTTAAGTTAGCTGAAAAAATCGGGGTTGCCAGTCGAAATATTGAGAACAATATTAAGAAGTTAAAAGAGTATGGTATTCTTATAAGACATGGTTCTCCAAGGAATGGTTACTGGGAGATTATAGATAAAGATCTACAGGAGTAAAAAATAGGTTAGTCCAAGATTAGTTAAAGAAAATATATCATGAAGTTGGCTTATGCAGCATGTCAGGCATCAAAACATGATGTGTCATTTTCACAGAAGACAACAATGCTTTTTCGCCCTGTTCAGTCTGGTATCGAGCGGATGGTAAACAGAAATAAAAATGGTAATAATACAGCAAAAATTGATATTTCCAGAGGAGTAGATTCCGCAGCGAGAAAAAATATCTGGATATTTTACAAAAAATCAGTTCTGGAAAAGTAACCTTGCATGATGACAGATTTTATCTGAAGCCAGGTACACAGGCTAAATTGGAATTCAACCTGGTAGCTTAAGGATTGCGAAAAATAGCATTGTTATGGAAGTTAATTAAGAATGGCACGCTGGAAAGTGATGGAGTACAGATCTTTGTATCTACCCATGATTATTTCTTATCCAAGTATATCGAGGTAAAGCGGAATAAGGAAAGTGAGCGTTCATTGGATGAAATCATTGGTTTGATTCGGAATGCCGATGAGTGGATATAGGCTGGATTTAGCTGTAAAATTTCTGGAAGTTCACATATAAGTTTGGCGTTAGAATAGCAAATCAGGAGGGAATTCCCCTACATTAGTAGTTGACATTTCGTATTACGAAAGTATAATAGAATAGGTGAGAGAAAGGAGATTACCTATGGCTAAGATGGGACGTCCGAAGTCAGACGTGATCAAAGATAAAATTGTGACAATCCGAATGTCTGCGGAGGAACATCAGAAACTTAGGGACTATTCTGAGAAGCATCAACAGACGATAACGGAAACCCTTAAAGAAGGAGTTAACTTATTATATAAGACTCGTGATTAAGGTGCATTTTTTATGAAGAACATTACGAAATCAAGAGATTATAGTAATGAAAAGATAGAACGAAAAGGAGAAGTGCTATGGCATTAAAGAAAAAACCGGTAACAGGAATGAAAGATATTCTTCCTGCAGAGATGGAGATCAGAGATTATGTGATCGGTCTGATCAAAGAGACATATAGAAGCTTTGGATTCTCATCCATTGAGACTCCATGTGTAGAGCATATCGAGAACCTGTGCAGTAAGCAGGGGGGAGATAATGAGAAGCTGATCTTCAAGATCTTAAAGCGTGGAGAGAAGCTGAGACTTGCAGAGGCGAAGGAAGAAGCTGATCTTGTAGACGGAGGACTCCGCTATGACCTGACACTTCCGCTGTCCAGATATTATGCAAATCATTCTAATGAGCTTCCGGCACCGTTCAAAGCACTCCAGATGGGAAGTGTATGGCGTGCCGACCGTCCGCAGAGAGGACGTTACCGTCAGTTTATGCAGTGTGATATTGACATTCTTGGCGAGCCATCTACCTTGCTGAGATCGAGCTGATCCTTGCTACAACATCTCTGCTTGGAAAACTGGATTTCAATAACTTTACAATCCGTATTAATGACCGCCGTTTCCTGAAAGCAATGGCAGCTTACAGCGGATTTGAAGAGAAGGATTATGACAGCGTATTTATTACACTGGATAAGATGGACAAGATTGGTCTTGATGGTGTTGCAGCAGAGATGAAGGAAAATGGATATGCAGAGGAATCTGTTGAGAAATATCTTCAGTTGTTTAAGGAGATTACAGGAGATGTAGAAGGTGTTCGTGCATGCAAGGAAAAACTTCAGGGATTCCTTCCGGAAGATGCGGCAGATTCTCTTGAAATGATCATTACAAGTGTAGAGAGTGCGAAGGAAGCAGATTTCCGTATGCTGTTTGACCCGACACTGGTACGTGGAATGTCTTATTATACAGGAACTATTTTTGAGATTTCTATGGATGAGTTCGGCGGATCTGTAGGTGGCGGCGGACGCTATGACAAGATGATCGGTAAGTTCACAGGACAGGATACACCGGCAGTTGGATTCTCTATCGGATTTGAACGTATTGTCATGCTTCTGATGGAGCGTGGATACAAAGTTCCGACAAGCAAAGAGAAGAAGGCATTCTTGATCGAGAAGAATATGCCGAAGGAAGGCATGCTCAAGGTTCTTGATCTTGCGAAGAAGGAGCGTGCAGCAGGCTGTCAGGTAATGATCATGAACATGAAGAAGAACAAGAAGTTCCAGAAGGAGCAGCTTGCAGAACAGGGATACACAGATATTACAGAGTGCTACAGAGATTCTGTTGATAACTTATAGAAAAAAGGGAAAGGAAGTAAATAACCATGGCTGAATCAATGCAGGGGCTTAAGAGAACACACCGTTGTGGTGAACTCTCAGCAGCCAATGTTGGGGAAACTGTAACTATCATGGGATGGGTACAGAAGAATAGAAATAAAGGAGGACTTGTATTTACAGACGTAAGAGACCGTTCTGGAATTATACAGGTTGTATGTGAAGAAGGCACTACAGATGCAGCAATCATTGAGAAAGCAGCATCTTTACGTGCAGAGTATGTAGTTGCTGTTGTCGGAAAAGTTGAGAGACGTTCCGGCGCAGTGAATGATAAGATCACAACAGGTGAGATCGAGGTGATCCCTAGTGAACTTCGTGTACTTTCTGAGTCACAGACACCTCCGTTCCCAATTGAAGAAAACTCAAAGACAAAGGAAGACATCCGTCTGAAATATCGTTACCTTGACCTTAGAAGACCGGATTTGCAGAGAAATCTTCGTATGAAGAGTCAGGTTATGACACTGACACGTCAGTTCTTCTCAGATGAAGGATTCCTTGAAGTAGAGACTCCAATGCTTGGAAAGACAACTCCGGAAGGCGCGAGAGATTATCTTGTACCAAGCCGTATTCATCCGGGATCTTTCTACGGACTTCCACAGTCTCCGCAGCTTTATAAACAGCTTCTGATGTGTTCAGGCGTAGACCGTTACATCCAGATTGCAAGATGTTTCCGTGATGAGGATCTTCGTGCGGACAGACAGCCAGAATTCACACAGATCGATATGGAGCTTTCTTTCGTTGACGTAGATGATGTTATTGAAGTAAATGAAAAGTATCTTAAGAAACTTTTTAAAGAAGTTCTTGATGTAGACGTACAGCTTCCAATCCAGAGAATGACATGGCAGGAAGCAATGAACCGTTATGGTTCTGACAAGCCGGATCTTCGTTTCGGAATGGAACTGAAAGATGTATCTGATGTAGTAAAAGACTGTGGTTTTGCAGTATTTACAGGCGCACTTGAGAATGGCGGAAGCGTTCGTGGTATTAATGCCAAAGGACAGGGAAGCATGCCGAGAAAGAAAATCGACAAGCTGACAGCATTTGTTAAAGATTACGGCGCTAAGGGACTGGCTTATGCTGCACTCCAGGAAGATGGAACAGTGAAGTCTTCATTTGCAAAATTCATGACAGACGAGCAGATGGATGCACTTGTAAAAGCAATGGATGGAGAGCCGGGAGACCTGCTTCTCTTTGCTGCTGACAAGAATAAAGTAGTATGGGATTCTCTTGGAGCACTCCGTGTTGAACTTGCAAAACAGCTTGAACTTCTTGATAAGAATGAGTATCGCTTTGTATGGATCACAGAGTTCCCGCTGCTCGAGTGGAGCGAGGAGCAGAACCGTTTCGTTGCAATGCATCACCCATTTACAATGCCGATGGAAGAAGATATCCAGTATATCGAGTCTGATCCGGGAAGAGTTCGTGCGAAAGCATACGATATCGTTCTGAACGGAAATGAGATTGGTGGCGGTAGTGTCAGAATCTTCCAGGATGATATCCAGGAAATGATGTTCAAGGCACTTGGCTTTACAAAAGAGCAGGCTTACAGCCAGTTCGGATTCCTTCTGGATGCGTTTAAATACGGAGTTCCGCCGCACGCAGGACTTGCTTACGGTCTTGACCGTCTTGTTATGCTTATGGCAAAACAGGACAGCATCCGTGACGTAATTGCATTCCCGAAGATCAAAGATGCATCCTGCCTTATGACAGAGGCTCCGACACCGGCTTCCGAGAAGCAGCTGGAAGAGCTTAGCCTTGCTGTGGAGGCACAGGAAGAAACAACCGAAGAATAGATGGTGATATTTCAGCAGGAAAAGCTATAAGCACAGCTTTTCCTGCTGTTTTTAGGTGTGTTTTGATTTAATTTTTCAGACAATATTGCAAGAAATTTGAAATATAATAAAATTTCTCTTGACAAATAGAAAGAGGACAACTAAAATAAGACACATCAAAAGCAAAAACCGATGAGAAAGAGAAGTAGGTTTTAGAAGAGATCACAGAGAGCAGCAGGTGGTGGGATTGCTGTATGGATTCTGATTCTGAATGGACTTTCGAGGGCGGCCTGAAATGAAAAGAGTAGGAACCGCCGGGAACCGAACCCGTTATCAATCAGGAGCGTATGTTAGTACGTGAGAAAGTGGACGAACGTCAATTTGAGTGGTACCGCGATAATAATGAATTTTATTACCGTCTCAAGCAATAAGCTTGGGGCGGTTTTTTATATGTTAGGAAAGTTAATTTATAAAAAGAAATCCACAGCTTATTGACAAGAATCCCAAATCGGCTCCTTTGCTTTTGCAGATTTATTTAAAAAGAAAAAAGGAGACAACAATTATGAAAAAGAGAGTATTAGCAGTTATTTTAGGAGCAGTAATGACAATGAGCCTTGCAGCATGTGGATCATCCGATGCAGGGAAGACTTCTTCTGATGATGGAGAGAAGAGTTACACAATCGGTATTTCACAGTTTGCAGAGCATGGTTCTCTTGATAATTGCCGTGAGGGATTTTTAGAAGGACTGAAAGAAGAAGGAATCGAGGAAGGCAAGAACCTGACAGTAGAAGTGAAGAATGCAGCAGCAGATCAGGGAACAGCAAAACAGATCAGTGATGGATTTGTTTCAGACAAAGTGGATCTTGTATGTGCAATCGCAACACCAAGTGCACAGGCAGCTTACAATTCAGCAATGAACTCCGACATTCCGGTTGTATACACAGCAGTTACAGACCCGGTTGCAGCAAAGCTTGCGAAAGAGGATGGAACACCTGCAGGAAATGTAACAGGAACAAGTGATGAACTTCCGATCAAAGCGCAGCTTGAGATGATCCGTGAGATGCTTCCGGATGCAAAGAATATCGGAATCCTTTACACAACAAGCGAAGCAAACTCTGTATCCGCTCTTGCGAAATATAAAGAGCTTGCCGGAGACTATGGATTCACGATCGTTGACAAAGGAATCGCACAGACAGCCGATATCTCTCTTGCAACAGATGAACTGCTGACAGAGGTTGATTGCCTGACAAATCTTACAGATAACACAGTAGTTGCTTCCCTTGCAACAATCCTTGATAAAGCAAACAAACAGAACATTCCGGTGTTCGGAAGTGAGATTGAGCAGGTGAAAATCGGATGTCTGGCAGCCGAAGGACTTGACTATGTAGCACTTGGAAAACAGACAGGTAAGATGGCAGCAGAGATTCTGAAAGGTGAGAAGAAAGCATCTGATATGAACTTTGAGACAATCACAGAACCAGGTTTCTATGTAAATGAAAAAGGTGCTGAAAACCTTGGGGTTACAGTTCCGCAGGATCTTGCAGATGAAGCGGTAGAGAGCTTTACAGAGATTACAAAATAGTATTGAAACAGAGAGGTTAACACATTATGGGGATTTATATTACGATTTTAGAACAGGGACTGATCTACGGAATCCTGGCGTTAGGAGTATATATCACTTATAAGATCCTGGATTTCCCGGATCTGACAGTAGATGGAAGCTTTCCGCTGGGAGCCGCACTGACAGCGACGATGATCACAAGAGGCGTTCATCCAATCCTGACACTGCCGGCATCATTTCTGATCGGTGTGCTTGCCGGAGTCTGCACAGGCTGATTCATGTGAAATTCAAGGTAAGAGATCTCTTATCCGGAATTATCATGATGACAGCATTGTGGACGATCAACTTAAGACTGGCAGGAACAGCAAATGTCCCGATTTTTGGAGAGGACAGTATCTTTGATAATGCATCCGTAAATGGAATCTTCCGTGATGGCCTTTCAAATTACAAAGTACTTGTGATCGTGCTTGTGATTGCAGTGATCAGCAAAGTGTTATTAGACCTTTATATGAAGACAAAATCAGGTTTTCTGCTCCGCGCAGTAGGAGATAATGATGTATTGGTTACATCTCTTGCAAAAGATCAGGGCAATGTGAAAATCTTAGGACTTGCAATTGCAAACGGACTTGTTGCTCTTTCGGGAAGTATCTTCTGTCAGGAACAGCGCGTATTTGAAATTTCAAGTGGAACCGGTGCAATCGTAATCGGTTTGGCAAGTGTTATTATAGGAACAAGCTTATTTAAAAATGTATCCTTTATGAAAGCAACAACAGCAGTGCTGATCGGATCTGTGATCTATAAAGCCTGTGTCGCAGCAGCGTTGAAGTTCTTTGAACCACAGGACATGAAACTGATCACAGCAGTATTATTCCTTGTGATTCTAGTGATCGGTGGAGAACGCAGAAAGAAGGTGAAGAAGAATGCTCGAGCTTAGAAATATTGAAAAATATTACAATCCGGGGACCATCAATGAGATGTGCCTGTTCGACAAATTCAATTTGACCGTAGACAAGGGAGAATTCGTCTCTGTAGTCGGAAGTAATGGTTCGGGTAAGACTTCTATGCTGAACATCCTCTGTGGAAGTATTCCGGTAGACGGCGGACAGATCCTGATGAACGGTGAAGATATCACAACGAAGAAAGAATTTAAGAGAAACCAGAAGATTGGCCGTGTCTATCAGAATCCGGCAATGGGAACCTGCCCGACAATGACGATTCTTGAAAATATGTCCCTTGCGGATAATAAAGGAAAATTCTTTGGTCTCAGTTCCGGAATCAATAAGGCACGTAAAGAATATTATCGTGAGATTTTAAGCCAGCTTGGACTTGGACTTGAGAATAAAATGGATGTGAAAGTAGGATCTCTTTCCGGCGGACAGCGTCAGGCAATCGCCCTTCTGATGTCTACGATGACGCCGATTGATTTCCTGATCCTTGATGAGCATACAGCGGCTCTGGATCCGAAAACAGCAGAGCTGATTATGAAATTGACAGGAAAGATCGTAGAAGAGAAAAAGCTTACAACGATCATGGTCACACATAATCTTGCTATGCGGTGGAATACGGAAACCGCCTGCTGATGATGCATCAGGGTGGAGTTGTGATGGATCTCAAAGGAAAAGAAAAAGAAGAACTTCAGGTAGAAGATATCTTGAGTAAGTTCAATGAGATTAGTATAGAGTGTGGAAATTAAATACTCAAAAATACAAAGAAAGGATTGATAGCTGTCACTTAGACAACTGTCAATCCTTTTTTAAAGCTTTTTATTCGTCCCATCCTTCGTAGAATCGGATATTTACGGAAATATTTCTTACAATCTCATCTTCAGCAAGTTCAATATCTTCCAGATCAGATACATGTGGGAAGATTGGATCCTCTTCTTCTAATTCAACAGTGATCCATGTTCTTGCAGCTTCATTTGCATTGTCGATCGCGTCGTCCAAAGTTTCTCCGGATGCCTCGCAGCATTCGAGATCCGGGAAATGTGCGTTATAGCCTCCATCTTCCTTCTTACGGAATACGGCTGGATATATAAATTTCATTTCATAATTCCTCCTGGTTTCTAAAACATAATCTGTTACTTAGTATAGTTGATAAAAAATAAAATGGCAAGAGGGGAACGTTTTTAGATATGAAAAAAGCACTTAAATCTTTAAAGATCTAAGTGCTTCAGAGCGACAGACGGGGTTCGAACCCGCGACCCCAACCTTGGCAAGGTTGTACTCTACCAACTGAGCCACTGTCGCATAACTTATTGTTCCGACGAACAATGAATATGTTACTACAAGATCATTAAAATGTCAACAGAAAATAATAAAAAAATTAGAGAAAATGAAAAAATTAAGTCTAAGACTTCCTAGTGAAAGAAAATCATGCTATACTGTGGTTACTGTGACTTAAAACAACAGATGTGAAAAGAAGGATGTTGTAAATCTTTGTTCTATAATAAAAGAACAAATTACACAGGGATAAAAGATGAAAGAGGTGTCCATAATGAAAACAGTAAAGGTAGCAATTCTCGGACTTGGAACAGTAGGATCCGGTGTCTATAAACTGATTCAGAAGCGTGCTGATGTGATGGAGAAGACAATCGGTGCTCAGATGGAAGTGAAGAAGATTCTTGTTCGCAATATAAATAAGAAGAGAGAGGGTGTAGACGCTTCTCTTTTGACAGATAATTGGAACGATATTGTTGAAGATGATGAGATTCAGATCGTAATTGAAGTTATGGGCGGTATGGAGCCGGCGAAGACGATGATCCTTGAGGCACTCAGAGCTGGTAAGAATGTAGTTTCTGCGAATAAGGACCTGATTGCAGAGGAAGGACATGTACTTCTTGCAACAGCAGAGGAGCATCATGTTGATTTCTTGTTTGAGGCAGCAGTTGCCGGAGCAATTCCGATCATTCGTCCGATGAAGCAGTGCCTGGCTGTAAATGACATCTCTGAAGTTGTCGGTATCGTGAATGGTACTACAAACTACATCTTGACAAAGATGACAGAAGAAGGAATGGATTTCTCAGATGCACTTGAGAAGGCTCAGGAGCTTGGATTTGCTGAGGCTGACCCGACATCAGATGTAGAAGGTCTTGATGCAGGCCGTAAGGTAGCGATCATGGCTTCTATCGCGTTCCATTCCAGAGTCGTATTTCCTAACGTATTTACAGAAGGAATCACAAAGATCACAGCGAAAGATATCGAGTATGCGAAAGAATTTGACAGTGTGATCAAACTGCTTGGTGTAGCACATAACACAGAGAGTGGAATTGAAGTAGGTGTTTACCCAATGATGATCCATAAGGAACACCCGCTTGCATCTGTAAGAGATTCCTTTAATGCGGTTTTTGTTCATGGAGATGCAGCAGATGATGCAATGTTCTATGGACGCGGTGCAGGAGAGTTCCCAACAGCCAGTGCAGTTATGGGAGATGTGATCGATGTTGCGAGAAATATGGCATATGGTTGCAATGGAAGAATCAGCTGTACATGTTATAAGAACCTTCCGGTAAAAGACATTGGGGATGTGAAGAATAAGTTCTTTATCCGTATGCAGGTAACGAATGAACCAGGTGTTCTTGCTGCAGTAGCAGAGGTATTTGGTAATCATAAGGTTAGTATCACAAGAGTTGTTCAGGAACATACACAGCCACAGCAGGCAGAGCTTGTTATTGTAACGGAGAGTGTGAAAGAGAAATATATGAAGCACGCCCTGGAAGAGCTTCTGGCACTGCCTAGCATTCTGGAAGTGAGCAGCATTATCCGCGAGTATTAATCAGAAGAAGGAGAAAAATAGTTGAGTTACGCAGATAAAGTATTTATTGATATGTGCAGAGACATTATAGAGAATGGAACAAGCACAGAGGGTGAGAAGGTACGCCCAAGATGGGAGGACGGAACACCGGCATATACCATTAAGAAATTTGGAGTGGTCAACCGCTATGACTTGTCTAAGGAATTTCCGGCACTGACTCTTAGAAGAACCGGGATCAAGAGCTGTGTGGATGAGATGCTCTGGATCTGGCAGAAGAAGTCGAATAATATTAATGATCTGAACAGTCATATCTGGGATAGCTGGGCTGATGAGGATGGCTCGATCGGAAAAGCCTATGGTTATCAGATGCAGGTGAAGCATCAGTATAAAGAAGGCATGATGGATCAGGTAGACCGTGTGATTTACGATTTGAAGAATAATCCGTACAGCCGTCGTATTATGACAAATATTTACGTGCATCAGGATCTTCATGAGATGAATCTCTATCCATGTGCATATAGTATGACATTTAATGTGACAAAGGAAAAAGATAGTGATAAGCTTACATTGAATGGAATTCTCAACCAGCGTTCACAGGATGTCCTTGCGGCAAATAACTGGAATGTGTGCCAGTATGCAGTATTGCTTCATATGCTGGCGCAGGTGTGTGATATGAAAGTGGGAGAGTTTGTTCATGTGATCGCAGATGCACATATTTATGACCGACATGTTCCGATGATTGAGGAACTGATCTCAAGAGAACCGCTTCCGGCACCGAAGTTCTGGCTGAACCCGGAAGTGAAAGACTTCTATGATTTCACACCGGATGATGTGAAACTGGAAGGATATGAGACACATCCGCAGATTAAGAATATACCAATCGCTGTGTAAAGGAGAAGAAGTATGCAGGCAATCGTAGCAGCAGATAATAATTGGGGAATCGGTTACCAGAACAGACTGCTGGTGAGCATTCCATCAGATATGAAGTTCTTTCGTCAGAAAACAACAGGAAATGTTGTAGTTATGGGACGAAAGACACTGGAAAGTTTCCCAAACGGACTTCCTTTGAAGAATAGAGTGAATATTGTTCTTACGAAGAATAAAAATTATCAGGTGAAAGATGCAGTGATCGTTCACTCAGAGGAAGAACTTTTAGAAGAATTGAAGAAGTATCCGAGTGAGAAGATTTATGTGATCGGTGGCGAGAGCATTTACAAGATGATGCTTCCATATTGTGATACTGTATATGTAACAAAGATAGACCGTGAATTCCAGGCAGACACTTATTTCCCGAATCTGGATCAGATGGAAGATTGGAAGATGACGGAAGAAGGAGAAGAACAGACTTGTTTTGATCTAGAATTTGCTTTTACAAAATATGAGCGCTGCTAAAACAGATGCTGTGAAAGTGTAAAAGCGTAAAAGTGAGAAGATGAATTTGAAGATGAAGAAGAGAAGAGTAAGAGACTTTCTGCTTGCAGGAAGTCTTATTCTTGGAATGATGCTGACCGGGTGTGGAATGTCCGGGCAGCAGACAGAGCAAAACGGGGGAAAAGAACAGAATAAAGTAGAAAATGAAAAGATTAGTGTTGTAGCGACAATCTTTCCGCAGTATGATTTTGTGCGTCAGATCGCGGGAGAGAATGTGGAACTTAAGATGCTTTTAAAACCGGGTGAGGAGACACATTCTTATGAGCCAACGCCACAGGATATTATTGCGATCCAGAACAGTGATCTGTTTATCTATGTGGGCGGCGAGAATGATGCCTGGGTAGAAGACATTCTTGAATCAATGCCGGACAATGGGAGAAAGACTCTGAAGCTGGTAGACTGTGTCGATACAGTGGAAGAGGAACATGTGGAAGGAATGAAAGAAGAGCGTGGTCATGATCATGATCATGACGAGGATGATGCGGAGCATGAAGAGCACGAAGTGGAGCATGAAGAGGACGAAGCGGATCATGAAGAGCATGGACAGGAAGAAACACATTCTGTACATGAAATTGATGAACATGTGTGGACATCTCCGTTAAATGCGGTGAAGATCGTCGAGCAGATCAAAGAAGAGCTCTGCGAGATTGATTCGGAAAATGCATCTGATTATGAAGAAAATGCAGAAGCTTATGTAGCACAATTGAAAGAATTGGATCAGGAATTTCAGGATGTGGTGGATCATTCAAAACGAAAGCTGATGATTTTCGGAGACAGATTTCCGTTCCGTTATTTTGCAGAAGCGTATGGTCTGGATTATTATGCAGCATTTTCAGGATGTGCTTCGGACACAGAGCCAAGCGCAGCTACAATGGCGTTTTTAATCAATAAAGTACAGGATGAGAATATTAAAACAGTATTAAAAATGGAACTTAGCAACGAAAATATTGCGAAAGCTATTGCAGAAGCAACAAATGCTGATGTAAAAGAATTTTATAGCTGTCATAATCTGACAGCAGAGCAGTTTGCAGATGAAGAGACATATCTGAGTCTTATGGAGAAAAATGTTGAAACATTAAGGGAGGTGTTGAACTGATGGCGTTGATCAAATGTGAAAATGTATCCATTGGATATGAAGGACAGATGGTCGTACATGACTTGAATTTTGAGATTAATCAGGGAGACTACCTCTGTATTGTCGGAGAAAATGGTTCCGGAAAAAGTACACTTGTAAAGAGTCTTTTGGGACTGAAGAATGTGGACAAAGGCAAGATTGTTTTTGATGATGGATTAAAACAGACAGAGATCGGATATCTTCCACAGCAGACAGATGTGAAGAAAGATTTTCCGGCCAGTGTTTATGAAGTGGTTCTTTCCGGCCGGTTGAACAGCAGAGGGATGAAACCGTTTTATACAGCAGAAGATAAGAAGCAGGCGTGGGAGAAGATGGAGATGCTTGGAATCCGTGATCTCGCAAAACAATGTTTCCGAGATCTGTCCGGTGGACAAAGACAGCGTGTTCTGCTTGCAAGAGCATTGTGTGCGACAAAGAAACTCTTGCTTCTTGACGAACCGGTCACAGGATTGGATCCAATTGTGACAGCTGAATTCTATCAATTGATCAGTCGAATCAATAAGGAATCCGGGATTGCAGTTGTTATGGTTTCACACGATATCGAGAGTGCTGTAGAATATGCAAGTCATATCCTTCATTTACAGGAAACAGTGCTGTATTTTGGAAAAGCAGATGGATACGAGAAGAGTCGTGCCGGCAAGACATTCTTAGGAGGTGAGACACATGTTTGATACAGTGATTGAGATGTTGTCTTATCCTTTTATGACAAGAGCGTTCCTTGTTGGATCACTGGTTGCATTATGTTCTGCATTACTGGGCGTCAGCCTTGTATTGAAACGGTATTCCATGATCGGTGACGGACTTTCTCATGTGGGATTTGGTGCCATGGCGATTGCGGCTGCGATGAATGCAGCTCCACTCACGATCGCAATTCCGGTTGTAATCGTAGCAGCGATTCTGCTTCTTCGAATCAGCGGGAATGCAAAGATCAAAGGAGACGCGGCAATTGCACTGATTTCTACAACGTCACTAGCAGTTGGCGTGATGGTGATCTCATTGACAACAGGAATGAATACGGATGTATATAATTATATGTTTGGAAGCATTCTTGCGATGAGTGCGGAGGATGTGAAGTTAAGCCTTGTACTTTCCGTTTTTGTACTCATCCTGTTTATTGTTTTTTATCACAAGATATTTGCAATTACATTTGATGAGACATTTGCCCGTGCAACAGGTGTAAAAGCAGGAGTTTACAATACGTTGATCGCTGTACTTACAGCAGTGACGATCGTGCTTGGAATGCGTATGATGGGAGCATTATTGATCTCGAGCCTGATCATTTTCCCGGCATTGACATCAATGAGAGTGTGCAGGACATTTAAAAGTGTTATAATAAACGCAGCAGTGATCTCAGTGGTGTGTTTGATTGCAGGTGTGACCCTTTCTTATGTGGCGGCAACTCCGGCGGGAGCCAGTGTTGTTCTTGCCAATCTTGTAATGATGGTTCTGTATACAGTAGTCGGAGCTGTGAAAAATCATATGCGATAGATTAAATAAGATCAAGAACTCGACGTTGACAAGATATTTTTTAACACTTATAATTAATTTACGCTTTACGCAAATACGAAGACAGGGAGTAGTACACAGCTTGTGGATGTACAGAGGCTTATCTCTGAATTCAGGTGATGACATGGATAGATCTGGCTGTTGACACAGGTACTGTGAACGGTAAATACTGGATATTCGCCCTGGGCATGAAGGTCATGCTTGGGGCTTTCTTTTTTGAAAAGGGAGGTATATAGATTGAAACAGATTTCAGGAAACAAATTACTTGTAAGAGCGCTGAAGGAAGAAGGCGTGGATACCATTTTCGGCTATCCGGGAGCATGTACGATTGATATCAGTGATGAATTGTACAAGCAGGATGATATTCGGATCATTCTGCCAAGACATGAGCAGGCACTGGTTCATGAGGCGGATGCTTATGCCAGAACAACGGGTAAGGTGGGTGTCTGTCTTGTTACAAGCGGACCGGGAGCTACAAACCTTGTTACAGGGCTTGCAACAGCGAATTATGACAGTGTACCTCTCGTATGTTTTACAGGTCAGGTAGCAAGACCATTGATCGGAAACGATGCATTCCAGGAGGTTGATATTGTAGGAATTACACGCAGTATTACGAAATACGGTGTTATTGTACGAAACAGAGAGGATCTTGGAAGAATTATTAAAGAAGCCTTTTATATCGCGAGAACAGGAAGACCGGGACCGGTACTGATCGATCTTCCAAAAGATGTGATGGCAGAACTTGGAAGTGCGGATTATCCGGATACAGTCAATATCCGTGGCTATAAGCCAAATACGAATGTGCATATGGGACAGTTAAAACGTGCGCTTAAGATGCTGAAAAAGGCAAAGAAGCCGTTATTCCTTGCAGGAGGTGGTGTGAACATCGCCCGTGCGAATGAAGTGTTTACAGAAGTTGTAGAGAAGACAGAAGTTCCGGTTGTCACAACGATCATGGGACGTGGAGCAGTTCCGACAGATCACCCGCTTTATATAGGAAACCTTGGAATGCACGGAGCATATGCTTCGAACATGGCAGTCAGCGAATGCGATCTTTTATTCTCGATCGGAACACGTTTTAATGACCGTATTACAGGTAAGCTGCATGAATTTGCACCGAATGCACAGATCGTTCATATTGACATTGATACAGCGTCTATTTCCAGAAATATTCATGTTGACGTGCCGATCGTTGCAGATGCGCTTGAGGCAGTTACGAAGATGAATGAATATGTAGAGCATTGTGAGACAAAGAAGTGGAGAAAACAGATTGCCGAGTGGAAGGAAGAACATCCTTTGACAATGAAGAACCGCGTGGATATGGGACCGCAGGATATTATTGAAGAGATCAACCGTCAGTTTGACAATGCGATCATTGCAACAGATGTAGGTCAGCATCAGATGTTCACAACACAGTATATTGAGATTACAAAGAACAAGCAGCTGATCACTTCCGGTGGACTTGGAACGATGGGATATGGTTTCCCGGCTGCAATCGGAGCGAAGCTTGGTAATCCGGATAAGGACGTTATTGCAATCTCCGGAGACGGTGGTATGCAGATGAACATTCAGGAATTTGCTACAGCAGTATTGGAAGAACTTCCATTGATTCTCTGTGTATTTAACAATGAATATCTTGGTATGGTACGTCAGTGGCAGAAGCTGTTCTATGGAAAACGTTACAGTATGACGAACCTGAAATCAGGAGCACTTTTCCGCAGAACAAACGGGCAGGAGATGCCGGAGTACACACCGGATTTTGTGAAGCTTGCAGAGAGCTACGGAGCCAAAGGAATCCGTGTTATGAAGAAAGAAGATATCGCAGCTGCATTTGAAGAGGCGAAGAAGAATACAAAGACACCGACACTGATCGAGTTCGTTATCAATCCGGAAGAACTTGTATATCCGATGGTTCAGCCGGGCGGAACACTTGAAGATTTGATCATGGATTGTTAATCGATTAGAACAGAAAATATAGATTAGCGAGGAAGAGATATGGATAATAATATGAAAAAGAGATGGATTTCTCTCTATGTAGAAAACCAGGTTGGTGTACTTTCGAAGATTTCCGGTTTATTTTCCGGGAAATGTTATAACCTGGACAGTCTGACAGTTGGAACAACAGAAGACCCGACCGTTTCCAGAATGACAATTGCAACAGTCAGCGATGATGAGACATTTGAGCAGATCAAGAAGCAGCTTAACCGTATGATTGAAGTAATTAAAGTAATTGATTTTACAGACGTATTTGTAAGAATGAAAGAGATTCTTTATGTAAAAGTCTTAAAATGTACACCGGAAGATAAGGTTGAGATCTTTCAGATCGCAGAGACATTTAAGGCGAAAGTAATCGATTACGGAAAGGACAGTCTTCTGGTTGAGTTTGTACAGACTGCGACAAAGAATGATGCAGTTGTGAAGTTGATGAAAGAAGAATTTAAGAGCATTGAAGTTGTCCGAGGCGGAAGCGTTGGAATCGAGTCGATCAGCATGATGGAAAGATAATTAGTAAAAAGAAATAAAAAAGTATCAGAAGCAAATTTAAAAGTTTCTGATACTTTTTATTTATATGTTTTTGGATTTTGTATCCATTTGTGATTTGCTATTACAAACGGAATAATACTGTTGCAATATTAAAGTAAATCAGGATTGAGAAGGTATCCACCAGTGTTGTGATCAGTGGAGAAGCATGATCGCAGGGTCGAGATTTACTTTCTTGGCAAGAAGTGGGAGGATACATCCAACTAGCTTTGCCATAATTACAGTTCCCATCAAGGAGCAGGCAATCACAACTGCAAGTCCTGGATTGTGATACTGTATAAAGATACGTACACCGTTGGCAACAGCAAGAAAAGCACCGACGATCAAAGAGATACGGAATTCTTTGAACATGACTTTGAAAAGATCTGTAAAACGGATCTCATCCAGTGCGATTCCACGGATGATCAGTGTTGCACTCTGGGAACCACAGTTTCCACCGGTATCCATCAGCATTGGGATGAAGGATACGAGAAGAGGGATGGCTGCGAATGCATTTTCATATCTTGTAATGATCGTTCCTGTGATAATGGAAGTGAACATCAAGATCAAAAGCCATGGGATACGGTTCTTTGCATGCTGAAGAACGGATGTTTCAAAATATGTCTTCTCACTAGGGTTGATGCAGCCATCTTTGTGATATCCTCTGTGGCCTCATCTACCATAACATCCATAGCATCGTCGAATGTAACAATACCAACCATGCGGCCGTCCTGGTCAATAACAGGGAGCGCAAGCAGGTCATACTTTGTGAACAGCTGTGCAACCTGTTCCTGATCAGCGTGTGTATACACGGAGATGATCTCTGTCTCCATCAGGTCTTTGATCGGAACATTGTCATCTGTTGTCATCAAATCTTTTGCACTTACGATACCGACCAGTTTTCTGCGTTCTGTGATATAGCAGGTGTAAATGGTCTCTTTATGGATTCCGGTCTTCTTAATATGTGCCATCGCTTGTCCGACAGTCATTTCCTCACGCAGGTCTACATATTCCGTTGTCATGATACTTCCGGCACTGTCTTCCGGATAGTTCAGCAGTTGGTTGATCATGCTACGGTCTGACGCGCTGACAGTAGCCAGAATTCGCTTTACAAGGTTTGCCGGGAGTTCTTCCAGCATATCGACCGTATCGTCATATAGAGGTCGTCTAAGAGCTCTTTCAGCTCTTTCTCAGTAAACATTGTTACCAGATAAGTCTGCATGGAAGTGTCCATATTGGAAAATACTTCAGCAGCTTTATCTTTTGGAATAAGACGAAAAGCAAGAGCCAGTTCTTTATCACTTAAAGTTGAGAGAAGAGAGGCTATGTCCACTTCGTTCATTACATCGAGAATACTTCTGACAGCTTTGAATTCGCGCTGCGCCAGAAGCTTTATAAAAATATCTTTGTCCATGATAATTACCTCGCATTATTTTATTTTTGTCTATTGAGCCACATATGTGGTAACTACTGGCACCAGAGTCCATAACCTCACCTCCCTTGTTTGTATTTTTATGAGAAACAAAAAACTCCATCATTGCCTGAACAATGACGGAGTCGTATTGACTTCTTATAAAATGCATCGTTCAAGCTTTAGTATCACAGGGCATATCAATTGCATTAGGTTGTGCCTTCTCGACACAGCCTGCTGACCAACTAATCGTGTCTCCACAATCTCGCGGCAGCAATCTCCGGGTCCTATCGAATGCTTGAAGCATGTCAAATATCCCAATCCCTGTGGTAACCTCACCTACCGAAATGATGTAGTTGTGTTGTTTTTACCATAGATTATTGTATCCCACGCAGCGGGGCGTGTCAAGGAAAATGCGATAAATCTGTGTAAATTGTG
>ENA-OQLB01000457-OQLB01000457.1-human-gut-metagenome-genome-assembly--contig:-NODE-457-length-23298-cov-6.624488_pt1 | contig 23298 bp, 27 predicted proteins | sample MGYA00242656_ERZ504813 | MGnify/ENA primary metagenome ERZ504813 (study PRJEB26092, sample SAMD00036388) | human gut metagenome | host: Homo sapiens | study: EMG produced TPA metagenomics assembly of... | reverse complement strand
TCTGGATTGTGGTGTATCGCTGTTATTCAGGAACAGCTTCGCCAATATATTTACGTCAGCATAAATCGCTCAACCTTCCACAGCCAACGTAGTAGAATCCATCGCCCCTCCAATATCTTCACATATTTCTACAGCCTACAATAGCTGCGTGCCCGGAAAGGGGGAGCTCGAGGGGAAAAGCGGGCTTCGCAACTTTGAGTGCTTTCCCCCTCGTACCTGCCATGCCAAAATGGTCCCCCTGAAAGGGAAAGTACCTGCGTAGCGGGCCTGTTCTCTGGATTGTGGTGTATCGCTGTTATTCAGGAACAGCTTCGCCAATATATTTACGTCAGCATAAATCGCTCAACCTTCCACAGCCAACGTAGTAGAATCCATCGCCCCTCCAATATCTTCACATATTCCTACAACCTACAATAGCTGCGTGCCCGGAAAGGGGGAGCTCGAGGGGGAAAAGCGGGCTTCGCAACTTTGAGTGCTTTCCCCCTCGTACCTGCCCATGCCAAAATGGTCCCCCTGAAAGGGAAAGTACCTGCGTTTCAAGCATCCTCCCGGAAAGGCATCACCTGCGTTTCAAGCATCCCCCCGGAAAGGCATCACCTGCGTTTCATGCATCCTCCCGGAAAGGGAAAACATCCTCCGGAAGGCGATCAGGCTTCGGTTTCATCGTGGAACTGCGGGATCGGAGTTACCGGGGGATAAGAATCCACCGGAGGTTCATCAAACTCTCCGGAAATATTCCGATAGAAAACTGCCATACAGGTTTCTATATAAGGCACCAGCCAGATCAGTGCCAGATACAATGTAAATATGGAAAAAATGATCCACGGAACAAAACTTAAGAGCATTTTCATATATTCCCAGTAATGTCCCTTCATAAGCTTTGCACTGGCTTTCAGTGCCTGCACTCCTTTTATGTCCGAATTATCGGACAGGATGTAATAGCTCATGGTGAACGGCATAGCTGCCAGCAGGTTCAGCGCGAACCCGAGAAGTGTGAGCAGCATGTAAGTTACTGCCCAGTTCATCTGCTCCTCCGTTGTATTTCCCATATTGCTTGTAAAAGAAAACCACGCCAGTGGAAGTGATGTCACCAGATTGATCAATGCCAGCACAAAGGATGCCACGATCACATGATCCGGCTGATGGCTGAAAAAGTACAGAAGGTCTCCGAAAGAGTAGGCTTCCCTTCTGGAAATATTCAGATAGATCCGGTAAAGTCCTGCGGAAAAAATACAGATCACCAGAGAAAGGACAAAGCTGAATACCTCTCCTCCAATGATCGCATACAGGGAATCTCCCGGAAAAAGTGCTGTAGAAATATAGCTTGAAACTGCGCTCATCGCCGCAACCGCAATACTCCCGATCACAGGGACCGTAAAATTGCCGGCCAGAGTTTCCCCTGCCAGCTTCTTACAACCCTTCAGATTTTTTCTCATAATTCTGTATCCCTTCGTTATAGAAGGCGGAGACTCATCCAAGCCTCCGCCCCGTCATTTTTTACTTCAGATATATCATATTCTCATATTTCACATCTGTTTAGTCTGCAAGATTAAACGCATCATGTACCGCATTCATGGCACGTACGCCATCTTTCTCGTTAATGAGAACCGTCACACGAATCTCAGATGTTGCGATCATATTGATGTTCACACCCTCATTGTAAAGGCTTTCGAACATTTTTGCAGCAACACCCGGATTGCTCATCATACCTGCTCCTACAATAGAAAGCTTGGCAATGTTTTTCTCCGCATGAAGCTCAGAATAGGCGATGCGTGCCTGGTTAGCTTCCAGAACACCCATTGCATCGTCCAGATCATTTTTATCAACAGTAAAGGAAATGTCCTTGGTTCCGGCACGGCCGATAGACTGAAGGATCATATCCACATTGATATTTTTCTTAGCCAGGGTATCAAAAAGCTTAAATGCCACTCCTGGTGAATCTTTAAGTCCGATCACAGCAATACGTACTGCATCTGTATCCAGAGCAACACCGCTGATCAGCATTCTCTCCACTGTTACTTCCTCCTTTACCACAGTTCCTTCGCTGTTGTTGAGACTGGAACGTACCACCAGCGGCACGCCGTATTTCTTTGCCATCTCCACAGAACGGTTATGAAGCACTCCCGCACCCAGAGTTGCCAGATCCAGCATTTCATCGTAAGTGATCTCCTTAAGCTTGCGGGCATTCGGAACCTTACGCGGGTCAGCGGTATAAACACCGTCCACATCGGTATAGATCTCACAGGCATCTGCATGAAGCGCTGCCGCAAGAGCTACGGCTGTGGTATCAGAACCGCCACGTCCAAGTGTGGTATAGTCATTATATTTATCAATGCCCTGGAAGCCTGTGACCACAACGATCCTGCGGTTATCCAGCTCTCTGCGGATACGTGCCGCCTCGATCTTTTTCAGGCGTGCGCTGCCATGTGCACTTGTTGTGTGCATAGCTACCTGAAAGGCGTTCAGAGAAACAGCCGGTACTCCCAGACTGTCCATAGCCATGGACATCAGTGCCACTGACATCTGCTCTCCGATGGTAAAAAGCATATCCATCTCACGTTTCGGAGGTTTGTCATTGATATCCTTTGCCATGGTGATCAGCTCATCGGTATACTTACCCATTGCAGAAAGCACGATCACCACGTCGTTTCCTTTTTTGTAATCTTCGATACATCTTCTGGCAACATTAAAGATACGCTCTTTGTTTGCCACAGAAGTACCACCGAATTTTTTTACAATCAACATGTTCTTTTCTTCCCTTCGGCATCAATCCTTTACACGGATCATTGCCAGTACTTTTCCGGTGAGCTTGCTGATCTTCTCATAATATTCAGCCTGCTTCATCACCGGTGTGATAAATCCGAATTCGTCCGGAAGGTCATCCGGCTCGATGGTCTGTACATCACCAAAAGCTTTTTCCACTTCATCCATAGTAGTATCAGACACACGTACAAAGAAACGTCCCTCAACTTCATCCATATCCATAAGCTTCAGGGCATAGCTGCTCCAGTTTGTCATGATATTTCTGTGGAGATGCTTTGCTTCATCCACAACATCTGCAACTACTGCACTTGCAGTCGGAAGCTACCTGCTCCGCTTCCGTAGAACATGGCATCTCCAAGAACATTTCCGTGCACAAATACTGCATTAAACACATCATTTACACTGTAAAGCGGGCTACTCTGGCTACCAGGAACGGCGCTACCATTGCATAGAAAGAATCTCCGATCCTGCGGCTTGTGGCAAGAAGCTTGATAGTCATGCCAAGCTCTTTTGCATATTCCATATCTGCCGGTGTAATCTTTGTGATTCCTTCTGTATAAATATCCTCGTAATTCAGGAATTTTCCGTATGCAAGTGAAGAAAGGATGGCGATCTTACGGCATGCGTCAGCACCTCCTACGTCTGCAGTCGGATCTGCCTCTGCATAGCCCTTTGCCTGAGCTTCCTTCAGAACCGTATCGAAATCACAGTTCTCTGTGCTCATCTTGTAAAGCATGTAGTTGGTGGTTCCGTTAAGGATTCCTGTGATCTCATCGATCTCATCTGCTGTCAGTGAAGAATTCAGTGCGCGGATGATCGGGATACCGCCGCCGCAGCTTGCCTCAAAAAGGAAGTTGATATTTTTTTCTTTTGCGATCTCCATGAGCTCGGAACCATGCTTGGCTACCAGAGCCTTATTGGATGTGCTTACGCTCTTTCCTGCCTGAAGCGCTCTTTTTACAAAGGTATAAGCCGGCTCGATCCCGCCCATAACCTCAACAACAATATCTACCTCCGGATCGTTTACGATCACTTCATAATCATGAACCAGAACTTTCTCAACCGGATCTCCCGGAAAATCTCTTAAATCAAGAACGTACTTGATGTTAATCTCATCTCCAGCTCTCTTGTTAATGCTCTCATGATTGGTGTTGATGACTTCAACAACTCCGCTTCCTACTGTACCGTAGCCTAATACTGCTATGTTTATCATATGCTTACTCCCTGCCTAAAATTTTCAAATAGTGTATACCGTCTCTCTGCTCAATATTCTCCACCATAGCCTCTGCGTCGCTTCTCCCGGAAGGATGTCAACGCTCAGCGTCAGCGTTGCGACTCCGTTAATGGGAATACTCTGATGTATGGTCAGGATATTACCGTGAAAACGGGCAATCGTCTGCAGCACCATTGATAAAAGCCCCGGCTCATCGTCCATCTGAATGATAAAGGTGATGGTCTTTCCCTTGGTCTCCTCGTGGAAAGGAAAAATATCGTCCTTATATTTGTAAAAAGAACTGCGGCTGATCCCGGTCCTTTCAGCAGCTTCCTGAACAGTAGCCACCCGTTTGGATTCCAGCAGTCTCTTGGCCTCAACCACCTTGAGAAGTACCTCCGGCACTGCCCGTTCTCTTACTACATAGTATTTTTTCTTTTCAACCTGTTTCTGCATAGCAACCTCTCTGACTGCTGTTCACATTGTGGCCAGCAGCCTTCTGTCCGTTTCATAAAGACAACTGTTTTTGTACAAGAGATATATTATCATAATAAAAGAAACTCCACAAGCGCTTTTTTGCCTGCGGAGTCCTTTTCTCTGTCTTTATGGGGTTCCGTGACAGTAATGTTATTCTTTCTTTTTCGCCAGCGCGATCCATTTCAGGTATGCATTGATAAAAATGTCAATACCACCGTCCAGAACTGCGTCAACATTACCGGTTTCTTCATTGGTTCTATGGTCTTTTACCATGGTGTATGGCTGCAGGACATAGGAACGGATCTGGTTTCCCCAGCCGATATCTGTCACTTCGCCTCGAATGCCGGAAAGCTTCTCCTCAGCTTCCTGCTGTTTCAGCAGATACAGCTTGGCCTTCAGCATCTGCATAGCCTTATCCTTGTTCATGTGCTGAGAACGTTCATTCTGGCACTGTACCACGATTCCTGTCGGGAAATGTGTGATACGGATCGCAGAGGATGTCTTGTTGATATGCTGTCCACCGGCACCACTGCTTCGGTAGGTATCGATACGGATATCGTCATCATTGATCTCAACATCCAGATCCTTCTTGATATCCGGCATAACATCGCAGGATACAAAAGAGGTCTGTCTCTTTCCTGCTGCATTAAACGGAGAAATACGTACAAGACGATGAACACCCTTCTCGGATTTCAGATAACCGTAGGCGTTCTCTCCGTTCACCTGGAAGGTTACGGATTTCACACCGGCCTCATCACCGTCAAGGTAATCCAGGACCTCCAGCGCAAAGCCTTTCTTCTCCGCCCATCTGCTGTACATACGATAAAGCATTCCGCACCAGTCGCAGGCTCTGTTCCGCCGGCTCCTGCGTTCAGCTTGATGATGGCGTTCTCTCCGTCGTACTCTCCGGAAAGGAGTGTCTTCACACGGATGCTGTCAAAGCTTGCCTGGAACTCGTCCAGCATTTCCTGGATCTCAGGGACGATCTCAGGATCATTCTCCTCATATCCCATCTCGATCATGGTTTCCATATCTTCCATCTGCGTTTCCAGATTATGGTATGTCTCAATATCGTCCTTGAGACTCTTTAACTGTTTCATCTTCATCTGGGATGCTTCCGCATTATCCCAGAAATCAGGCGCTTCCATCTCGCGCTCTAATTCTTCGACCTTCTGCTCTTTGTTAGCGAGGTCAAAGTGAATCCCTCACTTCCACTAATGGCTCTGTGTATGTTGCAAGAATACTCTTGAACTGATCTAACTCAACCACAGCTTCACCTTCTTTCTATATATTGATACAGGATTTCCTGTCTGTCTTATACAATACCATATGGGCATGGAAATTACAACGAAAACGTGGTCAGGGCGTAAATATCCCCTCTCCTGTGCTTCAGAAGCGGCAGCTGCTCCCGGACTTTTTTTACCTCGTCCAGATCCAGTTCCACAACCTTCACAGCCGGCTTCTCTTCCATCTCCATGAGGACTTTTCCCCAGGGGTCTGCGGCAATGGAGTGGCCCCAGGATGATACCCGGCGTTCAGGTCTCTGGCGGGGGCAGCTCCGATGGTGTATACCTGGTTATCCACGGCTCTCTGGCGGAACATCAGCTCCCAGTGAAGGGGCCCTGTTGTCATGTTAAAAGCAGCCGGCGCGATGATCACCTGGCACCTTCGTCCACCATCAGCCTGGCAAGCTCCGGAAAACGGAAGTCGTAGCAGATGCAAAGGCCCATTTTACCAAATTCTGTATCAAAAACCGTCACCTGGTCTCCCGGTGTCAGGGTATCGGATTCTTTAAAATACTGACCGCCTTTTACATCAATGTCAAAAAGATGCATCTTCCGGTGCTTACCGATCTGATGACCATTTCTGTCAAAGACATAGGAAGTGTTATAAATATTGCCGGCTTCATCTCTCTCCGGCATACTTCCTGCTACGAGATAAATTCCGTATTCCGCTGCCAGCCTGGAGCATTTTTCCCAGGTATCTCCGCCCTCAATTTCGGCATATTCCGGAAAGTATTTATTTTCGTAGGGGCAGCAGAACATTTCGGGCAGGACTGCCAGATCGATCCCCTGAAGCTCCGGCTGGCAAGAAGTTCTGCTGCTGGGTGATATTGCGAAATTTATCAGTATATACATGTGTCTGAAGAATTGCAGTTTTTATAATTGCCATATTATCATGTCCCTTCTCTTACAGCGAAAATTAAGTATCTGCTCTATTGACGCAGGATGACTTTCTCATATGCAGGGCGGGAGAATGAAGCGTAGCGGTGGCTACGGCGATTGACGACAACGCAGCATATAAAAAATCAGACAAGTCTATATGACTATTATTTAATATTCGCTGTACTCTGTTCCTATGTAACAGAAATCCCAGAAAAAATAGCCCCACCACATCATCCGGGTGAGACTATTTTTATCTTCCTTCTCAGATCTTGGCAGCCTTACGTCCGCAGCACTGTTTGTATTTCTTGCCGCTTCCGCATGGGCACGGATCATTCGGGTATACTTTATCTTCTTTTCGCTGAACCGGTTTCTTCGGGCCTGCGCTGTCATCTTTGTTTGTGCCGGTTACCTTAGCAACCTGCTCACGCTCGATCTTCTGCTCCACATGAACATGATACAGCATACGTACAGTGTCTTCCTGAATGGAGCTGATCATGCTGTTAAACATCTCGAATGCGTTCATCTTGTACTCAACAACCGGATCTCTCTGGCCGTATGCCATCAGACCGATACCCTGACGGAGCATTTCCATATCATCGATGTGATCCATCCATTTGCTGTCGATGCATTTCAGAAGGACAACTCGCTCAAGCTCACGAAGCTGTTCCGGTTCCGGGAACTCAGCCTCCTTCGCTTCATAAAGCTTCACAGCCTCTTCCTTCACAATATGCTTGATCTCATCTTTCTTATGGCCTTTTACCTTCTCTGCGGTCAGCGGGTGAATCGGGATGATCGGAGTGATCGCAGTGTTGAACTCATTAAGATCCCACTCAGAAGAATCCATGTCATCGGAAAAGCACATGTCTGTCATGCTGTCTACGATATCTGTGATCATCTTGTAGATGGCATCACGCATATTCTCACCGTCAAGTACCTGGCGACGCTCCTCATAGATGATCTCTCTCTGCTCATTGTTAACCTGGTCATAGTCGAGAAGATTTTTACGGATACCGAAGTTGTTGAACTCGATCTTCTCCTGGGCTTTCTCGATGGCATTGGAAAGCATCTTGTGCTCGATCTGCTCATTCTCCTCAACACCAAGGGATGTGAACACCTTCATCAGTCTCTCGGAACCGAACAGACGCATCAGGTCATCCTCAAGGGAAATGTAGAAACGGGATTCACCCGGATCTCCCTGTCGTCCGGAACGTCCACGGAGCTGGTTATCGATACGTCTTGACTCATGACGCTCGGTACCGATGATCTTCAGACCGCCGGCCTCTCTTGCCACATCGTCAAGCTTGATATCGGTACCACGGCCTGCCATGTTGGTCGCGATGGTAACGGCATCTGCCTGTCCTGCCTGAGCTACGATCTCAGCCTCAAGCTCATGGAACTTGGCATTCAATACATTGTGGGGGATTCCCTCTCTCTTCAGCATTCTGCTGAGAAGCTCGGAAGTCTCGATGGTGATCGTACCAACCAGTACCGGCTGATGTTTTGCGTGAGCTTCCTTAACTGCCTCTACAACGGCGTTGAATTTCTCTTTCTTTGTCATGTAAACAGCATCATCAAGGTCTTTACGCTGTACTACACGGTTGGTCGGGATCTCTACAACGTCCATGCCGTAAATATCACGGAACTCTTTTTCTTCGGTAAGGGCTGTACCTGTCATACCGCCTTTTTTATCATATTTGTTGAAAAAGTTCTGGAAGGTAATGGTTGCGAGAGTCTTGCTCTCTCTCTTAACCTTCACATGCTCTTTCGCCTCGATCGCCTGATGAAGACCATCGGAGTAACGACGGCCCGGCATGATACGACCGGTAAACTCATCAACGATCAGGATCTCGTCATCTTTACAACATAATCCTGATCCTTGTGCATCAGATTATGTGCACGAAGTGCAAGGATGATGTTGTGCTGGATCTCCAGGTTTTCCGGATCTGCCAGGTTCTCGATATTAAAGAATTTCTCAACCTTCTTGATACCCTGCTCGGTAAGGTTGACGATCTTATCTTTCTCATTTACAACGAAGTCACCGGTCTCGATAACCTCCTCACCCATGATGGCTGCCATCTTGGTCATCTCATGGCTGGCCTCACCACGCTCCAGCTGCTGTGCAAGGATATCGCACACCTCATAAAGCTTGGTGGACTTGCCGCTCTGTCCGGAAATGATCAGAGGTGTACGTGCCTCATCGATCAGAACAGAGTCGATCTCATCGATGATACAGTAGTGAAGATCTCTCTGAACAAGCTGTTCTTTATAGATGACCATATTGTCACGAAGATAATCAAATCCAAGTTCATTGTTTGTTACGTATGTGATGTCACATCCGTATGCCGCACGACGCTCTTCCGGCTTCATGTCGTTAAGTACCACGCCTACAGTCAGGCCAAGGAACTCGTGAACCTTACCCATCCACTCAGCATCTCGTTTTGCCAAGTAGTCGTTGACGGTTACGATGTGGACACCTTTTCCCTCAAGGGCATTCAGATATGCAGGAAGTGTGGAAACAAGAGTTTTACCTTCACCTGTTTTCATCTCGCGATACGGCCCTGGTGAAGGATGATACCACCGATGATCTGTACACGGTAATGCTCCATTCCAAGTACACGCTTGGCTGCCTCACGTACGGTGCAAATGCCTCCGGAAGAAGATCATCCAGTGTTGCACCTTCTGCAAGACGTTTCTTATATTCTCTTGTTTTGTCTCGTAACTGCTCATCCGTAAGCTGCTGCATCTGAGACTGATAGCTTTCGGTTTTTTCAACCAGCGGCATGATACGTTTTACCTCACGCTGGCTGCGGGTTCCAAATACTTTTGAAAAAACATTCATGTTTCTGCTCCAATCATTTTATTCGAATAAGACTGCTGTCTCTGATCTGTCCAATTTTGGATCATTCCAGTTCTCTGTTGATATCCGTTATACTGGATCACATATGGTATATATTCTACCACTTTCCTGTTATAAAAACAATGAACAATTATTTAACAAATCATGTCAGGAACAACAGAAAATATCCCGCATAGGATCCTGTTTTCGAGGATCCCGCGGGATATTACAGATCTTATTTTCTTACTTTTACATTTTTCACACTGCTCCAGGCACCGTAATATGTCTTTCCGCTCACTTTTTTGTATGCACGGATACGAACATAATAAGTGCTTCCCTTTTTCAAACCGGAAAGTGTTCGGGTCAGTGCACTGGCGGACACTGTCCTGGACCCTCTCATGGACCTTGATGCCGCATACTGGATCTGATAGCCGGAAGCACCAGCTGCTTTTTTCCAGCGGACAGTCAGCTTCCCGGAAGCCTTGCTGGACGGTTTGTACTGCACCGGAGCTGTCAGACGGACGATCCGGCTGCCGTTTTTGTTATAAGCACTTAAAGCAGAACCTTGTATGCGCGGACTGTATAGGTATACATGGTTCCTGATTTTACTGATCCGTCTGTATAGACCAGCGTATTGCTTCCGCTTACGGTAGCGATATTGACCCACTTGCTGCTGTTTCCGGTCCTTCGATAAATCTTATAGCCGGAAGCATTTGCAGCTTTTTTCCATTTGAAGACGATGCCGGCAGGGCTGTTGGAAGTGCCGGATAACCCGGGCGTGGTAAGCTTTACCGTTGTAAGGGCCGCGGACCGGAACTGGTATACAGCTGACTGTACTTCATCAGTCTTTTTCCATTCAGATTTCTGATAAACATACTTCTGGAAAAAGATATACATGTTATAAGTTGCGGCTTTGTTTATTCCTTTGGCAGATCCGATCCGCCATGTAGTATTCTTCCTGTTATCGGTTGGATTTGGTGAAGTACTCCAGTAAACCGGCACCCACTTCACATCTCCAGGCCCGGGATTTAAATTTGTAGTTCCCGCACCGGTCACGGTAAAATTATAATATTTATTCGGAGTAAATTTCAGCGGAGAATCCAAACCTCTTACAAAACTATCTTTAACATCCGGTATATAAGGTGTATAGGCTGGCGTCGGCGTCACATCATATTTCGGGCGGGTTCCCCTGTAATTCAACTTTAATTTTTTCAGGTTGCTGGTTCTTCCGTCTGAACCCAATACCTTAAGATACAGATCAAATTCTTTCTCTGTATCCAGATTCTTAAGATATATCACAAAGCTTCTGTTTGCAGTAACCGCCACACGAGAGTTTCCCGTATCGACCCTCGAACATCAGAAGTTCCGTCCTTTTTTCTCGCTACAGCTTTATAGTAGCAGGCTCCGTTTGCATCAACTTAAGTGTCACATTTACAGAATTGCGGCTTACCCATTTTTCTCCGGTCCATTTTACGTTTATTTTTGGCACCGGTGTTGGTGTCACTGCCAGTTCAGGATCCGCTGTCGGTGTCACTGTCGGTTCCGGATCCGTTATCGGTGGCACTGTCGGTTCCGGACCGCTGTCGGTGGCACTGTCAGCTCCGGAGCTGACGCTGACATAGCTTCTGCGTTTTCTTCTTCCATACTGTCTCCTGCTTCTTCAGGTATCAGTTCTGTCAATAATACTTCCGGATCATCCTCACTGGAGATTTCTTCTGAAACTCCTTCCTCAGCTCCGCCGAAAGCATCCTCGCTGTTCTCCGCGTTTTCCACATCTTCCATGGTTGCATCGGAAGAGTTATCCACCATTTCCTCAGAAATATCCTCACTGTCTTCTGTAGGCTGCTCAGTATCTCCCACAGGCTCTGTAGTTTCCTCTGCGGAAAACAGCTCCTGGCTGTCCGCAGTATTTTCTGTGATTTCTGCATCACCGCTGCCAAACTCTGCAGCCATACCGGTTGCCGGAAGCACCGTCACACAAAGTGCAGCACTTAAAAAAGTGCCAGAACTTTTTTCTTCATTTACTTCCTCCTTTTCTCCGTGAGTTACATATTTGTTATGTCAAGGAGATATTCGCACTTCACACAGTATTATTTTTCAGGAAGTGAGGCTGACTGAAACTTGTACTGTACAGACTGTATCTTATCCGTAGACTGCCATTTGGAATCCCTGCAGGTATATTTGCGGAAGAAAACATACAGATTAAAAGTTCCCTCCTGGTCGATTCCTTCCTTGGAACCGATCTTCCAGGTGCTTCGGATCCGGTTGGAATTCGGATTCGCAGATGTGCTCCAGTAAACAGGCACCCACTTAATGTCTCCGTTTTCCGGATCCTCATTATCGGTACCTGCACCGATAACCTTAAAATCATAAAATGTATCCGGGTAGAATTCCAGAGGAGAATCCAGCCCCTCTACCGTACTGTCCTCTGCCTTTGGTTTGGATGCTTTATGTTTTTTCTCAGAATCTGTTTTTTTTCGCCGGGCGGCTGTCCTGATCCAGCTCCATCCGCTTCAGATCACTTAATTTCCCATTCTCATCCTCAATCTGGATATACAAATCAACTGCCTGGTCTGTATCCAGGTCTGCAAGTGTGATCCCGAACTCTTCATCCTCACTGATCAAAACCTCATCATTCACGGTATTTCCGGTCTCGATCTGAGGCACCTGGGGATTTCCGTCTTCCCCCCGCTCTGCCCACTTATAATAGCAGACGCCGTTAACGGCTGACGTAAGCGTTATCTCTGCCTGGGAATAGCTGTCCCATTTAAATCCTGTCCATTGTATTTCTGACTTTTGGGAATCCTTTGTATTGTTTTCTCCGGAACTCAGTTCCAGGTCCTCCACAGTCTGTTCTTTTATGGTGTCACCACTGTTAAATTCCGCTGCCATACAGGTAGCCGGTATCATGGTCATACCAAGAGCTACACTTAAGATCACCACAGGAAGCTTCTTTTTCCTTTCTCCTTTCGCATATGTCTTCATTATATAATTCTCCCCTATTGCTTGCAACAGAAAAGAAGCCTGATTTTGCTGTGACATAAAAGGCTCCGGAAACCTGCCGATTTCTCACACAGATTCCCGGAGCCTTCCATTCAATATTCAGTTGTGATAATAAAATTCCCTATCAGAACTCTGGTTCGATCAGTCCGTAAGTATTTCCTTTACGTTTATAAACTACGTTAACCTGCTCTGTCTCAGCATTAAAGAATACAAAGAAATTATGTCCGAGAAGCTCCATCTGTACGCATGCATCTTCCGGATACATTGGTTTGATCCCGAATTTCTTGGTACGGATGATCTTAACTTCCTCATCCTCTTCATAATCCTTATCAAGGTATGCCTTCTGGAAGTTTGTGGATTCCTGCTGCTTGTCAACGATCTTGTTCTTGTATTTACGAAGCTGACGCTCAATTACCTCTTCAACCAGATCGATGGATACATACATATCATTGCTTACCTGCTCGGAACGGATAATGTTACCTTTCACAGGGATCGTTACCTCGATCTTCTGGCGATCCTTCTCAACGCTTAAGGTTACTGAAATCTCAGTTTCAGGAGTGAAATACCTTTCAAGTTTACCAAGCTTGTCCTCAACAGCTGTTTTAAGTCCTTCGGTTACTGCTATATTCTTTCCACTAATAATAAATTTCATGACTTCCATCCCCTTTGCTGTTTTATGTTGCTATTATAACATATTAAATTGAATTTTAACATCACTTTTCAAAAATTTCATAAATTTTTTTCCAAATTTATTCGATATATTCCTTCAAAATGTTTTTTTTTGTCGTGAATGCGCAACTATTAGAGTATTTCATCTAATTAATTCATTACAAATGTATATCTGCACACCAGTGCCAGAAGATTGATGGGACAAAAGCATCTGCTTCACTATTTGTATATACTATTTCATTTTAGCCAGAGCTCAAAGGGTATACTTCCGCCAAAAATATCCAAAGCACTGCCAACAGTCACATCCAGTCTGCCCTGACCTGCTTTTCGAAGCTCTTCAATATCTGCCATAGAACCCACACCGCCTGCATAGGTCACCGGATGGGCTGTATACTGTCCCAGAAGCTTTGCAAGCTCTGTTTCCACACCTCGGGCCTTTCCTTCCACATCCACTGCATGGACCAGAAATTCGTCGCAGAAGCTTCCAAGCCTTTCCATCAGCTCCGGTGTCACGATCTCTTCTGTAAATTTCTGCCATCGGTCTGTGACAATATAATATTTGCCATCTTTTTTGCGGCAGCTCAGGTCAAGTACAAGATGTTCTTTCCCTGCAGCATCACGGATCTTCTCCAGATTTTCCCAGGAGATCACTCCGTTTTTAAACACATAGGAGGTTACGATCACGTGGCTGGCGCCAGCCTCCAGATATTCTGCCGCATTCTCCGGGCAGATGCCGCCTCCGATCTGAAGCCTCCGGGATATTTTCCCAGAGCCTGAAGTGCCTGGACTTTTGTTGCTTCATAGTTCGGGGAATCCTTTCCGTTCAGAAGGATCACATGACCGCCCTTTAATCCTGCCTTCTTATAAAGCTCTGCATAGAATGCCGCATCCTGCTCTGACACAAAATTTTCTGCCGCCTGATCCCCCTGATCCTTCAGGCTTCCTCCTACGATCTGTTTTACCTTTCCGTTATGTATATCAATGCATGGTCTGAATTTCATAATCCTATCCTCCATCTTCTTTCCATGCACTGATAATAGCATCTGAAACAGTTTTATGCAATGCTGTGGTAAAATATCTGTTATCTTCCTTCTACCGCATTTCCCACTGCGTTTCCAATATCATCCACTGCATTACCTACGCCGTCGCCAAGGTCCTTTACACTGTCACCCAGCTCACCGGATACAGTTCCGTCATTTTCGTTTCTGTCAGCATCCGCAGCTCCGGGTGCTGCTGTCCCGTTATTTCCATTTCCTGCAGGCGTCACGGTAATATTTCCATCGGACATCTCATTGTTATCCGTGCCGGAATCCTTAATGCTCTCTCCATTGTCCTTCACACCGTCATTGTCTGCTTTTTCTTCCATAGTTTCATCTTCTGCGGCAGTATTTTCGTTTGTATCTTTTTCCTTATCCTTCGTGTTTTTATCTTTTTCATCCACTGTTTCATCCGCATTGTTTACCTCTGTGCCGCAGGCTGTAAATGTACACAGAGACAGGGTAAGCAAAGTACCAAAAAGAATCGCCTTCCATTTTTTCATATGATCTTCTCCTTTTTCTAAAAAATTCTGTATTCCTAATATGGCACTTTTTCCGCTATCCTATTCTGGGAAAAATTTCAAAAACCGCAATTTCATCCAAAAAGACGGGGTCCGATCTTACACGAACCCCGTCTGTATTACCTGTATTTTATTCTGTTGCGGCTCAATCTGTCAGGATCAGCCGATCACGTCACTCATATCATAACGTCCTGCCGGTTTGCCTGCAAGGAATTTGGCTGCTTCTACAGCGCCTTTTCCAAAAATAGCCTTGGAATATGCAGTATGCTTGAACTCGATCACTTCGTCCTGACCTGCAAAAATTATCTCATGCTCACCTACGATAGTTCCGCCGCGAACTGCGGAGATACCGATCTCCTTATCATCGCGTTTTTCACGTTTCTGGCTGCGGTCATATACATAATGATACTGATTATCCATAGCTTCATTAATGCTGTCTGCCAGCGCAAGTGCAGTACCACTTGGTGCGTCTAATTTCAGGCGGTGATGCTTCTCTACGATCTCCATATCAAAGCCTGCAGCTGCAAGAACCTTAGCTGCGTCCTGAACCAGCTTCAGAAGTGTGTTGATACCAAGAGACATGTTTGCGGATTTCAGCACTGCTACCTTTCGGGATGTTTCTTCCACTTTTGCAAGCTGCTCCTGGCTTAAACCGGTACTGCACAGAACAACCGGGATCTGGCGTGCCGCGCTGTACTCAAGAAGCTTGTCTGTTGCCTTTGCGGAAGAAAAATCAATGATCGCATCTGCCTCTACCTGACATGCGTCAATATCGGTAAATACCGGATAGCTGTTTTTTCCCTGATCTGCAATATCAATACCTGCTACGATCTCAGCATCCGGATCTTTCTCCACAATGCCGCTGATGACCTGGCCATATGTCCGTTGCAGCCGTGCATGATGATTTTTACCATAGTATATTCTCCTTTACCTTTCGCTTACAGTCAGATCATTTAGCAAGCTTAAGGCCGAATTTCTCGATCTCTTTTGCAAGAGCTGCCTTTGTGTCCTCTTCCATCTCGCAGAGCGGCATACGAAGCGGCCCTACGTTCATTCCCATAAGGTTCATAGCTGTCTTAACAGGAATCGGGTTTACTTCGCTGAACAGCGCATTGATCAGCGGAAGAGCTTTCAGCTGATCCTCTGTTGCTCCCTTGGTGTCGCCGTCGAAATATTTCATGACCATGTCATGTGTAAACTTCGGTGCAACGTTGGAAAGTACGGAAATAACTCCAAGTCCGCCAAGAGAAAGAATCGGAAGTACCTGATCATCATTTCCGGAGTAAAGCTCAAGCTGTCCGTCTGCAAGAGACATCATCTTGGCGATCTGGGAAAGATCTCCTGTTGCTTCCTTGATTCCGACAATGTTCTTTACATTCTTTGCAAGGTAAGCTGCTGTAGCCGGCTGGATATTGCAGCCTGTACGGCTCGGTACGTTGTACATGATGAGCGGAGTTTCCGGAACTGCATTGGCAATTGCTGTGTAGTGAGCGATAAGACCCTTCTGTGTAGCCTTGTTATAGTAAGGTGTTACAATAAGAAGAGCGTCTGCGCCATAGGAAGCTGCTTCCTTGGACATCATGATCGCTGTCTCTGTACAATTGGAACCTGTTCCTGCGATAACAGGCACACGTTTGTTAACTTTATCAATTGTGAACTTAATTGTCTGAAGATGCTCTCCGTGTGTCAGAGTAGAAGATTCTCCTGTTGTTCCACAGATAACGATGGCGTCTGTGCTGTTCGCGATCTGATCCTCAAGGATCTCCTCAAGTTTCTCAAAATTCACTTTACCGTCTTCATGCATAGGTGTTACGATTGCAACGCCTGTTCCTTTAAAAATTGCCATTTGTCTTCCTCCTTCTTTCTTCTGTGAAATATTGCTTATTCCCGTTCCTGGTCAGTCAGCTCTGTTGTTATCGTGGTAATACTATCCACATAGGGCTTCAAAGCATCCGGAAGCCAGCGTCCGGTCATAATTATATGCATACTTTCATCCTTCTGCTTAAGCATATCGATGATCGTCTCAACTGGAGCGATTCCTTTATCCATAAGCCCGAGGATCTCATCCAGCAGCAGAAAATCACACTCTCTGGTAGCAATTACCTTCCGTGCGAAATTAAGGCCATTGAGAATATTGGTTCTCTCTTCTGCCTTTTCCTGCTCACTCAGGTCATTATAGCAGGTGTCCATTTTTTCGAAACGGAAAATCTTGAAATCAAAATTATCCAGTTCCTCAAGGAAATCCAGTTCTCTGCGTTCCCTGCCCTTGAGGAACTGTATGATGATCACACTTTTTCCCTGTGTAGCAAAGCCGCAGCCCCCGGCCTACAGCCAGAGTTGTCTTTCCTTTCCCGTTCCCGCAATAAACCTCTGTTATTTCTCTTTCCATGATTTTTCCTCTTACTGTTAGTGAAACCGGTAATTCCCCATTTTTCTGATTTTTTTAATATTACCGCAGATTGGCTGGAAATGCAAGTGTTACCTTAATGTTCTCACCACTATTCCAAAATATATCCAATGTTACTCAACATATTCCAATTTACTCACCGAAACTTCATAGGCAATCCTTTTTTCTGTTTCGTTTTCACTAATCCGTTTCATGTACTCCCTGCTCTGGATCCTGCCCCAGATCAGTACATGCCCGCCTACTTCAAAAGCAGAAGCATATCTGGCATTTCTTCCCCAGCATATACATGGTATGTAATCGGATTTTCCGTAAGGTCGATTAACTGCCATCAGAAGATCTGCGATCTCTCTTCCCAACGGTGTTTTTCTGTATACAGGCGGTTTACAGATATATCCGTCCAGAAAGATCTGATTGACCGGCACAGTTTCTTCGTCCTCCCCCACAAACTTCACTTCCCGGGCAAAGACTGAAAGCACAAGCCGGTTTCTCTTTTCTTCATGACGGTTATAGGATCGGAACTGTCCGTGGATCTCGATATATTCTCCCACATAATCCTGTGTGATATCGATCAGCCGCTCAGACACCATCACCGGGATCCTGTCCTCCGAATCGCTGAGACGTTTTACCAGGATATCCATCATGTAAAATCCTTCTCCAAAGACCTGATGGCTGAAAGTAAACCCCGTAGCGATCCGTCCCATAACGGATACCTGATTGTTTTCAATAATTTTATCTGCCATAATAAGTAGCTCTCCTTCCTCTTCGTGTATTTCGTCTATATCAATCTATGTGTATTTACGGTATAATATGCCTGAAAAATGAAAAACCAAAAATATTTTTTTATGTCTTGTAATCTCACAAAAATGTGATAGACTATAAATTGGACATCATTTTTAACAAAAAAGATTACTTATATATGGAAAGAAAGGATTTGGATTATATGAAGACCAAGCGTGAAGATGTTCGTAACGTGGCCATTATCGCCCATGTCGATCACGGTAAAACAACACTTGTTGACGAGCTTTTGAAACAGAGCGGTGTTTTCCGTGAGAACCAGGAAGTCCAGGAACGTGTCATGGACTCCAACGATATTGAGCGTGAGCGCGGCATTACGATTCTCTCCAAAAACACCGCAGTTCATTATAAGGATGTAAAAATCAATATCATCGATACTCCAGGTCATGCGGACTTCGGCGGCGAGGTAGAGCGTGTGCTGAAGATGGTAGACGGCGTTATTCTTCTTGTGGACGCCTTCGAGGGTGCCATGCCTCAGACTAAATTTGTACTTCGTAAAGCTCTCGAACTGAACCTGCATGTTATTGTCTGCATCAATAAGATCGACCGTCCGGAAGCACGTCCGGAGGAGGTTGTCGACGAGGTTCTGGAGCTTCTCATGGATCTGGACGCATCTGACGAACAGCTGGACTGCCCGTTCCTGTATGCCTCCGCAAAAGCCGGCTATGCAGTTCGTAACCTTGAGGACAAACCTGAGAATATGGCTCCGCTTTTTGAGACCATCCTTGATGCGATTCCTGCTCCGGAGGGAGATCCGGACGGAGATACGCAGGTTCTTATCAGCACCATCGACTACAATGAGTATGTAGCCGTATCGGTGTCGGTAAGGTTGAGCGCGGAACCATTTCCGTGAACCAGGAGCTGATGCTTCTGAACCATCATGACCCTGACAAACACGAGCGCGTAAAGATCAGCAAACTCTACGAATTGACGGACTGAACAAAGTTGAAGTTAAAAGCGCTACCATCGGAGCTATTGTTGCAATCTCCGGTATCGCGGATATCCACATTGGAGATACCCTCTGTGCAGGAGACAACCCGGAGTCCATTCCGTTCCAGAAGATTTCCGAGCCAACAATCTCCATGAACTTCCTTGTAAACGACAGTCCTCTTGCAGGACAGGAAGGTAAATACATCACTTCCCGTCACCTTCGTGACCGTCTCTACCGTGAGCTGAACACAGACGTCAGCCTTCGTGTAGAAGACACCGATACAACCGAGTGCTTCAAGGTTTCCGGCCGTGGTGAGCTTCACCTCTCCGTTCTTATTGAGAACATGCGCCGTGAGGGATACGAGTTTGCAGTCAGCAAACCGGAGGTTCTCTATCACACAGACGAGCGTGGACGTAAACTGGAGCCGATCGAAATCGCATACGTTGACGTTCCGGAAGAATTTTCCGGTACTATCATCCAGAAACTCAGCGAGCGTAAAGGTGAGCTTCAGGGTATGAGCACAGCAAGCGACGGAACTGTACGTCTCGAGTTCTCCATCCCCTCCCGTGGACTGATCGGATTCCGTAACGAATTCCTTACCTCCACCAAGGTACCGGTATCCTGAATACCATGTTTGACGGATATGCACCATACAAGGGAGACTTCCCGTACCGTAAACAGGGTTCCCTCATCGCTTTCGAGGCAGGCGAGACTGTTACCTACGGTCTTTTCTCTGCTCAGGAGCGTGGTACTCTCTTTGTCGGACCTGGCGAGAAGGTGTACAGCGGTATGGTCATCGGACAGAACGGAAAGGCCGAGGATATTGAACTGAATGTCTGCAAGACCAAGCACCTTACCAATACTCGTTCCTCTTCCGCTGACGATGCACTGAAGCTTGTTCCGCCAAAGATCTTAAGTCTTGAGCAGGCCATTGAATTCATCGACCAGGATGAGCTTCTTGAGGTAACACCGACAAGCTTCGTATCCGTAAACGTATTCTGGACTCCAGAGATAGAAAACGTGCCGCATTCCGCAAGAGCTGATCGAACCTGGCTATCATTTACTGTTGAGTAGAAACCTTTTACAGTAATTCGGCGCAAAGCCGCATAGTGAATGCGGATGCTTTTATCCGCCTGACCTATATTTATATAAACTGCCATATGGGAAGCATTTCCTGTATGGCAGTTTTTTTCTGCATTTCTGAAAAAAATCCCGATAATTTCCGCCTAATTATTCTGAAAATTTAAATAATTTCAAGTTTTTGGTTTCTTATGTTATCACGCTTTACTTCGCCACAATATTTTTGTGATTTTTTTATCAAAATCGCTCCGTATTTTTGTGAATTATTTATCAAATTCTCTATTGACGTCTGAAATCAGTTAAATTATAATGTGTACATGATCGTTTGACAAAAGTTTAACGTTAATGTTTTAACTACATGTTGCGTTTTATCTTTTGCCACCCTTCATATGTGTGCATGTTTTTTGTCAGTGCTGACAATTTTTTAACATGTTTTTTGTGCACAGTGCTGAATTTCAAAAAATTTTTTTAACATTTTTCCAATAATTCAGCGTTCTGCAAAGTAAAATTTACAGTATTTTCCCCTAATTTTCTGTTCGTCATTTTGCACATAGCGACAAAATTCAGAATTTGCGTTTTTTTCAGAATTTTGATACTATACCAGTATCGAAACTGAATTCAATCAGATTGAATCAACAACGAAACGCAGCGCGGGGACTTACAAAAACTCTGCAGCATCTGCCGGCGAAAAAAAGGATAAGCCGCAGGACCACAGACCATTATCATATGAAAACAGGAGGATTCCACATGGCAAAGAAAGAAACTATCCCTACCATCATCGACACTCCAGAAGCCCTGACCGCGAAAATGGCTGCAATGAAAGAGGCACAGAAGATCTTTGCTACCTACACACAGGAGCAGGTCGACAAGATCTTTAAGGCAGCTGCTACTGCTGCTGACAAGATGCGTATCCCACTTGCCAAAATGGCTGTTGAGGAAACAGGCATGGGTATCATGGAAGACAAGGTTATCAAGAACCATTACGCAGCAGAGTATGTTTACAATGCATATAAGAACACTCAGACATGTGGTGTTGTAGAAGAAGACAAGGCATACGGACTCAAGAAGATCCTGGAACCTGTAGGACTGATCGCTGCAGTTATCCCTACAACCAACCCGACCTCCACAGCAATCTATAAATCTCTTATTTCCCTGAAAACCCGTAATGCGATCATCATCAGCGCATCCGCGTGCTAAGAAATCCACTATTGAAGCTGCAAAAGTTGTTCTGGAAGCAGCTGTTGCCGCAGGTGCGCCGGAAGGAATCATCGGATGGATCGATATCCCAAGCCTTGACCTTACCAACATGGTAATGCAGAACGCAGATATCATCCTTGCCACCGGTGGTCCCGGAATGGTCAAAGCAGCTTACTCCTCCGGTAAACCGGCTGTTGGTGTAGGACCCGGAAATACACCTGCCATTATTGATGACAGCGCAGATATCCGTCTTGCAGTTAACTCCATCATCCACTCCAAGACCTTTGATAATGGTATGATCTGTGCTTCCGAGCAGTCCGTAACTGTTCTGGAGAGCATTTATAAAGAAGTGAAGGAAGAGTTCCTTTACAGAGGATGCTACTTCCTTAAAAAAGACGAGATCGAGAAGGTCAGAAAGACCATCCTTATCAACGGCGCACTGAATGCCAAGATCGTAGGACAGAAGGCTGCTACTATCGCGAGATGGCAGGCGTTACCGTACCGGCTGAGACCAAGATCCTTATCGGTGAGGTTGAGTCCGTTGATATCAGCGAGGAATTCGCACACGAGAAACTTTCCCCTGTACTTGCCATGTACAAGGCTAAGAATTTTGACGATGCTGTTGCAAAGGTGCGCAGCTCGTTGCAGACGGCGGCTATGGTCATACCTCTTCCCTCTACATCAACGTAAATGAAACAGAGAAGATGGATAAATTCGAAGCAGCTATGAAAACCTGCCGTATCCTTATCAATACACCTTCTTCCCAGGGTGGTATCGGTGACCTTTATAACTTCAAGCTTGCTCCATCCCTTACTCTTGGCTGCGGTTCCTGGGGCGGTAACTCCGTATCCGAGAACGTTGGTGTCAAACACCTTCTCAATACCAAGACTGTTGCTGAAAGGAGAGAGAATATGCTCTGGATGAGAACACCGGAAAAGGTTTACTTTAAGAAGGGCTGTATGCCGGTTGCTCTTGATGAGCTCGGTACTGTTATGGGCAAGAAACGCTGCTTCATCGTAACAGACTCCTTCCTCTACAAGAATGGCTACACCAAACCGATTGAAGATAAACTGGATCAGATGGGCATCGTTCATACATGCTTCTCTGATGTAGCTCCTGACCCGTCTCTCGCTTCCGCCAAAGCCGGTGCCAAGGCTATGACAGCCTTTGAGCCAGACTGCATCATCGCTCTTGGCGGCGGTTCCGCAATGGATGCCGGCAAGGTTATGTGGATGCTTTATGAGAATCCGGACGCTGACTTCTCCGATATGTCCATGGACTTCATGGATATCCGTAAGAGAGTTTATACATTCCCGAAGATGGGTAAAAAAGCTTACTTCGTAGCGATCCCGACCTCTTCCGGTACAGGCTCCGAGGTTACTCCTTTCGCCATCATCACAGATCAGGATACCGGCGTTAAATGGCCACTGGCTGATTACGAGCTTCTCCCGGATATGGCGATCGTAGATACCAATAACATGATGAGCGCACCGAAGGGACTTACCCGTGCTTCCGGTATCGATGTTATGACACATGCCATTGAGGCTTATGTTTCCATGATGGCTTCCGATTACACCGATGGTCTTGCACTGAAATCGATCAAGCTTGTATTTGAGTATCTGCCGCGTGCATATAAAGATGGCAATGACGTAGAGGCCAGAGATCACATGGCTAACGCTTCCTGCATGGCAGGTCTTGCATTCGCCAATGCATTCCTCGGCGTTAACCACTCTCTCGCTCACAAGCTCGGTGCTTTCCACCACCTGCCACACGGTATCGCAAACGCAGTTGTTCTTCTGGATGTTATGCGTTACAACAGTGCTGAGGTTCCGACTAAGATGGGTACTTTCCCACAGTATCAGTATCCGAAGACACTTGCACGCTACGCTGAGATCGGACGTTCTGTAGGTCTTACAGGCAAGAACGATGCAGAAGTATTCGAAAAGCTTCTTGCTAAACTGGATGAGCTTATGAGAACTATCGAGATCCTGCCGACGATCCGTGATTACGGCGTAGATGAGAAACATTTCCTGGAAACTCTGGATGAGATGTCCGAGCAGGCCTTCAATGACCAGTGTACCGGTGCCAACCCGAGATATCCGCTTGTATCCGAGCTGAAGATATCTATCTAGAAGCTTACTACGGAGAATGACCAATAAAGAAAGAAAAAGCCAAATAAATGTGGAACATCCTTTAATGAACAC
>ENA-OQLB01000456-OQLB01000456.1-human-gut-metagenome-genome-assembly--contig:-NODE-456-length-23343-cov-7.212310_pt1 | contig 23343 bp, 23 predicted proteins | sample MGYA00242656_ERZ504813 | MGnify/ENA primary metagenome ERZ504813 (study PRJEB26092, sample SAMD00036388) | human gut metagenome | host: Homo sapiens | study: EMG produced TPA metagenomics assembly of... | reverse complement strand
TATTTATTTATTTAGGGATGTTTGCCTACTCAGTAGGACAGGTCATTTTTATATGATGTATGTAGGAAATACCCCGGATGAGGCTGCACACGTTTCTTATATTGCTTATCTGATGCAGACAGGAAAAATAATCCCTGATTTTTCACAGATGCAAATGCTAAGTATTTCTGGTTCTACCGCCGCTTTCGTAGATGGAACAGTTAATCAACTGGGCCATCCTCCGCTGTATTATCTTGTTATGACGCTGTGTAAGCCTATTGAAATCATTGGGGAAAATTCTTTTTTAATCCATTTTACTAGGCTTCGTCTTTTCTCAGCGGCATTTGGCTTGCTGGCGTTAGCATCGCTTTTTATATTGGTTATACGCGAATAACAAAAAAGCAACCGGCTTTGCATTTGCTTTATAGTGCGATAATTACCAGTGTGCCAATGTTTTTGTATAATCTTTGCGGTGTTAATAACGACACCTTTGCTTTGTTAGGCTGCGTCCTATTTTTCTTAGGAATTTTGCGGGTGTGTGAAGAAAAAAGAAATTATGCAACTTACTTTTTAATCGCAGGCGGCTTGGTGATAGCGGTTCTCAGTAAAGTGACCGCTGGCATGTTGATTGGTTTAACTGCGATTATTTATGTTATTTGGTATTGTATTAAGCACAAATCAATAAAATTGATTTGTTGCAAACAGTTTTTGATTTCACTTCCGGTCTATCTCGTAGCGGTGGGGTATTTTGTGATCGTCTATTTGGAATTCCACACGTTGCAGCCCGACCTTAGCAGTATTAATCCAGAGTATTATCAGGCTTCTCCATTTTTTGTGAATTTTGAAGACAGAACTGTTATGTCCATGTTTGATTATTCTCTCTTATACTGGAAAAACTTTTTTGATACATGGACGGCGGTAGCTCTCATACAAGTCTTTATAAATTAGATCATTGGACTTCCTATGACCGAATTTTGACGCTTTTGATTTTCTTTGTGCCGATTCTTCTGTTCTTTGTTAGAAAGTCGAAAAGTATATTGCGATGCTGATTGGCTTCTATGTATCCTTAGCGTGGTAGTATGGATGCAGTTCCAGCGGGCGTTTGAAACGTATTTTTATGTAGCGGGTTACACCGGGGCCTATCAAACCAGATATTATTTGTGTGTGCTTCCTATCCTAGCGTTCATTGCTGTGTATCTGCTGCAAATGCTTACGGAACGCAAGGAAAAGCCATCGGCGGAGTCAGAGCGCTGTCATGAAGGCATGATTATTCTATCGCCTAACAGGGTAGCTGTGACGATTTCCATCGTCGCGTCTATCGGTTTGCTTTATAGTGGCTTTGTGTATTTTCTATTTAACTATTTTGGCTATTAAGCTTGGAAAGGATCCGATATTATGAAGATTGCGGTTGCGGGAACTGGATATGTAGGACTGGTTACCGGCGTATGTTTGGCAGAGCATGGCCATTTGGTCACATGTGTGGACGTGGATGAGAAAAAAGTTGAGCTAATGAAAAAGGGAGTTTCTCCGATCTATGAGGAAGGCTTGCCGGAATTGATGGCTAAAAATATGGAGCGCTTGACCTTTACCACTGATTATGCCTCGGCCTATCGAGATGCTGAGGTCATATTCATCGGCGTTGGAACGCCGGAAAAGGTGGACGGCTCCGCTAACCTAAAATATGTTTATATAGTAGCAAAACAAATCGCTCAGTCTGTGGAGAAGGATTGCGTTGTAGTAGTGAAATCTACAGTACCGATTGGAACTAACGATAAGGTGGAAGATTTTATCCGTTCTAATTTAGTTCATTCCGTTAATATTGACGTGGCCTCTAATCCGGAATTTTTAGCGCAAGGCACCGCGGTGCGGGATACCCTTCACGCCTCCAGGATCGTGATCGGTGCGGAAAATAACCGGTGTAGAGAAACCTTGGAAAAGGTATATAAAACGTTTGATGCTCCTAAATTAATTACGGACCGCCGAAGTGCGGAAATGATTAAATACGCATCTAACGACTTTTTAGCATTGAAAATTTCCTATATCAATGAGATCGCTAACTTTTGTGAAACGATTGGCGCTAATATTGAAGACGTCGCAGCTGGTATGGGCTTTGACAGTCGCATTGGAAATAAATTTTTGAAAGCCGGTATTGGATACGGCGGTTCTTGTTTCCCAAAGGATACGAAAGCCCTTCATTGGCTGGGGAATTATTATGATCAGGAATTTAAAACCATTAAAGCGGCTATCGAGGTTAATGATAACCAAAAATTGAAGCTTTTAAAGAAAGCCCGTCAATATTATCCTTCTTTGGAGGGTCTGCAAGTGGCGGTATTAGGCTTAGCGTTTAAGCCAGGGACCAATGACCTGCGAGAAGCCCCCTCCATTGTTAATGTAGGGATCCTTTTGGATGACGGTGCATCTATTAGAGCTTATGATCCGGTAGCGGCAAAAGCCTTTGACGCTTTATATCCAGGGAAATTAACTTATTGCGATCAGCCAAGGAGGCTTTAAATGGAGCGGATTTGTGCTTTATTTTTACAGAGTGGGACGAGGTGCGGGCATTGACTCCAGAGGATTTTTGCAGCCGTATGAAAACGCCAATCATACTGGACGGCAGAAATTGTTATTCTGTAGAGAGCTTTGAGGCGCGGAAAGTAGTTTATGATTCTATTGGCAGAAAGACGGTAAATACTCTCTTCTAAAATTAGCCGGAAAAAAGACAGGCTTTTTAATTACAGCCTGTCTTTTTATTTGGTTTGGGAATAAAAATATTTGCTTTCATTTATTATATTGAAGAGATGAATTCTGGATTATTCATTGTTATAATAATCTTTTCTATTGCCGATTTTAGCAAGAGAAAGTCCCTGGTAAGCCTCAGAGAAGATAAAAAATCTTTGCAGATAAACTGGTTGATGCCATCAGTAAAACAAAAAAGATTAATTATCAATGATAAGTCTGATTTTGATAAAGAAGATATGCAAAAATTAAGAATCACTGTAAGCGTTAAACGGCCAAGGCTGACTGGTTTACCAGATGTAGGACGAGCGATGCGGTGATGTTTTCAGTAATCCCTCTAAAGAGGTCAGAAAATTCTGTTTCTCTTGAGGCTGCATGCTTCCACTGTAAACTAGTGGGAATCTATTTGAAAATCCTCAATGAGTTTTATTTTCTGCTTTCTAGATAATCTTTTTAATGTCGCTTCCCGTTTTAAAGCTTCACTTTTGGAGGTAAAGCCTTCATAATACATCAGCTTTACGGGAAGCCTGGAGCGGGTATATTTTGCTCCTATGCCATTGTTATGAGCTTCAATCCTTTGGCTTAAATCGTTGGTATAGCCAGCATAAATGGTATTGTCAGCACATTGAAGCAAATAAGCGTAGTACATAAGGTGCTCCTCTCTATTTTAACAATAAATAACAAAACGCCCCCCGGAAGGGAGAAGCTTCGTAAGGAAGTTCTCTCCTTTTGGCTTTTGTAGTCAGCCGGAATGATTGGATTTGTAGGAAAAATCAATCATATTGGAGGATTACAAAATGAAACAGTATTACATTGATGAAAGAACAGGTATCAGCTATACTTTGCAAGGCAATTATTATTTACCGAATCTTATTCCACCCGCCGAAGAAAATAAGCCTATTGGGATATGGGGGCAGCGGCATTTGCGGTATATCCGGCAGCATAGGAAGGTGTTTTACACCAATCTACTCACAAACGGCAGACTGAACAGCTATCTTGCGGATATTGACCGGCAGGCAGAAGAATTGTTTTTTCGGCTGGTAGAACAGATGGCGGAGCGTGAGGCATTACCGAAACGCTGAAAGCCGACAATCAAATGGAGTGGGTGCAGAGAATGAACGCCCTGCGGGCGGCGGTTACGGAAACCGTCAATGCAGAGGTGATCTTCGTATGAGGAAGAAGAAATACCATCTTTATTTGACGGCAGAAGAAAGGCGGTATCTTTTCAACGCTCTGCTTGTTTACCGCAATAAGCTGCTGGCGCAGGGCAGATACACGGACCTTATAGACGAGGTAATGATAAAGCTGCAAAAATGAGCCTGTAACGCTTTCAAACGCAAAAACGAGGGGTAAGGTACAAACACCTTGCCCCTCAAAGTTTATGCTTTAGAAATGGCTTGAAATCGGTCTTTTTCGGTCTCTAATTTTCGACTCTTAATAACCGGTATTTTATACAAGAAAGATCGGTTAGGCATTTACAGGATTCATCGTCTGGAACATCTGTATCGTTTTTCCGTATGCTGGCTTTGCTTTCATTCATGCTCTGTTGACATAAATATACGACTGAAAAGGATTATAAAGATTACAACGATTGTGGCAGGAATGTTACGAATTAAACGCTAAGGCTGCGGACATTATCATATTTCCAATGCGTATGGCGTTGCCTTTGATGGCAGACTCAGAACACTAAATCTGCAAAAACTCGATTATATAAGGCGGCACAGTCGGAGGACCGTGCGCCTTATATAATTCCTTTATTGTCGCATTTCAGCGAAAATTTTTGCACATCATTTAATGCCGTGTTTTCTACTCACCCATACGGATGTTTTTTACAGAATATTTCTTCATTGTAAGATTTTCATAAATTCGAAGGCCGCCATCTCCGGTAGGCGACTGAGCTAAAAGTCCCACTTTGATAGTTTCTTCCGCGGGTAAATGGAAAAACCTCATCATATAAAACTTTTCACCGTCTGTGGAATAATGGAAAGCAAAGGACTGTCCTACACGGCATACTTGCAGCCAAACAGATTTAACATCAATATTGCAGCCGTTGGCATCGTCTGAGTATCCGTTGGTTGTAACAACGCTGACAACTGCGTGTGTATTAAAATCTGTGAGTTCAAAACAAGCCTTTGCCCAATTTTTATCATCGTGCATGACCATAATAGATGAAGAATCATAGGTGAACTTAAAATCAAGTGAAACTTTTACTCTCATAACAAAGTCCCCAGAAACTTCCGTATAATAAAATGGTGCGTTGCTTAATGATGCGGGCGTAATTCCTTCTTTACCGACCGTTTCATTATTGCAGAAAAAATCACTTTTAGGGGAAGCAAATATTTTCCAACAATCTCCCGATTTTTCTATCGAATTCTCGTTCATCCATTCAAATTGCAGCATTTGATACCTCCTAAATCCTCTTTAAATTTTCCAATCTGCGTCAGATTTCCATTGACAATCCGTAATCTGCATAGAGGAAAAAGTTGCCTGATAAGATCCCTCTGTCGGACTGCAAGCGTAGATCCCATAAGTGATTTTACCGGAGCCTTCCCACATATGAAAAATCCGCATTTGCTTGTAGTGGATTCCGTCTTCACTGTTTTCAATACAATAGTCGCTTTCTCGGCGTGAAAAACGATACCACATATGCTTTATGTCTGAAGATATATCTGTTGTAGCCCAATCAGAATATCCGTGATTCGTTACGACACTCCCAAGTCTTTGAATTTTCTCATCTTCATATTCAATAGAAGCCTTAAACCAGTTATCACTATCTAAATACATTACAACGCCGCACTGATCAAACCGACAGGAACTCTCGAATTCTGTTTTCACAACAAATGAAAAGTATTTTTCGCTTGTTTCGATTTGGAATACAGGGGCATTGTCATTTTGAAAGCCATAATAAGTACGTGCCCACAAATCAGTCCCCTTTTCTGTGGTCACGATTACCTTCTGACCGTCGATTTTTACCTCTTTCGGTTTCCGTGTCCATTTCGGACTGCTTTTTAAAAACTCCATCATTCAGTTCCTCACTTTCTTGTTTTCAAAATTATGTTCTTGCTTTTACTGCCTTTCGGCAGAGAAAAATCCCAATCAAAAGTAAAATCGGGAAAATTACGCCAGCCAAAATGCCAAGTTTTAAACTGTTTCCCATTTGATCAGAAATCATTCCAACCAGCGTTGGGCCTCCCGAACAACCCAGATCACCCGCAAGGGCAAGCAGTGCGAACATAGCCGTCCCACCCTTTGGCAACGCGGATGATGCTTTGCTGAAAGTGCCCGGCCACATGATGCCCACAGACAAGCCGCAAAGTGCGCAAGCAATCAAACTCAGTTGCGGAAGTCTCAAAAGAGAGATGCCAAGATAAGATAAAATACACAGGCGCTGCTGGCAATCATAAAGCGATCTAAATTTATGCGATGCCTAATTTGCCGTAAAATAATCTGGAAAGCCCCATCAAAACCGCAAACGCCATTGGCCCAGCCAAATCGCCTAAAGTTTTGGAAATACCAAGGCCCGTTTCGGCAAAGGTAGAGGCCCACTGGCTCACCGCCTGTTCGCTGGCTCCGGCGCAAAGCATCATGATACATAAAATCCAAAAAACTTTCAGCCGGAACAATTCTTTGATTTTCAATCCGGAATCCCCCTCTTTAATCAAGGGCGCTATGGGGACTTTCGCAAAAACAATGGCATTGCAAACCGGAAGGATTGCCCAGACGATTGCGAGAATTTTCCAGTTATCTATACCTGCCATGAAGAAAAACAGAGTAGAAATAAGCACAACCCCAGCCTGTCCCCAACAGTAAAATGAGTGCAGCATGCTCATTGCTTTTTCTTTATTATCAGAAGGGCACGCTTCTACAACCGGGCTAACGAGAACTTCCAATAATCCTCCGCCAACAGCATAGATCATCACAGAAATTAAAATGCCTATGAACGGGACCGGAAGAATCTCCGGAAGTATTGTGAGAAAAAGAAGGCCAGAAGCAGACAAAGCGTGAGCGAGGATCATAGATGCCCGATATCCAATCTTATCTACGAATACGACAGAAATAAGATCTATCAAAAGCTGAATTCCAAAATTAAAGGTCACCAAAAGTGTAATCTGAGAAAGGGGTATCTCATAAGTGGTTTGAAAATGTAAAAATAGCAAAGGTACAAAATTGTTAACGACCGCCTGTACAATATATCCGACAAAACAAGCGGTAATCGTTTTATTATATTGGTTTTTCATTGGCTGTCACCTGTATTCTGCAAAATCATATGGATTATATCACAGATAACTGCTTTATGCAGTGGACTTTATCGTATATTTATGGTATAATATCGCAAAATCTATTGTGTATAAGAAGGACACCTATGAATGCATATAAAACTCACACAGATGATACCCTGAGAGAAACTGTCGTCCATGGAAACCAAGCATATCCCTTCGCTTATTATCCGGAAAATATTTGGGAGTTTGATTTTCATCGGATTGACTGGCATTGGCACCATGAATTGGAATTTCTGCTTGTTGACAAAGGTATGGCAATATGTTTTGCCGGGGACAACAGGATAGAACTGTCCGAAGGAAGCGGCATTTTCATCAATAGCGGAACGCTCCATCGGTATGAGCAAAAAGCAGTGCTTTTTGCCCGAATATTGTATTCGACGCAACGTTGCTTGCACCGGAAGACACTTTGATTTACGAAAAATATGTAAATCCCATCCTCCATTCATCTGTAGCTTTTCAGGTTTTGCAGCCGGATGTAGCATGGCAGCATCACATCTTAGAAACTTTGAACCGAATTTTTTCTGTTCAGGAAACTGATGGCGGAAATGAACTGCATACCATACAACTGCTGCTTCAATGTTGGGATGAATTGTATCAAAATATGAATATGGATAGCATTTCACCAACTGTGCGCCGTTTAAATCACAGACAGGCAAAATTGCAAACCATGATGCAGTATATTCACAATCATTACAAGGAGGCAATTACTCTTGATATGATAGCAAACTCTGTTCCGATAAGCAAAAGCGGAGCGCTGCATATCTTCCGTTCCTGCATTCAAACTTCTCCGGTATCCTATCTGATTCAATATCGGTTGACACAAGCGGCAGCACAGCTTAAAACCACACAAAAATCGATTTCTTTTGTTGCAGCCGATACCGGCTTTTCTGATGCTGGATATTTCTGCCGGAAATTTAAGCAGCGATATCATATGAGTGCAAACGAATATAGACGTCAAAATTCATGATTTTTAAAACTTTAGATTTTCTAACGGGTGTTTATTTAAGCCTTGTGCCTTAATCTGTTTCCTAAAATGCATCCGAAAAATAGCGGATATTATTCCCACCCTATCAAAAGCTTGCTTTCCGGCAGGATTTCTGATATAATACAAATGTTCTCGTTTGAGGACTGCAACTGAATATCATTCTTCACATTAGAGTGAGACAGACGGCTTTCAGCCGGACAACGCCTGCGGTATGCTAAGAGAAAATACCGCCGCTTCTGAATTGCTTTGAACTGTCGGCGGTCAGATAAGCGTAAAGGATAGTTTCGACTTTGAATTTCAAAGCCGGGTTACATGAATGTGAAGCCACCACCGCAGGGATAAGTCTACCCTTTTGCGGGAAGTCGGTACGCATTTGTGTGCCGGCTTTTTTTGTTGCCCGAAAGCCGGTTACAACTGAATGACCGGCTGGATGGGATATGACTGTGCGATGACCTCTTTTTGATAGGAGCGAGCACAGCAACGCTGCGGTGAGACTCCGGGGCAGGGATAGAAAAACGACATTCAGACAGACCGGCAAAAAAGGGAGAGAGTGTGTGTCCACAGGGATAACGAGCATCGGATTGTGGCCCCCACAATCCGCCCACAGAAATGTGGGCGTATCCACAAGCCTAAAGGCGTGTGGACTTTGCTCAGGGGGACACCCCCCTGAACACCCCTTTACAAAGCTAAAACCCAAGAATGGAGATGATATTTTTGAACAAAGAAAGCGATAAAAAAGTGCGTATCAAGGTACGCCTATCCGAAGAAGAAAATGAAAAACTGAAGCGCTGTGCAGCAGCGTGCGGACTGTCCCAATCGGCATTGATCCGCCAGCTTTGCAAAGGCAAAGCGCCCAAACCACAACCCCAAAAAGAATTTTGGGAACTGCTGAACGCCCTCTATGATGTTCATAACAGCTTTCAAAAATGTAGCAAATACGAGCCGTCTGCACTTGAAATATGTAAAGAAATCGAGTGCTTAATACTCGATTTACAGGAGGCGGGATAATGGCAACGACAAGTTTATGGCATATCGAGGGCAGGCTGAAAGACCTGATTGCCTATGTTGAAAATCCCGAAAAGACAAGAGCAGAGAACCCGAACTTACAGCCGTTGTGGGATGTGTTTTCCTATGTCAGCCGCCCTGAAGCGACTGAACAGGGCGAGTATGTTTCCGCTGTCAACTGCCTCAAAGAGATTGCCTTGCAGCAGATGATTTTAACGAAAAAGCAGTACGGCAAAGAGAATGGATATATCGCCTGGCACGGTTACCAAAGCTTCAAGCCCGGCGAAGTCACACCCGAACAGGCGCACCAAATCGGATTGCAGTTGGCAAAGGAAATGTGGGGAGATTGCTTTCAGATCATCGTCACTACCCACCTTGATAAAGACCATCTGCACAATCATTTTTGCTTCAATTCGGTTTCCTTTCTTGACGGGAAGAAATACAACTATTCCAAATCAGAGCAGCGAAAGCTCCGTGAGGTGTCCGACCGGATCTGCCGGGAATACAGCTTATCGGTTATCGAAAATCCGCATAAAGCGCCGTCAAGACAGGTGTGGCTGGACGAGAAAAGCGGCAAGCCGACAAGATACAATGTCTACCGGGAAGATGTAAAAGAAGCCATCAATTTCAGCCGCCGCCCCTACTATATGGAGGAATACCTGCGGCGGAAAGGGTATATTACCGACTTCACAGGAAAGCATTGGAAGATACGATTGCCGCAGTACGAGCATTTTACAAGGCTGGACACGCTGGATGAAAGATGGACGCCCGAACATATCCAAAGGACAATGGGCGCTTACGCTTCCTTCGGAAACCGCAGGGCAACAATCACCTATCCGCCCCAAATGCCGCAGAGCCTGCGGGACTGGTTTAAGCCATTTCAAAAGACGAGCCATATCTACCGGCTGTATCTGCACTACTGCTATCTGTTAGGCGTCCTGCCGAAGAAAACCGCCTACCGCCCCACAAGCCCCTATCTCAAAGAGGATTTAAAGAAGCTGGAGGAGCTGTCCAAACAGGTGCGGTATATGAGCAAATACGGCATAGAGACTTTTGACGACCTGTATGCGGACAGGGAGAGATTGCAGGGCGAAATGGATAAACTGATCGCTTACCGCACCAAGCTGCAAAACAAAATCCGCAGAGCCTCACCATCCGAAAAAGAAACCTTGCGGCAGGAAAAGTCAGGCGTTACGGAGAGGATAACAGAACTCAGAAAGCAGCTGAAATTAAACAAGGGCATTGAGGAACGGTCAATTAAAATACAGGAGAAAACCGATTTACTTTATGCCAACGAATACAGGGCGAAAGAAGCCGAACAAAACAGAAAACCACAGCGAAAGGAGCGTGACGCACGATGACAGACAATATCCTCTATCTTGACGAGCAGGGCTACCCCTGCGACGATTACAGAGATATTCACGAAGCGATTGACAAAACGACGAAAATGCTTCTCTCCATGACAAAGGAGGAGCGCATCGAGTGGTTTCGTGAAAGCAGGTATCCGTATCCCATCAACTTTGATATGGAAATCGGCAATACGGTCTATTCCGTATCCAGCCATTTCAACAAAACCGCAAACGAGAGCTTGCAGGAAAAAGCACAGCGAATTATCTTGAATAAGCTGTAATAATCAAAATTATCACTTTAAAGCGTTGAAGTCCAGCGGCGGATATGGTATGCTAAATGCACCTGCAAATCCTATCATATCTGGCTGCGGAAAGGAGAATTATGAACGCAAAACAGTCAGATAAACGAATTACTGCCCTGTATGCAAGGCTTTCCCGTGACGATGAGAAAGAAGGAGTATCGGGCAGTATACAAAATCAAAAAGTCATTCTTGAAAAGTTCGCAAAGGATAATAAGCTGCCGAATCCCCGTTTCTTCTATGACGATGGATTCTCAGGCGTAACCTTTACAAGACCGGCGTTTATGGAGATGATGGAGCTTGCCGAACAGGGTTTGATCGGAACGATCGTGGTCAAAGACCATTCTCGGCTTGGCAGAAACCGTCTTGTTGTCGGTCAGCTTTTAGAAGAAGATTTTGTCCGTTTGGATATTCGGTATATCGCCATTATGGACAACATCGACACCGCCAAGGGGATCAGCGATCTTGTCCCTATGCAGGATTTATTCAACGAATGGCACGCAAAGAACACCAGCGATAAGGTGCGTAAGGTCATGCAGAGCAAGGGGATGTCAGGCAAGCCGCTTACGACCAATCCGCCTTTCGGGTATATGAAAAATCCCGCTAACAAAGACGAATGGATTGTGGACGAGCCTGCCGCAAAGATTGTCAGGAAAATCTTTGACTTGTGTGTTGCGGGACTCGGGCCGACGCAAATCGCCAAGCGCCTGAAAGCAGCAAAGGTATTAACTCCTACGGAGTATTGGAACAGTATAGGAAGAAAATGCAGTAAACCGCCCGCCATTCCGTATGGCTGGGTTGCAGACACTGTATCCGGTATTCTTGATAAACAGGAATACTGTGGCGATACCGTCAACTTTCGAACTTACCGCAAGTCTTTCAAGATGAAGAAAAAGCTCGATAAACCGAAAGACGAATGGAAAATATTTCAGAATACCCACCCTGCAATCATTGACCGGGAAACCTTTGAACTGGTGCAGGAACTGCGCCGACACCGCCGCAGACCTACCAAAAGCGGGATCGTCAGTATGTTTTCGGGACTGCTCTATTGCGCCGACTGCGGAGAAAAGCTGTATTACAGCGTAACCAACAATTACAAGCGGGAGCAAGCCTACTTCTTCTGTTCTGCTTACCGTAAAAACTCTGAGGTATGTTCTGCCACTATATCCGTGAGAAAGTTGTGGAGCAGTTTGTGCTTGAGAGTATGCAGAGGGTACTGTGGTATGTGCAGAGCTACGAAAAGCTGTTCGCACAAAGGCAGTTGGAGGAATTTGGCGAGAAGCAAAAGAAAGAGCTTGCTGAAAAGCGCCGGGAGCTTGATAAGGCAAAGCTGCGTGTTCGGGAGATTGACGGAGTTATCCAAAAGCTCTATGAGGACAACGCAACCGGCAAAATCAGCGACGAGCGTTTTGCCACGATGTCGATGTCGCTTGAAAATGAGCAGAGCGAGTTAAAAGACCGTATTCCTGCTTTAGAAAATGAGCTTGAAAATGCCAAAATCAAAACCGAAGGCTTACAGCGTTCATTGACAAAGCAAAACAGGTTACCCGTCCCAACGCTCTCACGCCCGAACTGGTACACGAATTTATTGAAAAAATCGTGGTATCTGCACCCGAATACAAAGACGACAAGCGCTGTCAGAAAGTTGAAATCTACTACAACGGTGTTGGTATTGTCAGAGAGCCGACAGCCGAAGAAATGGAAGAATACTTTGAGGAACACATCCGCAGAAAGCCTTTCTTAAAGGCAAAAACGGCATAGCCACAGGGCTACACCGTATTCACACAACAATATTTCATTGAGATACAAAAGCCGTTGGGGCACCTTCCTTACGGAGGGTGCCCCAAACGAGGCGCGTTTCTTATGTGCAGGTCTAACCCCGCTGGCGTCCACAAGAGGATTCGAACCTCCGACCCCACGCTTAGGAGGCGTGTGCTCTATCCAACTGAGCTATGTGGACATTTATAAAAAGTTTAATAGTAAGCAGTGTAAAGATTTCTAAAGAAATACCCTACTTGATTTTTTGAACTCTCAGAATATAAATTTCATTGCGTTAGTATTTTACCCCTCTGATAATGGTTTGTCAACCATTATAGAAAAAAAGAATTTATTCGGAGAGAATATTCTATATCAGAACAGCTATAACTAAAAATTTATCACCGTTAGGCTTATATTTTTTTCCTTAGATGTTGACAATACCATATAGTATATTGTATAATAATTTCTGCACTGTTATGGAGGGGTGTCCGAGTGGTTTAAGGAGCTAGTCTTGAAAACTAGTGATCCCGTGAGGGACCAAGAGTTCGAATCTCTTCCCCTCCGCCACTTTCCATTACTATCTATAAGGTGATTTACAATTTACCATCTGGAGAAGTACCCAAGTGGTGAAGGGGCTCCCCTGCTAAGGGAGTAGGTCGGGCAACTGGCGCGAGGGTTCAAATCCCTCCTTCTCCGCCACCAGGCTGAGCTTGGACGCATATCGCGTTCCGGGTTCGGCTTTTTTCTTTTGTCTTACCACTTGCGCTGATATCGGGTATCTATTTTGTCAACGCTTCTCAAGCAAAAAAGAGATCGATATTTGGAACTCAAAAATGAAACATCCGGGTTTCTCTCTCTTTTATTATGACTAAACCACAAATTGTATCGTTTTTCGGCTTACCTTCAGTTGTAGGAATGGAATCTCCAAGCAGAATAGAATGAGGGGGAGGTATTCTGGATACAGCGTATAACAAAAACTTTTTCTTCTATTGACTCTCACGCAGCGTCATACCCTATACTATAGGTACACGGAAGAGGAGGAAACGCTATGAAAACAGTAAAGGAAGTCAGCCGTTTGACGGGCGTGAGTATACGCACGCTGCATTATTATGATTCCATAGGATTACTGCGGCCGACACAGGTCACGGAGTCCGGCTACCGTCTGTATGACGAAACGGCCTTAGAACGACTGCAATATATTTTGCTGTTTCGGGAATTGCGTTTTTCTCTAAAGGAGATCAATGGGATTATGAGCTGTCCGTCTTTTGACCGCAACCAAGCTTTGGATCAGCAGATCAAGCTGCTCCAGCTCCAGAAGGAGCATATAGAAAATCTCATCGACCTTGCTCGTGGAATACAGATGATAGGAGTGCAGGCATTGGATTTTTCCGCCTTTGACACACAAAAAATTGATGATTACGCTGCTCAAGCGAAAGCTGTCTGGGGAAAGACGGAAGCATATCGGGAATTTGAAGAAAAAGATAAGGTCCGTACAAAAGCAGAGCAGGAGGTATTGTCAAAGCAGTTGATTGGTATTTTTCAAGAATTCGGCGCCTATCGAGATTGGAAAGCGGAGGAGGCTCCGGTACAAGAGTTGGTACGGAAACTGCGGCAGTTTATCAATGATCATTTTTACACCTGTACACCGGAGATTTTGCGATTCCTTGGCAAAATGTACGCCGGTGGGGGGAGTATGACAGATAACATTGACAAGTCATGCGGAGAGGGGACTGCGGACTTTGCGGCTTCAGCGATTTGTTACTATTGTGAAAGCTTGGTGCTAAGCCATGAAAACAGATTTTAGAGGGTATCACAAAACTGAGTCAGAGATCGCCGAGAAAAATAAAAGCTTATACGATACAACTTCTTAGATAATTTTTGATGTGCGCTAGGGAAACGGACAGCGCTGAGATCCTGATGAATTTAGAAGGGATCTCTGCGTTTTTTCCGTAAAACGCAGAAAAAATAACCACTAAATTTTCGAGGAAGCCAGATAACATTTTTTTGCTTTACTAAAAAGGATAGGGGCTGTATAATACTACTATAAGAAACAAAGCCTGTGTTGTATATGAATATAATGGAGGGATTTACTTGAAGATTACCAATGATATTAAGTATGTAGGCGTTAATGACCACGAGATTGACTTATTTGAAGGACAATATGTGGTGGAAAACGGGATGGCATATAATTCTTATGTCATCATGGATGAAAAATCGCGGTAATGGATACGGTAGACGCCCGGTTTACCCATGAATGGCTTGATAATATCGAAAATATTATAGGTTCCCGCCAGCCGGATTATTTGGTCATCCAACATATGGAGCCCGACCATTCTGCGAATATCGCTAACTTTATGAACGTGTATCAGAATACTAAAATTGTATCCACAGAAAAAGCTTTCGCAATGATGAGACAATTTTTCGGTACGGATTTTGAAGGCCGCAAGATTGTGGTCGGAGAAGGGGATACCCTCTCTTTAGGTAAGCACACTTTGACCTTTGTGCTGGCGCCTATGGTCCACTGGCCGGAGGTCATGGTTACCTATGACAGTGCTGATAAGGTGCTGTTTTCTGCCGATGGCTTTGGAAAATTCGGCGCTTTGGATGTAGAAGAGGATTGGGCGTGCGAGGCTCGCCGCTATTACATTGGGATTGTGGGCAAGTACGGCGTACAGGTTCAGAATCTGCTGAAAAAGGCGTCTGGGTTGGATATTCAGATTATCTGTCCCCTGCACGGCCCTGTGCTTACCGAGAACCTTGGCTATTATCTGAATCTTTATCAGACCTGGTCTTCTTATGCGGCGGAAACCGAAGGAATCGTTATCGCCTATACCTCTGTTTACGGCCATACAAAAAAGGCGGTGGAGACCTTAGCGGACAAGCTTCTAAAGGAGGGATGTCCGAAGGTTGTAGTGCATGACTTAGCCCGCTGTGATATAGCGGAGGCCGTGGAGGATGCTTTCCGTTACAGCAAGCTGGTGTTGGCAACTACCACCTATAATGCCGACATTTTCCCATTTATGCGGGAATTTATCCATCATCTTACCGAGCGTAATTTCCAAAACCGAGTAATTGGCTTGATGGAAAATGGAGCTGGGCTCCTTTAGCTGCTAAGACGATGAAGCAGATGCTTGCCGGCTGCAAAAACCTGACCTTTGCCGAGAACGTGGTGCATATTAAGTCAGCCTTGAATGAGGAAAGCGCCGGTCAGCTGGAGGCATTAGCGGCGGAGCTTTGCCATGATTATCTGGAGCAGCAAAGTGAGACCGCCAATAAAAATGATCTGACGGCTCTGTTCAAAATTGGATATGGCCTGTATGTGGTAACGTCAAACGACGGCAAGAAGGATAACGGCTTGATTGTCAATACGGTGACTCAGGTAACCGATACCCCGAACCGTGTGGCTGTCACTATCAATAAGCAGAATTATTCCCATCACGTCATTAAGCAGACCGGCATTATGAACGTCAACTGCCTGTCCACTGCCGCCCCGTTTAAGGTGTTTGAGACCTTTGGCTTCCAAAGCGGAAGAACAGTCGATAAGTTTGCCGATTGTACTCCGCTTCGGTCTGATAATGGCTTGGTATTTCTGCCAAGGTATATTAATGCCTTTATGTCTCTTAAGGTGGAGCAGTATGTGGATTTCGGAACTCACGGTATGTTCATCTGCAGCATTACCGAGGCTAGGGTGATTTCCAATGCGGAAACGATGACTTACACCTATTACCAAAATAATGTTAAGCCCAAGCCTCAGACAGAGGGGAAGAAGGGCTTTGTGTGCAAAATCTGTGGTTACATTTACGAGGGTGATGTCCTGCCGGACGATTTTATCTGCCCGCTGTGCAAGCACGGAGCCGCTGATTTTGAGCCCATTGGTTGACACTCTAGTTTACTTTAGCTGAATCCCGTTCAGAAGGGGTTTAGATAAGATATTAGATAAATTGAAATGCGTGAAACAGCCTGCCGCTAAAAAAAGAGCTTTGCTGGCAGGCTGTTTTATTATTTGTTTTTTTAAGCCTTCGATATAATAATAGTTAGCGCCGCGCCGTATAGGAATTTTCCTATACGACGCGGCGCTTTTGGGATTATGGCTTTAAAAAGGCATACGCTAAAATAAATGCAAGCTATTTGGAAACAACGTTAACCGGAGCACCCTTTTGAAATTGTCTCAGGTTCTCCACTGCAATATTCATCAACCGCTGACGGCTTTCCTTAGGTGCCAGGAAATATGGGGGTAATCAAGCAGTTTTTCGCTTTCAAAAGCGGATTATCTCCTTTAATGGGCTCGGTAGAAACCACATCCAGCCCGGCTGCATACACTTTGCCTGAATTTAAAGCATCGGCAAGATCCTGTTCTACAATCAGCGGCCCGCGGCTGTTGTTCAAAATAATAACCCCATCCTTCATTTTTGAGATGGTGTCCCGATTGATTAACCCTTGTGTTTCCGGGAATAGGGGACAATGTAGGGAAATTACATCGGATTGAGACAGTAGGTTGTCTAGCGCCGTAACTGATAGCCTCCAACAGCCTATCGTCTGGCCGATAGGCATCATAGGCAAGGATATTCATTCCTAAGGCCTTAGCGATTCTGGCCGTAGTCCGGCCGATCCGCCCGAAACCGATGATTCCCATGTTTTTTCCCGCCAACTCAATCAGCGGATAATCCCAGAAGCACCAATCCTGGTTATTTTCCCATCTGCTGGTGAACCGCCTGGTCATGATGGCCTATATGGTGGCAGATTTCCAACAGCATAGCGATAGCAAACTGGCCGACAGCGTCGGTGCCGTAGGTGGGAATATTGCTTACAACCACCCCATGCTCCTTCGCGGAAGAAACATCAACAATGTTATAGCCAGTGGCAAGCACGCCGATAAATTTTAAATTAGGGCAGGCTGCCAGGGTTTCCGCAGAAATCGGAGTCTTATTGGTGTAAACAGCCTCGGCATCTCCGATACGGTTTACGATCTGATCAGCAGCGGTTCTGTCATAAACGGTCAAATCACCTAAGGCTTTTAGATCATCCCAGCTTAAATCGCCGGGATTTTCTGTGTAACCGTCCAGAACAACGATTTTCATGTTATGTCCTCCTTGATCTGTTATTTACCGACGGACACAACTCTTATTTATTAATCCAGTTTTTGGGATCCTTGCCGTTCATTACGTCAATGATTACCTGAGCGGAGAATAGTCCCACCGCCTCGAAGGTCTCCCAAGTATCGCCGCACATATGAGGCATCATGACAATGTTATCCAGCTCAAACAGCGGGTTATCCTTGGGGGTTGGCTCTTCTTCGAACACGTCAGTTGCGGCGCGGGCAATCCATTTTTCTTTCAGTGCTTTATACATTGCCGCTTCGTCTACGACGGATCCGCGGGCTACATTGACAAATACGGCGGAGTCTTTCATGGCCTTGAATTCCTTCTCACCGAACATCTTATAGGTTTCCGGCGTAGCGGGAACGTGTACAGAAATAATGTCAGATTCTTTTACCACCGTGTCGAAATCTACGATTTCAACGCCCAGCTTCTCAGCTTCCTCATAGTTGGGGTATTTATCATAGGCGATAATCCTGGCTGGACCAAACGCCTTCACCAGCTTCGCCACATAACGGGCAATCGCTCCGAAGCCGACTAAGCCGTAAACCTTATTACGGATAATTCTTCCGGTGCTGTCACGTACCCATTCGCCCCTCCGGACAGCGTTATCAAGATTGACCAAATCGCGTAAAGACGCCAATACCAACAAAATAGTGTTTTCAGCAACAGAATCGGCGTTGATACCAGTGGCAATAGAAACCTTGACGCCATGACGTTTCGCGGCTTCCAGGTCAATATTGTTGTAACCGACGCCGAAACGTCCAATGGCCTTTAAATTAGGGCAAGCCTGAAAAATTTCTTCATTCCATTCGTCACAGCCGATAATAGCGCCGCAGATATCCTTACCAACAGCTTTGATCTCATCAGCTGTCATTACGGTATCGCCCTGGTATTCGATAACTTCAAAACCTTCTTTTTCCAGAAGCTCTTTGGCGCTTTTGCAGCGCTGAGAATACAATGTGACAGTGGACAGTACTTTTTTCTTCATGTTTGATTCACTCCATAAAGTATAGATTTTATTTGACGGCGGATCAGCCCTTGACGGCGCCCGCAGTAAGTCCGGTGATGATATAACGCTGGAGGAAGAAGGAAATAATGATAATAGGCAGCGTAATAACCACGGAAGCGCACATGATACCGCCCCAGTCTACGTTGGAATAGGAAATAAACTGATAAATCGCGATAGGTAGCGTAGTAGTATCGTTGGAGCAAAGAACCAGGGCGAACATAAAGTTGTTCCAAGAGAAAATGAACGCCAAAATACCGGAGGTCAGAATGCCGGGAGTAGACAGCGGCAGCATGATTCGGATAAAAGTACCGAACCGGGAGGCGCCGTCGATATAGGCGGATTGCTCAAGCTCTTGGGGCAAGGTTTCATAATATGGAATCATGATCCATACGATCAACGGGAGAGAGACGATCAAATGGCAAATGATCAAGGACAGATAGGTCCCGGAAAGATGCAGGTTGGTAAACAGGATGTACCAGGGAACCAGGAAGGAAACTGCCGGAACAATACGGATCATAAGGATAATGCCAGAAAAAAGATGCTGCTTTTCCCGTGCGATGGAATAAGCGGCTGGAAGTCCCAAAATTAGAGACAGAACGGTAGATACCAAGCTGACGATGAGACTGTTAATAATCGGCTTGGCAAAGTCGTAGTTGACAAACACGTTCTCGAAGTTCTTCATGGTAGGCGTGAAGTTAAACAGCTTACTCATATTCAGTATGTCGGCGTTAGTTTTAAAGGAAGCCAGGAACATCCAGAACATGGGAAAGAGAACAAAAAAGAGGAGAATAACAACTACGATGTAAAAGAATATTCTTCCAGTAATCCGAGCGGATCTGGATTTCGCTACATTTTCAGTCATTAATAATCCACCTCCATCTTGCTCTTAATCTTAACGGTGATAGCAGCAATTACCATCACAACAACAAAGAATACGATCAGCATGGAAGACGCCGATCCAAACTGCATAAACTCAAAGGCTTGCCGGTAGGACAAAATATTCATGGTTTCTGTCGCGTAACCAGGGCCTCCCTGAGTCATGGAGTACATGATATCGAAGGTCTTCAGAACATCGATTAATCTTAATAAGAAAGCTGTAAAAATAGTGGGGCGGAGGAGAGGCAGAGTAATATGCCAGGTTACCTGCCAAGGAGTAGCGCCGTCCACCATTGCGGACTCAAAGGGCTCAGTGGAAATAGACGTGATGCCAGCCAAAACAATCAGCATGACCTGTGGAGTCCACTCCCAGATATCTACTACGATCAAAGAATACAGAGCAATATTAGAATCACCTAAAAAGTTTACTGTCGGCATTCCCATAGACTTCAGAATATAGTCAAGAATACCGATGTTAGGATCATACATCAGCTTCCAAACCATACCGATAGCCACAGGGGTTGCCACCATCGGAATAAGGAAAGCTGTTTTTACAAAGTTTTTGCCGAAGAACCGGCGGTTCAAGAACAGCGCGATACCGATTCCCAAAATCATTTCGATTGTCAGAGCGATAGCGGTGAAAATAAAGGTACGGCCGATAGCATGGGGAACCGGGAATCACTGAAGAGGTCGATATAGTTTTGGAGGCCGACATATTCCCAAGGAATATTGGCTGACATTCTCCAGGAATGAAAACTAAGAACTAAGGTATATATAATCGGAAAAAGCACCATTGCCAAAACGAAAATAATTGTCGGCACGGTAAAGAACCATTTCAGGCGCTTATCTACCCATCTTCCTATCTTTTGCAATTTGAGATTGCCTCCTTTGCTCTTTTTTGGATGCCGCCCGTCTGGGAATTGAAAGAGCCAGGTTTACTGAAACCATTCCAAATCTTTTGTACGCCTATCTCCGCGCAGATTTTAAAGCCAAAATCCCCACAATACCGGTTGGCGGTTCCTAAAATGGAGCCTGCAGCTCGTAATGATCTGCAGGCACCACTTTCACATCTGTTTAGACAGGATTACTGAGAAAAGTCTTATTTCTCTTCGTCGAGAAGCTTCTGGAAATCAGCGTTAGCGGTATCAGCAGCAGCCTGAACGTCACCGCCCTCAATAGCGGTTACGATGACCTGGCCGATTACGTCTCTGGCGGAAGCAACGTTGATCATGTAAGGACGGTCGGTACCGTAAGCCTTATTACCAACCTCAGCGGCCAGATCCTGGAATTCCTGCGGCCAGCTGGAAAGGCCTTCCACTTCCCACACGGAGGTACGGGCGGCGGAGCTGCCGTTAGACTGCGCATCCTGCTGCATTTCAGAAGAAGCCATCCAGTTGATCAGAGCCCAAGCGGCATCCTTCTGGGTAGAACCATAGCTGATGCCCAGCGCCCAAGGAGTGATGGAATAGTTGCCGTAATCACCGTCAGGGCCGACAGGCAGATCAAAGCAGCCGATCTCTTCCAAAGTAATGGCAGAGTTATCAGGATCCCAAGAACCCAGGTTAGTGTTCGCGTCAAAGCGCATAGCGGTTTGTCCCTGGGTGAAGAGGCTCCAGGTTTCTGTCCATGTCATGCTCAGAACGCCGTCAGGGCCAGTGTCTCGGAGCAGCTTGCCGTAGAACTCAAAGGCTTCCACAGCTTCCGGAGTATTGATGGTAGCGGTTTTGGTACCGTCATCTGCTTCCGTGAAGAAGTCAGCACCGTAAGCGCGAAGGAAACCGGAGAATTGAGTAACAGCCGGGTTCGCCATACCACGGCAGGCGAAACCAGAAACACCGGCGTCACGGTCTGTCAGTTTTACAGCCACATCATACAACTCGTCCATGGTTTTCGGATAATCATCCTCGGTTAAGCCAGCAGCCTCCCACATGGTTTTGTTGTAATAAACAGCGCCGGACTCCGTCATAACCGGTAAACCAACAGCATCTCCGGTGGCAGGATCCTGGGTGACTTCCTTAGAAGCATCCATATAGTCGTCATAGTTGGCGGCTTCCGGATCAGCGTCTATGTAGGGCTGCAGGTTTCCAGCCATCCATTCTGTACAAACAGTAGAGTTTCGTCCAGAGGACGGAACATGAGAGCGTCGATATCAGCGCCGCCGGCAGCCATGCTGACAGCGATCTTATTGGACGCTTGCTCATTGGTAAACTGCTGGAAATTCACTTCGATGCCGTACAGGTCGCGCAGCTCCTGCAGATGCTCTTCGTCGAAGGCGGTAGTAGCGATTACGTTGTCAACACCAATGACGTTCAAAGTTGTGTTGAATTTCTCGGTATCGCCGCCGGTGGACTCTGCCGCGGAGCTATCACCAGCAGTACTGCTGTCGCCGCCGGTAGAAGAGGTGGTACCTCCGTCACCGGAGCAGCCGGCAAATATGCCGGCCAGCAGCGCGATCATGGTGAGGGCGCTCACTAGTCTTTTTGCTTTCATAAATCTTCAGCCTCCCAAAATTTTATTTTGCCGGCCTTTCGGCACAGCCTGGTTTAAAACCGTTTTCCGGCTCCTGATCCCTCGCATACAAAAGCCGGAACGCAATACCCTAAAACCAATTAGATATGTAGCACAGCCTTACAGCTTGGTCGGATCCAAATAGTTCATCTTCTCGATAGCGTCGATCAGCTCTTTTTGCTCTTCGGGGCTGATGGTGCGCAAAGGCTCACGAATAGAATCATGGGCAATCACGCCGCGATGCTTCAGGCATACCTTATATCTGGACATGTTGTTAGGACCGCTGATGTAGTCGATCATCAGATTCGTCTTTTTCTGAAGCTTTCTGGCTAATTCGATATCACCCTTCTGGAAGGCATCGTAAATAGCTACGAAATGCTCAGGAACCACATTAGCATTACCAGAGATTGTGCCGTCGCCGCCAGCACACAGAGTGACAAAGAAGAGATCGTCGGGACCAGCCAGCACAGAGAATTTGCCGTCGTTGACATTCATGAACTTCATCAGTCTGGGCATGTCAGGATAGCTGTACTTAATACCAACAACGTTCTTGCAGCGGCTGGCAACTCTTTGGGCCAGTTCCGGTGTGATGTCATTCACAGCCAATTGGGGAATGCCATACAGATAGATGGAGAAATCATCGGAAACGCTTTGGGCTACCCGAACAAAATATTCCTCAAGCTCTTTCTGATCCAGCTTGAAGTAATAGGGGGTAACGACACCAATACCATCCGCGCCAACCTTTTCCGCGTGCTGAGCAAGCTCAATAGTATCCTTCGTAGTCAGAGCGCCTACCATGGAGAACACCTGAACACGGCCGTTAGCAACCTTCAGACAGGTTTCGAGAACCTTTTTGCGCTCTTCTAACGTTAGATAGCACATCTCACCGGTAGAACCGTTGGGATATAAGCCGTGAACACCCTTATCGATCAGGTATTCGCAAAGACTTTCCAAGCTCTTGTAGTCCACCTGCTGATCAGGGGTCATCGGGCAAGAAATCGGGACATTAACACCTTTCATTGTTTTCATGACACATGTTCCTCCTTGATGTAATGAATTGCCATAAATGAAATAAAACAGTTGGTTTTGTGCGTATTTAATAAAATAAAATTAACGCACTTGTGTTTTGTAGACATATTAATCTTGTTTATACCTAAAAGTCAATAGTTTTGAACGATTTTTAAAGATTCGAAAATTGACTTCAACAATCGCAATTTGGAATTTATCACTAATTTTTTTTAGAAATACAGCCATTTTTTTTTGTAATTTGGAAAATCGGTTTTATAAACTTGTTGGTTTACATAATTTTATTCGCTTTGGAATGGGACGGAATTTCAAAAAATTAATAATGGGAGTATGTTGTTCTCTAAAATAATTACAATTTCTCTAATTGGACTAGTTTGACATGCATTAGGTCTTAGTAAGAAAGAGACGCAATTCCTAAGACATTTTTTGCATCA
>ENA-OQLB01000455-OQLB01000455.1-human-gut-metagenome-genome-assembly--contig:-NODE-455-length-23372-cov-5.172854_pt1 | contig 23372 bp, 27 predicted proteins | sample MGYA00242656_ERZ504813 | MGnify/ENA primary metagenome ERZ504813 (study PRJEB26092, sample SAMD00036388) | human gut metagenome | host: Homo sapiens | study: EMG produced TPA metagenomics assembly of... | reverse complement strand
GCGCATACTCTTCTGCAAGCCTTCTCAATGTAGAGGTCTTTCCTCCCGCACCGACAGCAGCTATCATCGGACATTCTGTATCGTCAGGCTTTACTACCGATAAGAAAGAGTCTGCTTCACAAAGTCTGTCATCTCTGAAATAGCTTATCATTTTACAGATCCCTTCTTTCTATATTTCTGCGTCTTTTGAAAAGAAGATAGCCCACAGGCAGATGCCTGTGAGCTATCTATCTCACATATTATCACTCTAGTCTCACTCAATTTCCACCGGAGCAATCTCACATAAACCTTCTGCTATTATCTTAACAGATATGTGTAGTCCTTGCAAACAGTCTCCATTACTTTCTGAAGTGCTTCCGGAATCTTTGTCTCTTCTCCAAGTGTCCAGTCGAGGATCTCTCCACAGAAACGAACCTTGCAGTGTACTGTATCTTTATCCAGTACCGTGAATCCCTGATTCTTGCTGTCTGCCATATCGTTCTCGTCCATAAATAATGTGAATTTATCCAGGTACGGAGCACTGTCGTATGGACAGAAGCTCTTACAATTACCACACTCATTACACATGTAATCTACGTGGATGATCTGATGTTTCTCCAGTCCCGGAACCTTGATTGCTACATTTGCTCTGTTCGGGCAGACTTCCTTACAGTTCTCACAGATTCCTGCACAGTTAAGACATCTCTTAGCCTCTGTGCTGTCTTCGCGTACGTCTTCGAGGTTACCCTTTCTCTCGTATACAACAGCTTCATCTGTCTCTGCATCGAAATCTCTTACAAGAGTCTCTCCGATCACTGCCTGAGCAGCTTTGAGACCATCACGGATACCTTCTACTACTGTAGCCGGTCCGCCAAGTCCGTCACCAACAACGTAAACGTTCTCTACGTTTGTCTCTAATGTCTCTTCATTTACAAGAGCACGTCCTCTGTCATTTACGTTGATTCCATTTGCCTCGTAAAGAGCAGTCGGAACTTTTTCACCAACAGCTGCGATCACTGTATCAGCCGGGATCTCTTTGAGTTCTCCTGTCTTAACAACGCCTCTTCTTCCAGAAGCATCCATATCGCCAAGAACCATAACTTCGCAGATCAGTTTCCATTCTCAAGTTTAACAGGAGAAAGGAGTTCCATGAATTCTACGCCGTCCTCTACTGCCATTACCAGCTCTTCTTCGTCTGCCGGCATATAGCGTTTTGTTCTTCTGTATACAAGATATACATGTTCAACGCCTGTTGTACGTTTTGCTGCTCTTGCTGTATCCATTGCTGTGTTACCACCACCGATAACTACAACATTCTTACCGATATCAAGTTTTCCGTCATTTGCCTTGAAGTCAGCCAGGAACTCGAGTGCATTCTTAGCTTCACCCTGCTCAAGTCTTAATACTCCAGGCTCAGAAGCTCCTACTGCAAGGATCACTGTTGTAAATCCTTCTGCTTTCAGTGCTGCTGTATCTTTTACTTCTGTGTTCAGACGAACTTCAACGCCCATCTTCTCAAGAAGTGCCGCATCCTTGTCGATAGATGTTCCCGGAATTCTGAACTCTGGGATCACGTGGCGAACAACTCCGCCGAGAGCGTCGTTCTTCTCAAATACTGTAACTGCCATTCCGGCTCTGCGCAGGAAGTAAGCAGCTGCCATACCAGCCGGTCCTCCACCGATCACTGCTGCCTTACCTTCTTTTGTGATTGCAGGTGCTGTCAGCTTGTTCATCAGTGCTTCGTATCCGTTCTGAGCTGCCTCAAGCTTCATCTCACGGATATGTACCGGTGACTCATAGAAGTTACGTGTACATTTGCCCATACAAGCATGTGCACAGATTGTTCCTGTAATAAATGGAAGTGGATTCTTCTCTGTGATAACATCCATAGCTTCTTCATATTTACCAGCTTCTACAAGCTGCAGATATGTTGTGATATCCTGGTGGATCGGGCATCCTTCTTTACAAGGAGCGATGAAGCAGTCGATCAGCGGAACCTGTTTGTTGATCTTTCTGGACGGAAGCGGTTTTACAGCCTTTACATGATATGGGCTTGTCTTTGCTTCTTCAACCAGTTTCTCTGTCTTGGCAGCGTCGATACCTGTGAATACAACGCCTTCTTTCTCAAGAAGTCCTGCAATCTGGCAAAGTCTGTCATATCCGCCTGGTTTCAGGATTGTTGTAGCCATTGTTACCGGCCAGATTCCTGCATCGATGATTCCTTCGATGTTATGGAAATCAGCACCACCTGAATAGGAGATTCTCAGTTTTCCACCGAAATCTCTTGCCAGCATATTTGCTACGGAGATGGAAAGTGGATACAGAGATTTTCCTGACATATACATCTCTTCACTTGGAAGTTCGTTCTGTTTTACATCAACCGGGAATGTGTTAGTGATCTTCACACCAAACTCCAGGTTTCTTTCCTGACAGACAGCGATCAGTCTGTTCAGCATCGGAACAGCATCCTCGTACTGCAGGTCGTCTTTGAAGTGGAAGTCACCGAATGCGATATAATCGTATCCCATGTCATCCATTGTCTTTCTTGCATACTCGTATCCAAGAAGTGTCGGGTTACATTTGATAAATGTATGGAATCCCTTTTCTGTGATCAGATACATTGCGATCTTCTCAATTTCTTCCGGAGGCATCCGTGAAGTGTAGAGATTGTAACAGAATTACAGATATCACCGGAAATGCTTTCGATATCTTCTGCTGTCACTTTCTCGAACAGGTCAACATGATCAAGAAGATAAGCCTTGCAGTGCTTGAAAATCTCTGAATCCTGTGCATGCTGCATTGTGTTCAGGAATGTGTCAACCTTCTCTGATTTGATTCCGGCAAGATCATATCCAACACTGATGTTGAACTGGAATCCGTCCATGCTTCCAAGTCCGAATTCTTTTGAGATCACTTTCAGAAGGAACCATGCTTTGATGTACTCCTCCATTGCCTGTGGAACAAACAGCTCTGTAGACCACTCACAGTTGTAGCACTCGTCATCAGCCTTGATACATGGTCTGTTGATGCATGCTGCAAGCTCGTCTCCGTCCATTACCTGAACTGTCTTCAGCTCGAAGAAACGGCTTCCTGTGTAGTAAGCTGCGATAATATTCTGTGTCAGCTGAGTGTTTGGACCTGCTGCCGGTCCGATTGGTGTCTCAAGATCGCGTCCGAAGATTGTGCGGTTGAACTTGCTGTCCGCATGATATGGATGACGCTCTCCAAATACTGTTCCATTCTCTTTGTACTCTGTCAATGTCCAGTTTAAAAGCTGTTCAAATGACATCGGTCTCATAATTTCACTCATACTTTTACCTCTCTTTTTTCTTTTATCACGAAACCTGCCGTCGCAGTTCTTCCGTATGTAATTAATCTTTGAAATCTCTGACAGATCATTCCCCAAGAACCTGTCTTTTCTCAAAGATCTGTTTCCTTTTATTTTGCCTCCGGCTTTGGATCTTTCGGAAGAACCAGATTCAAAATAACTGCAAAAATTGTCGCCAGTACAACCGGTGATGATGCAAATGTGTTATTGATGATAGACTGGAAGTTCTCAAGTCCCATTGTCATTCCTAATCCATCGTAAATTGTTGATGTCATCTGATTTAAGCATCCGTTACTTAAGGATACACCCATACCGATTGCAATAGATAATCCTGCAACTGTTGTATTTCTTGTAGACATACCTTCACTTACAAGAAGCTTGATACCTGTCATCGCGATACCTGCAAATACAGATGCTACTGCTCCACCAAGTACACACTGAGGAATTGTTCTCAGAAGTGCTGAGAATTTCGGAATCAGTCCTGCGATCAGAAGGATAAATGCTGAAAGTGAAAATACCTTTCTTGCTACAACTTTTGTAGAACCAACAATACCTACGTTCTGGCTGTAAGTTGCTGTCGGAGGACATCCGAAACATGCACTTACGATATTACTGATACCATAACCGATGATACCACCGTTGAGCTCCTGGTCAGTAGGAAGACGATCCATACCACCACTTGTTGTAGCGGAGAAATCTCCCATTGCCTGAATGGAATTGACAAGGAACAAAATCGCCAGCGGGATAATCGCTGAGATATCGAATTTTACACCGAAAGCGAACGGTTGTGGAAGCTGGAACCAACCTGCGTTTGAAAGTGCTGAAAAATCAACCATTCCAAAGCACAATGCAAGTACATATCCACAGACCAGACCGATCAGGATAGATGCAAGTTTGAAAAGTCCTTTTCCGTAATGGTTCAGACCGATTACGATTGCCAGTGTTACAAGAGATACAAGCCAGTTCTGCCAGGAACCATAAACAAGTGCTGCTGTCTGACCTCTCTGCTCTACAATCACTTCATATGTGTTCGCGGAGTTTCCTGCCATGTAGTTAATGGCTGTCTTATAAAGAGACAGACCGATCGCAAAGATAACAGTTCCGATTACCAGTGGTGGGAACACCTTTCTGATCTGCTTAATAGTAAGTCCAACGATAATTGCTACAATACCACCTACGATCATCGCGCCAAAAATCGTGTTAACGTCCTGAGCCTGTGCTGCAATTGCTGTCATTGTCGGAACATAAGCAAAACTTACACCGATGATGACCGGAAGTCCGGATCCAAGATGGATCTTATTTCCATACAGCTGAAGGAATGTTGATAATGCTGCAAATACAAGTGACATCTGTATCAAGAGACCCATGTTTACATTTCCGCCTGCATTATTCGCTGCATTTGCAACCAGAATTGCCGGTGTAACACATCCTACAACTGCTGCAAGTACATGCTGGGCAGCAAGCGGAAGTATCTGACCAAATGTCGGATTACCATCCCACTTAAACAGTTCTTCGTTTCCTCTGCGAGGTGCTTCTGATTTCTTTTCTTTCATTATTTTATTGTCCTTTCCGGTTAGTTTTGACGAAATGTGCGATCAAAGATACTGTCCACATCTGTTATATATGTTAACATTAATGAACAGTATCCGTCAATCTAAGCCTAACGACTGTTGATACGTTTTCCAAGTTCGGCTGCTGCCTGTCTGCAGTCTGCCATAACTTTCGCTTCGTCAATCTCTGTCAGTCTTCTGTCTTTCATCAATACTTTACCGTTTGCAACAGTTGTCACAACATCGTGTCCAGTTACTCCGAATACAAGGTGACCATTGATGTTATTCTCATTCATTGGTGTCAGCGGATTGTAATTAACAATGATCACATCTGCTGCTGCGCCTTCTTCAAGAACTCCGAGCTTCTGGTCGAAATAACGTCCTGCAATCTTTGCATTGTTCTCAAACAGCATTGTCGGAACTTCTCCCCATGCTGCATTTGGATCGCAAAGGTGATGTTTATGAAGAATATTTGCCACTTTGAAGGATTCCATCATATCATGTGTATATCCATCTGTTCCAAGTCCTGTAAGGATTCCTCTGTGTACAAGTTCCATTGTCGGAGGGCATCCGCAGGCATTTCCCATATTGGATTCCGGATTATGAACAACCATTGTGTTTGTATCTTTGATCAGATCCATCTCATGTGGGTTGATGTAGATACAATGTCCAAGCAGTGTCTTCTCTCCAAGAATATTGAAGTCCATCAGACGGTCAACAATTCTCTTTCCATAATGTTTCAGGCAGTGATGCAGATCTTCAATTCCTTCTGCAACATGAATATGATAACCAACTTCATCCGGTTTGTTTGCTGCTGCAAGTTCCATTGTCTCATCTGAGATTGTGAACTGTGCATGCATACCCATCATTCCGGCGATCATTCCGCTGTCATCCTTCAGTGCATGACGAATAAATTCTGCATTCTCCATTACAGACTCTCTGGCCTTGTCTTTTCCATCTCTGTCGGAAACTTCATAACAGAGACAGGAACGAATTCCTGTTTCCTTCGCTGCTCTCTCAATTTCAAATAAGGAACCTTTGATAGCTCCAAAGCTTGCATGATGGTCAAATACTGTTGTTACACCGTTCTTGATAGAATCAATATAAGTAGCCATAGCACTTAAATAAGTATCATTCAGTGTCAGGTTTCTATCCAGCGTCCACCACATTCCTTCAAGAATGCTGAGCAATCCTGTTGGATTGTATCCATTAATAGCAAGTCCTCTTGCAAAAGAACTATAGATATGTTCATGAGTATTAATGAATGCCGGCATAATCACTCCGCCTTTTGCATCAATAAACTCTGCATCTGGATAAGCCTTCTTCAACGCATCTGTTGGTCCAACCTTACAGATTACTTTACCATCAATTGCTACTGCGCCCTCTTCCATATAAGGACATTCAGGGTTTCTTGTCACAACTCTACCATTACCTAAGATCAACATAATTGTAACCTCTCCTTTTTATGAATTTCTTACACTTTGATGTTAAAATGCTATCTGCCTGTTATGTGCATTTCGTACATCAATATCTCTGATACACATAGAATAACATCTAAATTGTCTAAATGCAACAAGAAATCTAAAAAAGTTTTTTGTTACCTAAAAAATTTTTAGGAAAGGTATTGACTATCGTGATTTTTATGATATTATGGGATTATGAAGACAGAAAGCATGTAGAAAGGCAGGTGGACATATGCGTCATACCTTAGATTTTCTTAAGCAGCTTGCACACGGACTTGCAATTCAATTTGGAAGTTCCTGTGAGATTGCAATTCATGATTTGAAGACAAAAGATCTGGAGAAATCGATCGTGTACATCGAGAACGGACATATATCGAACCGACAGACCGGAGATGGTCCTTCAGGAATTGTTCTTGAGACACTTCAGTCGGATCCGTCAACGATTCATGATAAGCTTTCCTATCTTACTAAAACAGAAGATGGACGGATCCTGAAATCGAGTACCTTCTATATAAGAGACGATGACGGATCAATCTCATACATCTTCTCATTAAACTATGACATCACAGCTTTTACAGCTGCGAGTACAGCAATTCAGTCTTTGATCGCTACGAAAGACAAGCTTCCGGATCTTACAGGGGATTCGCCACGGCAGATCACACATAATGTAAATGAACTTCTGGATTTGTTAATCGAGCAGGCCGTTGCAAAGGTCGGAAAGCCAGTTGCAATGATGAACAAAGATGACAAAGTTGCTGTTGTCCAGTATCTGGATCATGCCGGTGCTTTCCTTATTACAAAGTCCGGCGATAAAGTTTCTTCGTATTTGGGGATATCGAAATTCACACTTTACAGTTACATGGGCAAATGACACGTATTAATTTAAGGAGGTCACTATAATGGAAACTATCAAATGGGCAGTAAACGAAATGCCAAAAACAGATGACTCTCAGCTTCAGGTAATGTCACTTGAGAATGTAGCGAAAGCTCGCGCATTCCATGAGAGCTTCCCGCAGTACAGTGTTACACCACTTGTAAAACTGGATCACATGGCTGCATACCTTGGACTGAAAGAGGTCTATGTAAAAGATGAGTCTTATCGTTTCGGACTGAACGCATTTAAAGTACTCGGCGGATCTTTCGCAATGGCTCGCTACATTGCAAAGCAGACAGGAAAGGATGTTTCAGAACTTCCGTACAACGTTCTTACATCTGACGAACTGCGTAAAGAATTCGGACAGGCTACTTTCTTCACTGCAACAGATGGTAACCACGGACGTGGTGTTGCATGGGCAGCGAACAAGCTGGACAGAAATCCGTAGTACTTATGCCGAAGGGATCCACTCAGACAAGACTGAACAACATCCTGAAAGAAGGAGCGAAAGCTACAATCGAAGAGGAAAACTACGACGAATGTGTTCGTATGGCTAACGCTATGGCAGAGAAGACAGAGAACGGCGTAATGGTTCAGGATACAGCCTGGGACGGATATGAAGAGATTCCGGCATGGATCATGCAGGGATACGGAACAATGGCTAACGAGCTGATGATCAGCTTCATGAAGCTGGATGTGAGCGTCCGACACATGTATTCATTCAGGCTGGTGTTGGTTCACTTGCCGGAGCAGTTCAGGGATTCTTCGCTAACCGCTATCCGGAAAATCCACCGAAAGTTGTTGTTGTTGAAGCTGCGCCTGCTGCATGTCTTTACAAAGGAGCATGTGCTAAGGACGGAGCTATCCGCATCGTAGACGGAGACATGGTTACAATCATGGCTGGTCTTGCCTGTGGAGAGCCGAACACAATTTCATGGGATATTCTGAAAAACCACGTTGATACATTTATCGCAACACCTGACTGGGTTGCTGCCAAAGGTATGCGTATGCTTGCTGCACCTTTCAAAGGTGATCAGCCTGTTACTTCCGGAGAATCCGGAGCCGCACCGTTTGGAACACTTGCGTGCATCATGACAATGGATGAGTACAAACCGCTCAGAGAGCACCTCGGATTGGATGAGAACTCAAAAGTACTTCTCTTCTCTACTGAGGGAGACACTGATCCGGATAGATACAAATCAATTGTCTGGGACGGAAATGAGAGATAATCATTTCTCGCAATATAATAAGAAGAAACTGTAACACCAAAACAAGATTTTATTTCAAAAGGAGAAGAACAATGGATCTTAACAAAATCAAAGAGTATGCAAAAGGCTATGAGAAAGACATGACTGCTTTCCTTCGTGCTATCGTAAAAAATCCGGGAGAAAGCTGTGATGAGAAAGCTCACGTAGAGACAATCGCTGCTGAGATGAAGAAAGTTGGATTTGACGAAGTTGTCATCGACCCACAGGGAAATGTTATGGGATTCATGGGAACTGGCGACAAGATCATCGCATTTGACGCACATATCGATACAGTAGGTATCGGATAACAATCGATAACTGGAAATTCGATCCATACGATGGATACGAGGACAGAGACAGAGATCGGTGGACGTGGAGTATCTGACCAGTGTGGCGGTATCGTATCTGGTGTATACGGAGCAAAGATCATGAAAGATCTCGGACTCATTCCAGAAGGATACAAAGTAATGGTTGTTGGTACAGTTCAGGAAGAAGACTGTGACGGACTTTGCTGGCAGTACATCATCAACGAAGACAAGATTCGTCCGGAGTTCGTAGTTTCTACAGAGCTACAGACGGTGGTATCTACCGTGGACAGAGAGGACGTATGGAAATCCGTATCGATGTTAAGGGAGTTTCCTGTCACGGTTCTGCTCCGGAGCGTGGAGACAACGCGATCTACAAGATGGCTGACATTCTTCAGGATGTTCGTGCTCTTAACGAGAACGATGACGCTGACGAGACAGAGATCAAAGGTCTTGTTAAAATGCTTAACCCGAAATTCAACCCTGACTACGAAGAGGCTCGTTTCCTTGGACGTGGAACAGTTACAACATCTCAGATTTTCTACACATCACCAAGCCGTTGTGCAGTAGCAGATTCCTGTGCTGTATCTCTTGACCGTCGTATGACATTCGGAGAGACATGGGAGAGCTGCTTAGATGAGATCCGTAACCTGCCAAGCGTTAAGAAATACGGTGATGACGTTGTTGTTTCTATGTACAACTATGATCGTCCGTCCTACACAGGATGTGTATACGAGATCGAGTGCTACTTCCAACATGGGCTATTCCGAAGGATCACAAAGTAACTAAGGCTCTTGAGAAAGCTTACACAGGACTTTACGGAGATCAGAGAATCGGTGCTGCTGACACACTTGAGATGCGTCAGGCTCGTCCTCTGACAGATAAGTGGACATTCTCTACAAACGGTGTTTCTATCATGGGTAGAAACGGAATCCCATGTATCGGATTCGGACCTGGAGCTGAGGCTCAGGCTCACGCACCAAACGAGATGACATGGAAACAGGATCTCGTAACATGTGCTGCAGTATACGCTGCACTTCCACTGTCTTACGCTGAGTAATTCAGTATTTGCTAACGCATTTGCGTGTGATCACGCAACCAATTCATTGAACCTATGGCATTCTGACGGATAATTTCCGGCCGGAACTGCTTGGCTAATAAACCTAAAAACAAATAATTCATTTTAATCAGGAGGATTTTAAAGATGGACGCAAAATTACAGGGATATATTGACAAACTGAACGCACTCAACTTCAAAGAGATGTACAATGGTGACTTCTTCCTTACATGGGAGAAAACAGACGACGAGATCGAGGCTGTATTTACAGTAGCTGATGCTCTTCGTTACATGAGAGAGAACAACATTTCCACAAAGGTATTCGAGAGCGGACTTGGAATTTCTCTGTTCCGTGACAATTCCACACGTACACGTTTCTCTTTCGCTTCTGCTTGTAACCTTCTTGGTCTTGAGGTTCAGGATCTTGACGAAGGAAAATCTCAGGTTGCTCATGGTGAGACAGTTCGTGAGACAGCTAACATGATCTCCTTCATGGCTGATGTTATCGGTATCCGTGATGATATGTACATCGGAAAAGGTAACAAATACATGCACGAAGTTGTTGACGCTGTAACAGAAGGAAACAAGGACGGAATTCTTGAGCAGAAACCTACACTTGTAAACCTTCAGTGTGACATTGACCACCCAACACAGGCTATGCTGATATGCTTCACATCATCCATGAGTTCGGCGGAGTTGAGAACCTGAAAGGCAAAAAACTTGCTATGACATGGGCTTACTCACCATCTTACGGAAAACCACTTTCTGTTCCACAGGGAATCATCGGTCTGATGACACGTTTCGGAATGGACGTTGTTCTTGCTCATCCAGAAGGATACGAAGTATTCGAGGATGTTGAGAAAGTTGCTGAAGAGAACGCTAAGAAATCAGGCGGATCCTTCAAGAAGACTAACAACATGGCTGAAGCATTCAAAGATGCTGATATCGTATATCCAAAGAGCTGGGCTCCATTTGCAGCTATGGAAAACGTACAGAGCTTTATGGAAACGGAGATACAGAAGGTATCAAAGCTCTTGAGAAAGAACTTCTTGCTCAGAATGCAGAGCACAAAGACTGGGCTTGTACAGAAGAGCTCATGGCTACAACAAAAGACGGAAAAGCTCTTTACATGCACTGTCTGCCAGCTGACATCTCAGGCGTAAGCTGTGAAGAAGGTGAAGTTGACGCTTCCGTATTCGATCGTTACAGAGATCCACTTTACAAAGAAGCCAGCTTCAAACCATACATCATCGCAGCTATGATCTTCCTTGCTAAATTCGAGAACCCACAGGAAATCCTGAAGAAACTCGAAGAGAGAGGAATGTCCAGAATTTTTGAGTAAGTTTAAATTTCTCAGACAAAAATAGTTTCACAGTTACCTTAATTAGTAACTTATTGTACAGGCCTGAATCTTTCAGACCTGTACAATACCTTTACAGTAAATACGGAGGATCCTAAAATGGAAAAGAAAAAACGTATTGTCATTGCCCTCGGCGGAAATGCCCTTGGCAATACTCTTCCTGAGCAGATGGCTGCTGTTAAGATTACAGCACGCGCGATCGTAGACCTGATTCAGGAAGGCTGCGAAGTAGTCGTAGCACACGGAAATGGTCCTCAGGTTGGTATGATCAACAACGCTATGATCGCATTAACACATGAGGATGAGAAACAGCCAAACACACCACTTTCTGTATGTGTTGCAATGAGCCAGGCTTACATCGGATATGACCTGCAGAATGCTCTGAGAGAAGAATTGTTCAACAGAGGAATTCATGATATCCCAGTTGCTACAATGATCACTCAGGTTCGCGTGGATGCTGATGATCCGGCTTTCGAGACACCATCCAAGCCAATCGGTAAATTCCTTTCTAAGGAAGAAGCTGATGTTATGGCTGAGAAATATGATTATATCATGAAGGAAGATGCAGGACGCGGATACCGTCGTGTTGTAGCATCTCCAAAACCGCAAGAGATCGTTGAGATCGGTACAATCCGTACAATGGTTGACTCCGGTGACCTTGTTATTGCCTGTGGCGGCGGTGGAATCCCGGTTATGCGCCAGGGTAACCACCTGAAAGGTGCAAGTGCAGTTATTGATAAGGACTTTGCAAGTGCTCTCCTTGCCAAAGAGCTCGACGCAGACTTCCTCATCATCCTGACTGCTGTTGAGAAAGTTGCACTGAACTACGGAAAGCCGGATGAGAAATGGCTTGACGATGTGACAGTTGATGAAGCGAAACAGTATGTAGAAGAAGGACATTTTGCTCCTGGTTCTATGCTTCCTAAGGTACAGGCAGCTCTTGACTTTGCTGAGTCTAAGCTGGAAGACAGTCACTGATCACACTGCTTGAAAAAGCAAAAGACGGAATTCTTGGTGAGACTGGAACAAGAATCCACCTTTAATATTGAAAAATCGATTGAATAAGTCAATTACTTAAAACTCCTAAAATAGAAAATGAAAAAACCTCAGAGAACGGTGCTGCAACACCCGAACCTGAGGTTTTTCATGTGTTCCAAACTTTTTTAAAGTCCAAACTCCTTTAATAATTTTTTCTGATACTCCCTGTCTGCAGCTGCTTTGAGAATTTCATCAGTTCTGTTCAGTTCGGACAATTTCAAAATCAGTTGATTAATCCTGTTTTCTCCAAGAGCTTCCCCTTCTTCTCTTTTTTCATCTAATTCATCTTTCATTAATTCTAATAACGCATTACACATATCTCTTTTTCCCTCCTTTAGCCGATTCTCGTTTGCTTTTACTATGATCTCCATAACAGCCTGATACAGCTGATCGTCTTTGTTCTTTTTATAATCCTCTAAAAGCTGTCTGGTAACAGACATGTCTTTCAGTTTTTCCCAATATTTTTATGGATCGGTTCCGCATCCTTCTTTTTAATGATCAACACATCAATTGCCATTGGCTTTGAACTTAATAGATACTCCCGCTCAAACTTTAATTTTTCTGTTTCTTCTCTGAATTCAATCTGCAAGTCTGCATAAAATGCAGGATGCCACTGAAGCAGTTTTCCATCTGCCGGTTGCTGTTCTTCCGGCAATTGCTTTCTCTTTTGTTTCATCTAAGAGACCTCCTTATGTGATTTTTCACAGAAGTTCTCTCTTCATCAGAAAACCTCTGCTTTAAATAATGGATTTTAAAAGCATGAATTTCCTGATTTGACAGGTATGTTCTACCTGTAATGAAACCTTTATATGAATTTAGATGTTTTAGAAAATATGCTTTGAAATAGGATAACATATTTATGTATAGTGTTCAATGTTTTTCTACAACAATTATTTTGTAGAAAAACAGAGCCATGCCCTAACAACAAAAGCTCAACGCTTTTATCCGCATTGAGCTTTTGCTTTTTATATAATTTTATTTCCTCTGACGTATTTTGCTTTCACTTCTCTCTCATCAGCAAGATAAATCATTCTTTCCAAACGATCTTTCACACACATCTGACGGGAGGATTCAAGTCTGCTGTCATCTAATATAACAGCATCGAATTCATATCCTTCTTCAAAACTTCCGACTTTTCCGAAGAAGGATCCGCCACCCTTAGTTGCCATATAGAATGCTTCTTCTGACTTCAATGCCGGATATTTCTGATCGACAAGTCTCCAGCGCATCTTTGACATCTGAATTGCATGTGCCATTGCCCGGAAAAGATTCTCTGTCGATCCTCCTGCGACATCACTTCCAAGTCCTACAGAAAGCCCCTCTTCCAGATAACGTTTTACCGGTGCAATTCCGGAAGAAAGATTCTCATTTGATTCCGGACAATGTGCTACATACACACCGTTCTCTTTCATTCTCTGGATCTCTTCTTCCGTACTGTATACGCAATGCGCCATAACCGTCGGTGCATCTGCTCCAAACAGACCAAAATGATCATATGCATCTCCATAAAACTCTGCATACGGACAAAGTTCTTTTACCCATTCGATCTCTGATAAATTCTCTGATAAATGTGACTGCACCGGAATCTGGTAACGCATCTGAACCATCTTCAGCATATCTAGAAGCTCATCCGTACAGCTCGGAATAAAACGAGGTGTCAGGATCGGCAGCGTATTTTTATACTTTTTATGCTGCACATCCTTCATCCATTCAACTGTTTCTTCCGCAGACTCTTGTGTACCTTCACGAAGTCCATCCGGTGAATTTCTGTCCATATTCACTTTTCCAACCATCGTGACCAGACCGCTTTTTTCCAGATGATCCATCAGAACAAGTGTCGGTCTTCTATGAATTGTCCCAAAGACGCATGCTCTTGTTGTTGAACTATGTTTCAAGTTCTTGGCAAACTTCGCATACGCCTCATTCGCATATAATACATCCTTGTATTTTGCTTCCTCCGGAAATGTATTCGTCTCCAGCCACTCTAGAAGTTCCAGATCCATCCCTGTACCGCGGAATGTATACTGCGGTGCATGTATATGCAGATCTGTCATTCCCGGAATGATCAGACAATCTCCATGATCCTCAATTGGTTCCCCTCCAAGTCGGAATGGAAGTGTCTGATAGATTCCTTCTACTTTTCCATCTTTACACACAAGATAACCGTGTTCGCATATCTCAAATTCATCTTTCGTCTTTGTATAGATAATATTTCCTTTTAAAATTTTGATATCATCCATCTTTCTTATTCTCCACTCTCAATTACTACTATCATTTTAACTTTTTTCAAAGCGCTTATTTTACCCTTTCGAGCATAACTTCAACAACGCCGCCACAGACCATACCTTCATCCTCTGCTGCCTCTGCTGTCATATCTACCTTGCATACCTGGAATCCTTCCTGCTCCGTACGGATCATGAGAAGTGCTTTCTGAATAATCTCACTTTCCACACATCCTCCACCGATTGTATCGATGATCCTTCCATCTCCGCATACAAGCATCTTTGTTCCTATGCCACGTGGTGCAGAACCTTTTCTGGAAATAATTGTCGCAAGCACTTTCCACACTCATCTTCTTTCAGAATTTCTTCAAGAAGTTCACTGGAATATCCACCGCTCTTTGCACGGCTGTTTTAATCTGAATGATTTCTGCATAATACGATAGACACCGCGATCTCTTCCGGCGTCTCAGCAGCGATCTTCAACCCAATCGGCGTATGGACTGCTTCAAGCACATCTCTCTCAAACCCTTCTGCCTCCAGCTGGTCTTTTACGATTGCAGTTCTTCTCTTACTTCCCATCATTCCAACATAAGCTCTTGGCTTTCCAAGGATTGTTCTGAGACAATCTGTGTCATATCTGTGACCTCTTGTAACAATAACAAACCATGTATCTGTATCTCCTTTGATCTTTGCAAGACCATCTTCAAATGGTTCGCAATAGACCTGGTCAGCCTCTGCTCTTCTCGCATCATCGGCAAATTTCGGACGGTCTTCTACCACCGTAACATGGAATCCAAGCATCTTTCCCATGCGAATGATTGGCATAGATACATGCCCTGCCCCGCAGATCACCAGCTTCGCCGGACGGCTGATACGCTCCTGGAAAATACGTTCACCTTTTTCATCTACAAAAACACTGTCTGTATCCTTCGGTTCACCTTTTAACAGAATTTTCTTTCCTGCTTCAGCACCATCAATCCGAGTCTGTGCCCAAAGCTCTTCTTTTGCATCTGCAAGCTCAGCCTGCAGATTTACATAAAATGAATTCATTCCCCAATTCTCCTTCATCTTATTATTTTCCAAATCCACAATTCGGATAAGTACATACTTCGCAGTTCAGGCAAAGTCCTCCTTCTCCAAGCACTGTGAAATCTTCTACACTTAATCTCTCGCCTGCTGCAATTCTCGGAAGCATCAGATCAAAGATTGTTCTTCTTGCATACATTACGCATCCCGGAAGACCTGCAACCGGAATCTCTCCTTTATAAGCCAGCATGAACATTGCACCCGGAAGTACCGGCGCACCGTAAGTGATTACCTCATCAGTTGCATTTCTGATAGATAACGGTGTTCTGTCATCTGGATCAACGCTCATCCCGCCTGTGCAGACTACAAATTCCGCACCCTTAGCGATCCATTCATTGATCGCATCTGTTACCATCTGAGAGTCATCGTCACAGAGTACATTTCCAAGTACTTCCATGCCTGCCTCTTCTAATTTTGCTTTTACGACCGGAGTAAATTTATCTGTGATCCTTCCATGATAAACTTCGCTTCCTGTTGTCACGATTCCGACTTTCATCTGATGAAACGGGAGAATTGTGAAAATCGGCTCTTCCCCACAGAGTTCTTTCACATGATTCATCTTCTCTTCCTCGATCACTAGCGGAACAACACGCATGCCTACGATCTTATCTCCCTTTTCCACCGGGAAATTGCCATGTCTGGATGCAAGCACGATCTGACCGAGCGCATTTACTTCATTCAATTTCTCGCGATTGATCTTCAGAAGGCCGTCGCACTGTGCAGTCAGTTCGATCTTTCCTTCTTTCGCCTCAGATGCATTCATATGCTCTCCCTGGCATACCTGACGCAGTACTTCTGCCGCATCATTTTCATGAAGCATGCCTTCCTGCTTCTCCCATACATAAAGATGTTCTTTTCCTACAGAAAGCAGTACCGGAACGTCCTCTTCTGTCACTACATGTCCTTTACGGAAAACCGCATCCTTCACAACTCCCGGAATAATCTGGGTAATGTCGTGGCAAAGCACACTGCCGACCGCATCCTCTGTTCTGATTAGTTTCATCTTATCCTCTCCTTTTCTTTCCCCAAATTTATGCCGGATGCTGATTTTCCACATCCTGCAATGATTTTTCTTATCTTGTTCTCCTTTTCTCTGGTTTTCACCACAGATTATACTCTGCAAGCCTCAAGATCTTTCATCCATACTGCCACGCAGGCATCACTTGGCATTCTCCAGTCCCCTCTAGGAGAAAGTGCCACAGTACCAATCTTCGGTCCATCCGGCAGACAGGAACGCTTGAACTGCTGAGAGAAAAATCTTCTACAGAATGTTTCCAGCCATTTAAAAATGGTCTCTTTGTCATATTCACCATCAAATGTCATACATGCAATACGGAAAATTTTACTCGGCTCATATCCAAAACGAAGCATGAAATACAGGAAGAAATCATGCAGTTCGTAAGGTCCTACAAGATCTTCTGTCTTCTGCGCGATATCTCCGTCCTTCGGCGGTAGAAGCTCAGGACTTACCGGTGTATCAAGCACATCGTAAAGTACATTCTTAAGAGCTTCGTCTTTTGTATCATCCGCAGCATATTTTACAAGATGGCGAACCAGTGTCTTCGGTACAGAAGCATTCACTCCGTACATGGACATATGATCTCCATTGTAAGTCGCCCATCCAAGCGCAAGCTCTGACAGATCGCCTGTTCCAATAACCATTCCCCAAGTCTTGTTTGCGATATCCATCAGCACCTGTGTACGCTCTCTCGCCTGGCAGTTTTCATAAGTTACACTGTGATCTTCCGGATCATGTCCGATGTCACGGAAATGAACATTCACGGCATCTGCGATCGGAACCTCAATCAAAGTTGCTCCGACTTTCTTCGACATCTCACAGGCATTCTGATAAGTTCTGTCTGTTGTACCAAAGCAAGGCATTGTCACAGCAATGATATCCTTCTTATCTCTTCCAAGCATGTCAAATGCGCGTGCCGTTACAAGCAGTGCAAGTGTAGAATCCAGACCTCCGGAAATGCCGACAACAGCAGTTCTTGCATTCGTATGAGCCAGACGTTTCTTCAGTCCCATTGCCTGGATCGTCAGGATCTCCTCACAGCGCTGTGCGCGGGTCTGTTCATCAGAAGGAACGAACGGCTTCTTCGGAAATGTTCTTGTCAAGAATGTCTTTGTCTCTTCAATTATAAACGGAACACGTACCAGAGTCTCTTCATCCAATGGCTGGAATGTCGTATTCTTTCTTCTCTCGCCTGTAATTCTCTGAAGATCGATCTCTGAGTAAATGATTTCATTTACATATCTACTGCTTTCTTTCAGGATTGTCCCATTTTCAGCAATGATATTGTGTCCACCAAAAACAAGATCCGTAGTTGACTCCCCTTCTCCGGCATTTGCATAAATGTATCCAGAGATCAATCTTGCAGACTGTCCGGAGATCAGTGCACGACGGTAAGTGTCTTTTCCAATCGTCTCATCACTTGCGGAACAGTTGACGATCACTGTTGCACCTTCAAGTGCCGCCTGAATACTCGGCGGAACCGGTGACCAGACATCCTCGCAGATCTCGGCTGCCACTACCAGTTCTTCCATTCCTTCTGCCTGGAAGAGAATCTGCGGACCGAATGGAATCTTCTTTCCTTCAAATGTAATCTCTCTCACTGTCTGTGGTCCCGGAGTAAACTGGCGCATCTCATAAAATTCACCATAGTTTGGCAGGAACGTCTTTGTCGTAAATCCGATGATCTCGCCTGGTTCATTGCCGCAGCTACATTGTAAAGCTTTCCATTCACTTCAAGCGGTGCTCCGACAAATACAAGCATATCTTTGTCGTTTGTATTTTCTGCAATCTCAAGCAATGCTTTTCTGGAAGCTTTCAGAAGTACGCTGTGGTCGAACAGATCACTACAGGTGTATCCTGTCACACAAAGCTCCGGAAATACAAGAATCTTCGCGCCATTTTTCTGTGCTTCTTCCATAGCATTGATGATATTCTGTGTATTGAATTCCACATCCGCAACGCGGATATCCGGTGTCGCTGCCGCAACCTTCACAAATCCATTTTTCATCTCATCTTCACCCCATCTTCTATATTTGATGTCAGGGCAAAAGCCCCGGCAATACTTATCGAGCCTGTTTTAACAATTCTTTCAATTCATCTACTGTATACTTATATGCTGTATTACAGAAATGACACTTCACTTCAATCTCTTTGCCTTCATCGATCATTTCCTGAATCTCTTTCTTTCCGATACTGATGATTGCTTTCTCGATTCTCTTCTTAGAGCAGTTGCAATAGAACTGTGCCGGCATTGTATCTGTAATTTCCAGATCAAGTCCTTCAAGAACCTGCTCGAGCATCTGCTCCGGTGTATGTCCGTTATCCAGCATAGATGTTACAGACTGGATCTTCTGAATGTTTGCCTCCAGCTTATTGAGTACTTCATCCTCGATAAAAGGCATAACCTGTACGATAAATCCACCGGCGCATTTCACTGTATTATCTTTGTTCATCAGAACTCCAAGTCCGACAGAAGACGGTACCTGTTCAGATGTTGCAAAATAATAAGTAAGATCCTCTGCGATCTCTCCTGTCTGCAGGATCGTCTGTCCGGAATATGGCTCCTTGAGTCCATATCTTTGATGATTGTCATGACGCCCTGTCCAAGTGCTCCACCGACATCAAGTTTTCCGTTCTTCGCCGGAAGCATAACATCCGGATTAAATGCATATCCTTTTACATTTCCCTTGCTGTCCGCTGTCACAGTCAGACCTTCGATCTGACCGGAACACTGAATCTGGATTGTCAGCATGTCTGTATCATTCTTCATCATGCTTCCCATCATCACTCCACCTGTAAGGAGTCTTCCCAGCGCTGCTGTCGCAACCGGACTTGTTCCGTGATGCTCTCTTGCCTCCTCAACCAGGTTTGTTGTCACTGCCGCAAATGCACGGATCTGTGCATTTCCTGCTGTTGCTCTTACAATATAATCATTCATGTCTTATTCTCCTCGTCTTTCTTATCTATTCAAGAATTGTATCCAATTCATTTCCCGGATTCTCTGGCAACGATATAGATTCTCTCGCTCTTCTCTGTCGGTTCCTCGTGTGTAACTGCGTCATATGCCGCCTCAAAAACAAGCCCCGAACATTCTACCAGCTCTTTCATCTCTTCTAAGGTATACCCTCTCTGGTAATGTGTCTCCTGATATCTCCGATACAAATCTTCACTTGCGTCTTCCTGAATGAACAGAGTCAGATCATACTCATTGATCCGTTCTTCTTCATAATAGAAATTATCCCAGATAAAACTACATTCCCCTCTGTCTTCCGCGATCACAGTATCTCCCATGACTTCTTTATACTTATATACAGTATTAAAATCAAACAAAAAGACTCCCTTGGGATCCAGGTAGTTATTCACCAGACGGAATACTTCTTCCAGTTCCTCCGGTTCTGTAATATAGTTGACTGAATCACAGACACTGACAATTGCCCTTACTGTTCCATATAATTCGAACTCACGCATATCCTGAAGCAGATAAAGAATGTCCTTCCCTGACTCCATACGTTTCTCCATCGCAAGCTCCAGCATATCTTCTGAATTATCCACACCGATCATGTCATATCCATAATCCGCAAGCTTTTCTGTCATTGTTCCTGTGCCACAGCCCAGATCCAAAAGAATGCCATCCTCTATTCCACGGTCTTTTAAAAGACTGTGAATGTATTCGCCCCACTCTTCGTAAGGTACATTATCCATGAAAATGTCGTAGACCGCCGCAAACCCTGTATAAGCTTCCAACTGTTGACCTCCGTTCTTTTCTGTTTATACATAATCCATTGTATTTTACCACATTTTTCTCTTCTTGACATCAATCATTTCTACATTCTATTGTATTTCTCAATTTCTTATCATTTTTCTAAAAGCTCCTATTTTTATCAAGAATTTTGAAATCTTTTCTCATTCCCCTCTCTTTTTTGTTCCAAAATCTACCATTTTTTATAAAAGTTTTACATTTACAACATATTTCCATAACATTTTTGCGTTTTATTCTTCCTTTTAGCACTTTAATATGCTATAATCATAAAGCTGTGTTAATAAAAAATTTTTTATATTAACAAAAGGCGCCGCTATCTGTTGTGGGGACAGCAGGATAGCATAGAAAACAAAAGAAAGGACATTGAAAAAATGGACAACAACAAGAAAGAATTCAAGCCGTATATTCCAGCGGACAAAGTCGTTCCTGAGTTTACGGTGACAGCACTCTTGATTGGTATCCTTCTGGCAATCGTATTTGGAGCTGCTAACGCATACCTCGGACTTCTCGTTGGTATGACAGTTTCCGCTTCCATCCCGGCAGCCGTAATTTCTATGGGAATCATTCGTGTGATTCTCCGTAAGGATTCTATTCTCGAGAACAACATGGTACAGACAATCGGTTCTGCCGGAGAGTCTGTTGCAGCAGGAGCTATCTTCACACTTCCTGCATTATTCCTTTGGGCTGAAGAAGGAAAGATTGCTTTCCCAAGCATCCTTTCCATCGCTATGATTGCCCTGTTTGGTGGAATACTCGGAGTATGCTTCATGGTACCGCTTCGTCAGGCTCTTATCGTTGAAGAGCACGGAACACTTCCTTTCCCAGAGGGAACTGCTTGTGCAGAAGTTCTTTTGGCCGGAGAAGAAGGTGGATCTAAGGCCGGTACAGTATTCGCAGGACTTGGTATCGCAGCCTTTTACAAATTCCTTGCAGACGGAATGCAGCTCTTCCCAAGTGAGATTGGACATGCATTCAAGAACTACAGCGGAGCACAGATTGGTATGCAGGTTCTTCCGGCACTTGGTGGTGTAGGATATATCTGTGGACCGAAGATCTCCAGCTACATGTTCGCCGGTGGTACACTCAGCTGGTTCGTACTGATGCCAATGATCGCACTGTTCGGTGGAGATGCTACAATCTTCCCTGCATCAGTTACAGTCAATGAATTGCTCACTATGCCAGATGGTGGTCCGTCCGCTCTGTGGAGTAACTACATCAAATACATCGGAGCCGGAGCTGTTGCAACTGGTGGTATCATCAGTCTGATTAAGAGCCTTCCTCTGATCGTAAGAACATTTAAGCAGGCCATTGGAAGTATGAAAAAGAATGCAGGATCTGGAAAACAGCTTCGTACAGAGCAGGATCTTCCATTCCCATTACTGATCGGAGTTATCCTTGTGATCGCTGTTCTGATCTGGATCCTTCCGATCTTCCCGGTTAACCTGGTTGGTGCCCTGATCATCGTTATATTCGGATTCTTCTTTGCAACTGTATCTTCTCGTATGGTTGGACTGATCGGATCTTCTAACAACCCGGTATCAGGTATGACAATCGCTACTCTTCTCTTTGCTACAGTAATCCTGAAAGTAACAGGTACTACAGGACTTACAGGTATGGTTGGAGCCATCTCTATCGGTGGTATCATCTGTATCGTTGCAGCAATCGCAGGAGATGCTTCTCAGGACTTAAAGACAGGATTCATCGTAGGTGCTACACCTTCCAAACAGCAGGTTGGTGAGATCATCGGTGTTGTTGCTTCTTCAGCAGCAATCGGATTCGTTCTTTACCTTCTGAATGAGGCTTGGGGATACGGAACAGAAAAGATTCCGGCAGCTCAGGCTACAATGATGAAGATGCTCGTTGAAGGTATCATGAATGAGGAACTTCCATGGGCTATGATCCTGATCGGTGTATTTGTTGCAATCGTTGTTGAGATCCTTAAGATGCCGGTTATGCCATTCGCAGTTGGTATGTACCTTCCATTCTCTCTGAGCGCAGGTATCATGGCTGGTGGTATTGTACGTATCTTCGTTGAGAAGAGAAAAGGTACAGAAGAAGAGAAAAAAGCTCGTACAGACAGAGGTCTTCTCTTTACATCCGGTATGATCGCCGGAGAAGGTATCATCGGTATCCTTCTTGCTGTATTTGCAGTAGTTAAGATTGATTCTAAGATCATTCTGCCATTCCACTTACCACAGGTTGGCAGTCTGGTGCTTTACATTGCATTACTCGTACTTCTGTACGTTGTATGTATGAAAGCTGATAAGGAAAAATAATTCAATGAAAAAGAAAGACAGTAAAAACTATCTTGACTTTATCCCGGAGAAGAATCCGGAAATTGAATATGAAACAGGTGAGGACGGTATTATTACCGTCCTTATCGAATGGAAGGGATTTTATCACAAGTTGGCTCAGCGCTTCTTCCGTCGTCCCCGTGTAAGTGAAATTAAGTTAGACAAGCTTGGAACTTTTGTGTGGAACTCCATCGATGATAAAAAGGATGTACATGCAATCTCCAAAGAGCTTGAAGCAGAGTTTCCTTCTATGGAACAGCCGCTGACAAGACTGATCAAATACCTTGAGATCCTTCATGATAATCACCTGATCTACTGGAAAGGAGAGAAACGGAAATGATGCATACGATTCTGAAATATCTTCCTTATGTACTGCTCTTTGCAGTTGCTACAATGATCGTCTACGGATGGGGGATTGTGGCGTACGATGAGACAGGGAAGCGATCTTGCTAATATGCTCAGTTCCAAAGGAATCTCCAAAGTCAAAAAGACATTGAAGAAAAATGGTCCTATGACCCGCACAGCTCTTGAACCATATGTGAAAGATCTGACGGCGAAACAGCCATTTATGCAGGAACAAATCAATGTGACTAATCCAAGACAATTTCTTGATTCAATTCTTCCCTATATGGTAAAGCAAAAAATGATCACTGAGGAAAAAAGTGAATGGGAAAAATTGTATATCAGATCCGCAAGGATTGAAAACAAAAAGGATATCTGCCAGAAGTAATGATTACTCTGACAGATATCCTTTTTTGTCTTTTCATCTTTTTCCACTTTTTTCTTTCTTT
>ENA-OQLB01000454-OQLB01000454.1-human-gut-metagenome-genome-assembly--contig:-NODE-454-length-23400-cov-4.514803_pt1 | contig 23400 bp, 27 predicted proteins | sample MGYA00242656_ERZ504813 | MGnify/ENA primary metagenome ERZ504813 (study PRJEB26092, sample SAMD00036388) | human gut metagenome | host: Homo sapiens | study: EMG produced TPA metagenomics assembly of... | reverse complement strand
GAAAGAAAGACTATTACTATCAGTGGTATGAAAATGAAGCAGTGATCAACAGATCGTTAGAAGAATTCGGGTTAGATACATCGACAGGCAAGATTGTAAACGGCATATGCCAGTAGCAGTAAGAAAGGCGAAAGCCCGATCAAATGTGGAGGAAAGCTATTTGTCATTGATGGTGGATTCTCGAAAGCATATCAGAAGACAACAGGGATCGCAGGTTATACCTTAGTGTCTAATTCTTACGGATTAAAACTCGTAGCACACGAACCATTTGTATCAAGAACTATAGCGATCAGAGAGGAAACAGATATCCATTCAGATACGATCGTTATTAATAAGGTAACGAAACGTAAATGTGTTATGGATACTGATAATGGCAAGGCACTACAGGAGAAAGTGGCAGATCTTGAACAGTTATTATGGGCTTATCAGAAGGGACTTATTACGGAGCGTATTTAAATTAATTTTCATAAATTGTATCATACACATAGATTAACAGATGGAAATTGGGTGCATAAACTATAAAAAACCTGAGGTATTCCTATGCTATGTGAAAATGCAGCCCAGAGTAATGATTATTTTGAATTTATCGGAGAATATAGTGGAGTTCTCGACTATGTAAAAGAAGAATTCAACACAGAATGTATTACAGTGATCGATCAGAGATTCGCGATCGCATATGTCAAAAAGAACGGACGGACATCCATATATGGACAAAATTATCCATATAATACGATTCCACGTTGTTTCGGTCTGATGGACACACAGATGTTAGAAGATGTCGGAGTAGCGCAAGTCAGAAGGAGTACCTTGGATCTTTATGGAAATGGTGTTTTAGTTGGAATGATTGATACAGGGATCGACTATGAACATCCAGCATTTCGCTATGAAGATGGCAGCAGTAAGATATATTCTCTCTGGGATCAGACAATAGAAGGTGACCCAGAAGATACATTTCTGGGATATGGGACAGAATATACAAAAGAACAAATAGAAGAGGCACTAAAAAGCGACGTGCCACAGCAGAAAGTACCATCGAAGGATGAATCCGGACATGGTACTTTTTTAGCAGGTTTAATTGCTGGAAATGAGGATAACGAAACAGGATTTTCAGGAATTGCTCCGAATGCAGGATTGGTCGTAGTGAAATTAAGAAAAGCAAAAGACTATTTGAAAGAATATTACTGTATTGATCCAAAATACGAAGCATATGCAGAAACAGACATCATGCTGGCAGTTCACTATATCGATCATATTGCAGAACAGTTGCAAAGACCGATCGTCATATTCTTAGGTATTGGCACTAACCTTGCGTCTCATCTTGGAACAGGACCATTAGACCAGTATCTGTCAGGCAGAGCGATGCTTCGGGGAGTCGCAGTTGTCACAAGCGCTGGAAATGAGGGGCAGGCAAGACATCATTACAGTGGTCAGGTTTCACAAAATGATGCAAAAGTGGAAGTCAAAGTTGGAGAGTCGGAGTATGGATTTACAATGGAACTATGGGGATTAGCTCCGAACCGATATTATGTAGATATTGAGTCACCGTCAGGACAGAAAACAGGTAGGATACAAGGTGGGTTAAGCGGGCAAAGATATGTAACATTTTTATTAGAAAAAACAAGGCTGATCGTAGAATACTTTACGGTAGATACATCTGCAGGAGCTCCAGTTATCGTTATGAGATTTCAAAATCCGGCACCAGGAATCTGGAACATCTACGTCAGTGACGATGGCGTAGGAAATCGTGAATTTGATCTGTGGCTTCCAATCACAAACTTTATCAGCGAAGATACATTTTTCTTGGAATCCACACCATATAATACACTGGTAGCGCCATCAAATACAGGATTGCTGATATCTTGTGGAAGTTATAATTCCAACACAGGAAGCCTCGCGATCGACAGCAGCAGGGGATTTCCAAGAAATGCGGTTAAACCAGATTTTACAGCACCAGGAGTAGAAATTCTAGGACCGTTACCAAGGAAACGCTATGGCAGAAAATCAGGAACAAGCGTTTCAGGAGCAATTACCGCGGGTATAGCAGCATTGATGTTAGAATGGGGGATCATGCAGAAAAATGATATGCAGATCAATACGACAAGAATTAAAAATTATCTGATCCGGGGAGCAAGGAGAGATCCGGAAAGAATCTATCCAAACAGAGAATGGGGGTATGTCAAGTGGATCTGTATGAGACATTTTTGGGAATTCGGTAACAGCTATTTTCTGACTCATACATGCAGCATTACTTTTCGATAATTTACGAAGCAAAGAAACAAACAACTAAGAAACAGTCCCCACAAATATCCGTTCACTCCATACAAAGGAATCGACAAATAAAATAAACAAATCTGGATCACAAGAGATACACTATTATGAAGCAGTGTATCTTTTGTTTTCCAAGTCCCATTTAATATGGTAGATAAGATGGAAGAACAATAACAAAACGGACATAAAAAAGACAATGATCTTAAATACTTTCCGCAAAGAGGATCATGAAAAAAGAAATTTCCAATCCAGGGTCCAAAAACAAAGAATCCGCCAAAAGCTCCAATTCCAAGAAATGTACAAAAGATAAGAGGTAAGATCGCACAACGTCGAAGATAAGAGGGATCGTTGTGAGTTTTGGCAGCAGAAATCTTAGGCAGAAGCATCAAAGATAATGCATTGGTGATCGTAGAAGGAAACATGATAAAAGGCAATGCCATGCCGCTTAAGATGCCATAGATCTCGACGCTGCGGTAACGATTTCCATAAAAACGATATAACATCATTGGGATCAGAATACTTTGCACACTCTGTAATAAGGTGACAGAAAAACTATTCAAAGTCAGTGGAATCCCAAGGGATAACAGTTCATGAAATACAGAAAGTTTTGATGCAGAAAGAGTAGACTTTGACAAGCTGTCAGCAGACTTTTTGTGTAAGAAATAGAAGATCAGAGTAAAGAAAAATGAAACGATCTCCCCAACAGTCATTCCACAGACAGCTAGAAAAGCAGGAACTGGCATTTTCTCTATCATGAATACAGAAAGTAAAAAGATAGAGGATACCCTTGAAATCTGTTCCAGACACAAAGAAAAAGCAGGAACACCCGAATTCTCAATTCCAAGGCAGTACCCATGAATACAGTTTTTGATCCCGACAAATGGAAGAACAAGAACAGCAAGTCTCAGGCATGGTACACAGCTTGGTTCATGAAGAAAAACTGAACAGATCAGTCTGCATACCAAAATACAAAGAAGGAGAAAATGATACAAAGGCACAGTGTAAGAATGATCGTAATGCGAAGTACATAACGAGCAGCATTAATATTTCCCGTAGCTTTTTTCTCAGCAGTGATCTTAGAAAGTGCGATCTGAAATCCCTGAAAACAGACAGCAAACCCAAGGAGATAAACAGGAAAGATCAATTGATAAATTCCAATCTGATGTGCACCGATCACGCCTGCCAGAAATATTCTATTATAGAAGCCGATGAGTCTTGAAAAAAAATTAGAGAGTGTTAAGATCACAGTTCCGCAAATAAACGGGCTTGCCTTTTTCATAGGAAATACCAGCCATTTTTAATCATTGTATGAAATAAAAAAAAAGATATGACAAATAATGTTGACATAAGATACATGCTTTGTTAAGATAACAAATGAAATCCGAGTTATATAGTCGGGATTGAGGTGAGAGAATGAAATTATCGACAAAAGGACGCTATGGATTAAGAGCGATGGTAGACATTGCAGTATACAGTCAGGACAGCCCGGTACCGATCAGTGCGATCGCAGAGAGACAGAATATTTCAGTCAGATACTTAGAGCAATTATTACCCAAACTGAAGAAAGCGGGGATCATCAAAAGTATTCGTGGAGCACAGGGTGGATATATGTTAGATAAAGATCCAAAAGATATTTCGGCAGGAGATATTTTAAGGACTTTGGAAGGAGATTTAACACCAATCGACTGTGCAGCATTTACCGGAGACACATCGACTTGCAGCGGCACAAAATTCTGTGTGACCAAGACAGTTTGGCAACGAATCAATGACAGCGTTCAACAGGCGGTTGATTCGATCACTTTACAAGAATTGATGGAAGAATCAATCGAAATACATACCAAATATGATCAAGAAGAAAGGCAGGAATCATAATCATGGAAAAGAAAATCATTTACTTAGATCATGCTGCTACTACAGCAACAAGACCGGAAGTTGTAGATGCAATGCTTCCTTATTTTACAGAAAACTTCTGGAATCCATCCAGTGTATATACACCAGCATTAAATAACCGTAAAGTTGTAGACGAATCAAGAGAAACGATCGCAAGATCACTTGGAACAACACCAGAGAATATCTACTTCACAGCAGGTGGTTCTGAATCTGATAACTGGGCATTAAAATGTACAGCAGAAGCTTATGCAAACAAAGGAAAACATATCATCACAAGTAAGATCGAACATCATGCGATCCTTCATACATGTGAATATCTTGAGAAAAAAGGATTTGAGATCACATATATTGACGTTGATGAGAACGGAATCTTAAAATTAGATGATTTAAAAGCAGCGATCAGACCAGATACGATCTTAATCTCTGTGATGTTTGCAAACAACGAGATCGGAACGATCCAGCCAATTAAAGAAATCGGAGCTATCGCAAAAGAACATGGAATCTTATTCCATACAGATGCAGTTCAGGCATATGCTCAGATTCCAATCAATGTAGATGAATATAATATCGATATGTTAAGTGTCAGCGGACACAAATTCGGTGGACCAAAGGGAATCGGATTCTTATATATCAGAAAAGGATTAAAACTTCGTTCTTTCATTCATGGTGGAGCACAGGAAAGAAAAAGACGTGCTGGAACAGAGAATATCACAGGTATCGTAGGAATTGCAAAAGCAGTTGAAATCGCATTTGCAACAATGGATGAAAGAATCAAGCATGAGACAGAAGTCCGTGACTATGCGATTAAGAGAATCTTGGCAGAAGTTTCATACTGCCGTTTAAATGGAGATGCACAAAAGAGAGTACCAAACAACATTAATATCAGTTTCCAGTTCATCGAAGGAGAATCTTTACTGATCATGCTTGATATGGCAGGAATCTGTGCATCCAGTGGATCAGCATGTACATCAGGATCCTTAGATCCATCTCATGTACTGTTAGCTATTGGACTGCCTCATGAGATCGCTCATGGATCACTTCGTATGACGATCGGAGAAGAAACAACAAAAGAAGATATGGATTATGTTGTAGACAATATCAAAGAGATCGTGACAAAATTAAGAACAATGTCACCATTATATGAAGATTTTGTAAAGAAAAATAATTAAGAGGTTTTCCATAGAGGAAAATAATGAAAATAAAATTTCAGTAGAATTTATAGATAAGATCAGGAGGAATCATAATGTACAGTGAGAAAGTAATGGATCATTTTCAGCATCCAAGAAACGTAGGAGAAATTGAAAATGCCAGTGGTGTGGGAACAGTTGGTAACGCAAAATGTGGAGATATCATGAGAATCTATTTAGATATCGATGATAATGGAATCATCCAGGATGTTAAATTCAAGACATTTGGATGTGGAGCAGCCGTTGCAACAAGCAGTATGGCAACAGAGCTTGTCAAAGGAAAGAACATTCAGCAGGCATTAGAAGTAACAAACAAAGCGGTTATGGAAGCATTAGATGGACTTCCACCAGTGAAAGTTCACTGTTCTTTACTTGCAGAAGAAGCAATTCACGCAGCATTATGGGATTATGCTGAGAAAAATGGTATCAAGATCGAAGGATTAGAAAAACCTAAAACAGATATCAGTGAAGGTGAAGAAGAAGAGGAATACTAGGAGGCAGTTGTGAAAGAAAAAGTCGTGGTTGGAATGTCAGGAGGCGTTGATTCATCCGTTGCGGCATATCTCTTAAAGAAACAGGGATACGATGTGATCGGTGTGACAATGCAGATCTGGCAGGAAGAAGATGAGTTTGTTCAGGAAGAGAATGGTGGATGCTGTGGACTATCAGCTGTTGATGATGCAAGGCGTGTAGCACAGATGATCGGAATTCCTCATTATGTCATGAATTTTAGAAAAGACTTCAAAGATAAAGTCATTGACTATTCTGTGAAGAATATTTAAATGCAAGAAACTCCAAATCCATGTATCGCATGCAACCGTTATGTGAAATGGGAGTCCTTATTAAAGCGTTGCTTAGACATTGGAGCAGACTATATTGCAACCGGACATTATTCACAGATCACAAAGCTTGATAACGGACGTTATGCATTAAAATGTTCTAAGACACAGAAGAAAGATCAGACCTATGCATTATATAATCTGACTCAGAATCAGCTTTCTAAAACACTCATGCCGATCGGGGCATACACAAAAGATGAAGTCAGACAGATCGCAGAAGAGATTGGACTGTTAGTTGCCAACAAGCCTGACAGTCAGGATATCTGCTTTGTAGATGATAACTATGGCGAATTTATCGAAGAGACGACTGGAACAAAGATTCCAAAAGGAAACTTTGTAGATCCAGAAGGCAATGTCTTAGGAGAGCATAAAGGGATCATTTACTATACAGTAGGACAGAGAAGAGGTCTTGGATTATCCTTGAAGAAACCAGGATATGTCATCAAAGTAGACAAAGATACGAATGAAGTTGTAGTCGGAGACAAACAGGATCTGTTTGCCAATGTTTTATATGGAAATAAAGTAAACTGTATGTCTGTACCAGAGTTTGAAGATGGTATGAAACTGATGGCGAAGATTCGATACAATAGTCCGGAAGTCCCTTGCAGAGTCTATATGACAGGGGAAGATGAAGTAAGAGTTGTCTTTGATGAACCACAGAGAGCGATCACGCCAGGACAGGCAGTCGTATTCTATGATGGAGACATTGTTGCAGGAGGGGCTACGATCTTTCGTGCAGCAAATGAAAATATGTGAATTTTATTTCATACTTCTTCTAAAAAAAGTTATGTTACAATACAATGTGTTGTATATTAAACACATAACAGGAGAAAGAGGTAGTATGCTAAATTTTATCAGAGGATTTTGTATGGCATTAGCTGACAGTGTTCCGGGTGTATCTGGTGGAACGGTTGCGTTCTTACTTGGTTTTTATGACAAGTTTATCATGTCACTTGATTATTTGATGTCAGGAACAAAAGAAGAAAGAATTGAAGCAATTAAGTTTTTAATAAGGATTGGCATTGGATGGGTCGTTGGAATGGGAGCAGCAGTTTCTGTTCTGGCAAGTATTTTTGATGACAGGATTTATGAGATCAGTTCTTTATTCTTAGGACTTATCATTTTTGCAATTCCGATGATCTGCAAAGAAGAGAAAGATTCATTAAAAGGAAAATACCAGAATATCATCTGGGCAGTGATTGGAGTTGTACTTGTTGCAGCAATCACATACTTTAATCCAGTATCTGGAAAAGGAATCAGTGTTAGCGTGGAACATTTAAATATCGCATTGGTTGTTTATATCTTCGCAGTAGCGATGGTAGCAATCTCAGCAATGGTACTTCCAGGAATTTCAGGATCAACAATGCTTCTGATCTTTGGGTTATATGTTCCAGTGATCACAGCACTCAAAGAAGTGATGCATCTTCATTTGTCTTACTTCCCAGTCATAGTGATCTTTGGACTTGGAATCTTGACAGGAATCGCACTCGTGATCAAACTGATCCGCCGTGCATTGGAGAACCATAGAAGTGCGATGATCTATTTTGTTATCGGAATGATGATCGGTTCTTTATATGCGATCGTTATGGGACCAACAACACTGGAGAATACAAAAGCAGCGATGACACTTCATACGTTCCATCCAATATTCTTTATTATCGGTATCGTGATTGTCTTCGGTCTTGAGAAGATCAAAGCGATTGCAGAATAATACGAACAATTAAATGATACAAAAGTATCATGATCATAAAAGAAGTTTTGCAGAAATTTATCTGTGAGACTTCTTTTTTTGATATATTTTGTGAAGAGATGATGATCGTAAATTCATGATAAACATTCACAGTTTTGACATAATCCTATGATAGAATAAAGTCAACAAAATAAGAAGGATGTTTCTTTTTTATAGGAAAGAAATATAAATAAATGGTATGAGAAAATAAGATTAGGAGGAAGATGCAAGGTGAATGAATTAAAGATATTAGTTGTGGATGATGAAAGCAGAATGCGAAAGCTAGTCAAAGACTTTCTGACAAGAGCCGGCTATCAGGTGTTAGAAGCACAGGATGGTGAAGAAGCGGTTGATACCTTTTATTCTACAAAGGGAATCAATCTGTTAGTATTAGATGTTATGATGCCGAAGATGGACGGATGGGAAGTTGTCAAAGAAATCCGTAAAGTATCTAAAGTTCCGATCATCATGCTGACGGCAAAAGATCAGGAACAAGATGAACTTCTTGGATTTGAACTTGGAGTGGATGAATATATTTCCAAACCATTCAGCCCAAAGATCTTGGTTGCCAGAGTGGAAGCCATTTTAAGAAGAACGGTTCAGACAGAAGGTGAACAGATAGAAGCTGGCGGAATTGTCATGGATGTTGGGGGACATCATGTCTCTATTGACGGCAAAAGCATCAATCTGAGTTACAAAGAATTTGAATTATTACAGTATTTTATGTCCAATCAAGGAAGAGCTTACAAGGGAAAGTATCTTAAATCAGGTATGGAACTATGATTACTTTGGAGATGCAAGAACGATCGACACCCACGTAAAGAAATTAAGAAATAAACTTGGTGAAAAAGGTTCTTATATTCATACGATCTGGGGAATGGGATACAAATTTGAGGTTGAAGAGAATTGAGAAAGAAATTATTAAAGAACCGTTCAGTCAGAGTCAAGATGACATTGATGCTGATCATCATCATGACGTCGGTGATCTTATTATCAGTACTGATCAATCTTACTATGTTGAAGACATATTATACTGTGAAGGAAAAGAAGACGATCAAAGAATCCTATTACCAGATACAGAAAGTTTTTCAAAAAGATACGGTACGGAAGAATGATGTGGATGAGATCGCGAAGACTTATAATTACAGGGTTTTGATCAGTGATGGATCAGGAACGATCGTTTATAGTTCTGAAGGAGAGAAGAGCTTGATGTATAAAAGCCTTTGGAACATTTTAAATGAAAATCTTGATAAGATCAGTAACCAGATCAAGAAGCAAGGTTATGCAGTTATGACCAATACCAATAAGAGTATGGGAACAAGCATCAATCTAATGGGCTATCTGGATGGTGATTATACAGTGATCATAAGTACACCGATGGAAAGTATCCAGACAAGTGCCAGATTATCCGGACAGTTTACGATGTATGTTGGACTGATCTTGATCATTTGCGGTGCAGTTGCGATGTATTTATACAGCCGCCAGTTTACAAGACCAATTGAAGATATGGCCAAGGCCGCGAATCAGATGTCACATTTAGATTTTGATGTGAAAGTGCCAACAGGATCTGATGATGAATTAGGACGACTTGGAGCCAGTATCAATGAGTTATCATCTAAATTGGAATTCACCATTTCAGAACTGAAAACAGCGAACAATGAACTGCAAAAAGATATCGAGCAGAAAGTTCAGATTGATGAGATGCGAAAGGAATTCTTATCCCATGTATCCCATGAATTAAAGACACCGATCGCACTGATCCAGGGATATTCGGAAGGATTGAAAGACAATATCTTAGATGATGAAGAAAGCAAAGAGTTCTATTGTGACGTTATTGCAGATGAAGCAAAGAAGATGAACCGTATGGTACAGAAACTTCTGACACTGAATCAGATTGAATTCGGAAATAATCAGGTCAATATGGAACGATTTGATATCACAGAAATGATCCGCAATATGGTAGAATCAAGCAAGATCCTTGTGGAAAAGCAAGAAGTCAAGATCATATTTGATGAGCCAGAGACTCATGTGTGGGCAGATGAATTTATGATCGAAGAAGTTGTGAACAACTATCTGAGCAATGCCAGAAATCATGTGACAGATGGTGGGATCATCAAAGTCAGCTATTGTCGTCATGGAAATGACGTAAGGATCAAAGTATTTAATACGGGAGACCATATTCCGCAGGAAGATATTGATAAATTGTGGGTAAAATTCTATAAAGTCGATAAAGCAAGAACAAGAGAATACGGTGGAAGCGGAATCGGATTGTCTATCGTAGAAGCAACGATGAAAGCACATGGCAAAGATTATGGAGTTGCCAATGTAGAAGGTGGTGTAGAATTTTACTTTGATGTGGAATCTGAGGATTCTGAATCTGTACAATGTTAAAAAAGCATTTTCATTGTGTTGTGTATGGAAGTAAAAATGCTACAGACAAAGAAATGAGTTTTGTGGTATGATAGATAAATAGTGTAAGCAAAAAGAAATCAGTGTAAACTGGTTTCTTTTGGATAATAGGATAAAAAGGATGAAAAGAAATATGTTAAAAGATTACAAAGAACAGATTCAGGATGCAGACCTTGTATTAGTGGGAATCGGACGAGAATTGCGTGCAGACCGTGTGATCGATTTCAAGAAAGCGATCACAAATGAACATTACCAGAATCTCATCGATAAAGAAGATGAAGATTCCAAATGGATGAGAACTGTTTACGAGAGAGAGTATTTATTATCAATGAAAGAGACAGATCTGTTTAAAGAATTAGAAGAAGTTTTGGAAGGAAAAGAATATTTCGTAGTGACGAGTAATGATGATGGATTATTGTATCATACCCATTTAAAGAAAGATCACGTGACAGCACCATGTGGAAACGGAGATTTCTTCCAGTGCAGTGCACCATGTGATGAGCAGCTCTATCCTGCGAACTTAGGACTTAGAGATTTGATCGACTATTATGAAAAAACAGGAAAGATCGAACATCTGGAATGCCCAAAATGTGGAAAACAATTGATTTTTAATGTCCGCACAGAAGAGACAAAATCTATCTATATCGAAGGAGCTTACTTAAATTCATGGGCAAGTTACACAAAATGGCTGCAAAACACTTTAAATAAAAAGCTTTTTATATTAGAATTAGGAGAAGGTTTTGAAGTTCCAAGTTTGTTCCGCTGGCCTTTTGAGAAGATGGCATTCTACAATGAGAAAGCAACGTTTGTAAGAGTTCATCATTCACTATACCAGATTGGAAAAGAGATCAAAGAAAAAGGAATCGGGATCAAGATGGACAGCCGTGACTTTTTAAACATAGCACACGAATAGGAGGCACCTATGATAGCGATTATTGATTATGATGCAGGAAATATCAAAAGTGTTGAAAAAGCACTCAATTATCTTGGAGAAGAAGCAATCATCACAAGAGATCACGATGAGATCGTAAACAGCGATAAGTGATTCTTCCGGGAGTTGGAGCATTTGCAGATGCGATGGAGAAGATCCGTCATTATGGATTAGAAGAAACGATCCATGAAGTTGTAGAGAAGAATATTCCATTTTTAGGAATCTGTCTTGGGTTACAGCTGATGTTTGAATCCAGCGATGAAGGACCGGGAGTCAAAGGACTTGGATTATTACCAGGAAAGATCTTAAGAATTCCAAAGAGTGGAGATTTAAAGATTCCACATATGGGATGGAATAATATCAAAGTCAAAGAAGATTCAAGATTATTCAAAGGACTTCCAGAGAATCCTTATGTATATTTTGTACATTCTTACTATCTTCAGGCAGACGATGAAGATATTGTAGCAGCAACAACCGAATATGGTGTGAAGATTCACGCAGCAGTAGAGAAAGACAACATCTTTGCCTGCCAGTTCCATCCAGAAAAGAGCAGCACCGTAGGATTACAGATTTTAAAGAACTTCGTTTCACTATAGGAGGAATTGGCTATGCATACAAAGAGAATTATCCCATGCTTAGATGTGAAAGCAGGACGCGTTGTAAAAGGTGTCAATTTTGTCAATCTGATCGATGCCGGAGACCCGGTAGAGATCGCAGCAGCATATGACAAAGCAGGTGCAGATGAACTTGTATTCTTAGATATCACAGCATCATCCGATGCAAGAAATATCATGATCGATATGGTAAGAAAAGTCGCAGAAAAGGTATTTATCCCATTTACAGTCGGTGGAGGAATCCGTACCGTTGATGATTTTAAGGCAATCTTACGAGAAGGAGCAGATAAGATTTCCATTAACTCCTCAGCGATCAATACACCAGATCTGATCAATGATGCTGCAGACAAATTCGGAAGCCAGTGTGTTGTTGTAGCGATTGATGCCAAACGCAGAGCCGATGGAAGCGGATGGAATGTATACAAGAACGGTGGAAGAATCGATGTAGGCTTAGATGCTGTAGAATGGGCCATGGAAGCAAACCGCCGCGGAGCAGGAGAGATCCTGTTAACAAGCATGGACTGTGACGGAACGAAAGCAGGATATGACAATGAACTGACAAGAATCATTGCAGAGAATGTTGATATTCCAGTGATCGCATCTGGTGGTGCGGGGAATAAAGAACATTTTTATGATACATTGACAGAAGGAAAAGCAGATGCAGCATTGGCGGCTTCACTGTTCCATTTTAATGAATTGAAGATATCTGATCTGAAGGAATATCTGGATCAGAGAGGGATCAGTGTCAGAAGATAGAATTATATCATTTGATGATAAGGAAAGAAGACTCTTTTTTGTGAGGAGTCTTCTTTTTTAATACAATGTTATTGTAAAATATTGACAGGAATAAGTGAATGTGTTTTAATTACATAAAATACAAATATTTACATAAATAAAATATTGACACCAAATACGACACCAAATATAATAAAAGAAAGGAAGATACAAATGTCAAAATGGGATAAACTAATCGCACGTATTTGCAATTTGTCGAAGGATCTTCGATTTACACAATTACAAAAGGTATTAGAAACTTATGGGTATAGGATGGATGCCCCAAGAAGTGGAAGTAGTCATTATACATTTAGAAAACAAGGGAAAAGTCCAATTACAATACCAAAGCATGAACCAATTAAAAAAGTATATGTAGAAATGGTAAGAAAGGTTGTAGAAAGCGAGGAAAGAGAAAATGAAAACGCTGAATGAGTATATGAGTATGTCATATAAGATGGAAATCATAGAAGATCAAGATGAAGGTGGGTTTGTAATATCTTATCCTGATTTACCAGGTTGTATTACATGTGGAGAAACAATAGAGAGTGCAATGCAGAATGCAAAAGATGCAAAAAGAGAGTGGATCAGAGCAGCATTGGAAGAGGGAATAGAAATTTATGAACCAGATAGCTTGGAAAATTATTCTGGACAATTCAAATTAAGAATACCACGAAGTCTACACAGATCATTAGCAGAACATTCACAGAGAGAAGGAATTAGTATGAATCAATACTGTGTTTATTTACTTTCGAAAAATGATGTGATGTATTCAAAATAGTATGAATAATTAAGGAAAGAAGTAGAATTATAGAAAACCAAGACAGCCAAAGGCAAAGCAAGAAAGCACCCTCTATACCGTTGGGCAAGACTGATCGCAGCAACGACATGGGAAGAGGTTGCGCAGGAATCAGCAGGTAATAGATATATGGAAAGGATACAAGAAGAAATGGTAAAGATGAGCCAGGACGAACGGGACAGATATCTATATTTAAGAGAAGCGATGGCAGCGAGTGATAGAGTAAGTCAGCTGCAGAGTGCGGAAAATCGTGGGGTAAGGGCAGGGAAATTACTAAATCAAATTTCTATGATTCAGAAAAAAGTAAAGAAAAACAAGAATCTAGAACAAATAGCAGATGAACTAGAAGAGTCAACAACCAAGATAAGACCAATCTACAATCAAGTAAAACAACATCCAGACAAAACAGCAGAAGAAATCTACAATCTAATTAATAATGAATAAAAATCGGAGGACATTACAAATGAGTATCAAAACAGACAAAGCAGCACAAAACCACCAGAAAGGCTACAACTGTGCCCAGGCAGTTGCCTGTGCATTTGCTGAAGAAATGGAAATCGACGAATCCATCATTTTCAAGATGATGGAAGGCCATGGACTAGGTATGGGCTGCATGGAAGGAACATGTGGAGCGATCACAGGAGCCGTTGCAGTCATCGGTGCCATAAAAAGCTGTGGAGACATCGAGAAACCAGTTTCCAAGGTAGCAACCTATAAACTAACAGGAGAGCTTGTAAAACGCTTTCAGGAGAAGAATCAAGCAACAAAATGTAAGGACCTAAAAGGGATTGAAACGGGAAAAGTCTTAAGATCCTGTCCAGGCTGCATTGAAGATGCAACAGCCATTCTGGAAGAAATTTTAGCAGAATGATCTAATTGAATAGAAAGAAACAAACAAGAAGCCATGTTACAAGCATAGACAAGATTTATCTATGCCGGAACATGGCTTCTTTTTATTAGCATTTGATTCTAAACAATAGAAAAATAACTATTTATTCATATTCTTCTCAGCCGCAGAAAGCATCAGCTTAATACGGTTGATCTGGTTAACCTCACTAGCTCCCGGATCATAGTCGATCGCCACGATGTTCGCATCAGGGAATGCCTGACGGATTTCTTTGATAACACCCTTACCAACGACATGGTTCGGTAAGCATGCAAATGGCTGTGTACATACGATATTTGGAGCACCGCTGTGAATCAGTTCAACCATCTCACCTGTTAAGAACCAACCCTCACCAGTCTGGTTACCGATCGATACGAATGGTTTTGCATATTCTGCAAGGTCTTTGATATATGCAGGCGGTTCAAAACGGTTACTCTTGGCTAGCTCTTTACGAAGAGTCTGACGGTAACGCTCTACAACCCAGATTGCGGAGTTGCTGACGATCGCAGATTTCTTGGATTTACCAAGGTAACGGTATTTGAAGTTACTGTTGTAGAAGCTGTACATGAAGAAGTCTAACAGATCAGGTACAACAGCTTCCGCACCTTCACGTTCCAGAAGTTCTACTAAGTGATTGTTTGCATCTGGAAGGAATTTAACAAGGATCTCTCCAACGATTCCGACACGAGGTTTCTTGATATCCTTTAATGGAATGCGGTCGAAGTCACGAATGATTCCACGGATATTCTTCTGGAATGTATAGAAGTTACCTTTGGCAATATCACGTTTACATTTAGCAGCCATTGTCTGTGTAATTTGTTGACAGAACCAGGTTTTACTTCATAAGGACGTGTATGATAAACCGTTCTCATAAAGACATCACCATAAACGATCGCCTGAACTGCTTTGTTTAATAAACCAGGTGTAAAGCTAAATCCACTGTTTTTCTCGATTCCCTGGGCACTTAAACCAACAACAGGAACATAACCGTAACCAGCTTTTTCAAGTGCACGGCGGATAAAACTGATATAGTTTGTCGCACGGCATCCACCACCTGTCTGGGAGATGACAAGTGCGATCTTATGAGGATCATATTTACCAGAAAGTAATGCGTTCATTAACTGTCCGATAACGATCAGAGATGGATAGCAGGCATCATTATTTACATACTTAAGACCTGTGTTAACATCTTCCATACCACCCTGATTTAAAACTTCAACGTTGTATCCACAAGACTGCAGAGCAGGCTCTAAGAACTCAAAATGGATCGGAGACATCTGAGGAACTAACAGTGTATAGTTCTTACGCATCTCTTTTGTAAATTCCACACGTTTGATCGCTGGAGATACAGGTTTTGGTTCGATCTTATGTTTTTTACGGACACGGACAGCACTGATCAGTGAGCGGATACGGATTCTTGCCGCTCCAAGGTTATTAACCTCATCAATCTTTAATACTGTGTAGATACGTCCGGATTTTGTTAAGATATCTTTCACTGTATCAGTTGTAACAGCATCCAGTCCGCAACCGAAAGAGTTTAACTGAATGACTTCTAACTGTTTATTTGCTTTTGCATAGTTTGCTGCAGCATATAGTCTGGAATGATACATCCACTGATCCTGTACGTTTAATGGACGTTCAACCTTTGATAAATGAGAAATAGAATCCTCAGTTAAAACAGCAATTCCATAAGAGTTGATCAATTCTGGAATACCATGGTTGATCTCAGGATCGATATGATATGGACGACCACATAGAACGATACCAGTTCTGCCAGTTTCAGCAAGGTAAGCAAGGACTTCCTCACCCTTATTCTGGATATCTGTACGAACCTGTGAAAGTTCTGCATAAGCTTTATCAACCGCGTGATTTATTTCGTCAGCAGTCAAATGATACTGAGCTTCTAATTCCTCAAATTAAACGGGATTTTAAAGCTTCTTCATTATCCAGTGCTAAGAATGGATTCATAAAGTTGATATGCTCTGTTGCAAGTTCTTCCATGTTATTTTTGATATTTTCTGCATAAGAAGTAACGATCGGGCAATTATAATGGTTGTTTGTACCTTCCATTTCGTCACGTTCATAAGGAATACAAGGTAGAAGATATCCTTGATTCCCTGTTTGATCAGCCACATCACATGACCATGGGCTAATTTTGCAGGGTAACATTCAGATTCACTTGGAATAGATTCGATACCTAACTCATAAATCTTACGAGAAGATTCAGGAGATACCACAACTTTAAATCCAAGATCCGTAAAGAATGTATACCAGAATGGATAGTTTTCATAAATATTTAAAACTCTAGGGATACCAATGACTCCACGAGTGGCTTTCTCATCAGATAAAGGTTCGTAGTCAAAGGTACGATGAAGTTTGTAATCGTAAAGGTTTGGAATATTTTCAGCATTCGGTTCTTTCCCAATACCACGTTCACAACGGTTACCAGTGATATAACGGCGGCCGTTAGAGAACTTATTGATCGTTAACAGGCAGTGATTTGTGCAGCCTTTGCATCGTGTCATGGAAGTATCAACACTCATCGCAAAGATTTCTTCTAATGGAAGCATAGAAGTTTCCATACCATCTTCGTAACGTTCTCTCGCAATCAGTGCGGAACCAAAGGCACCCATGATACCTGCGATATCAGGTCTTACAGCATGACATCCGGAGATACGTTCAAAGCTTCGAAGAACCGCATCATTATAAAATGTACCACCCTGTACAACGATATGTTTTCCAAGGTCAGATGGGTCTGTTAACTTAATAACTTTATATAAAGCATTCTTGATCACAGAATAAGCAAGACCAGCAGAGATATCTCCGACAGTTGCCCCTTCCTTCTGTGCCTGTTTTACTTTAGAATTCATAAATACCGTACAACGTGAACCAAGATCGATTGGATTCTGTGCTGTTAAAGCAACTTTGGCAAATTCCTGTACAGAATGATTTAAAGATTTCGCGAAAGTTTCAATAAATGAACCGCATCCAGAAGAACATGCTTCGTTTAACTGTACATCATCAACAACTCCATTTTTGATACGGATACATTTCATATCCTGACCACCGATATCAAGGATACAGTCCACATCAGGATCAAAGAATGCAGCTGCATAGTAATGTGCGATCGTCTCAACTTCTCCAAAGTCAAGATTTAAGGCAGCTTTTACAAGATGTTCTCCGTATCCTGTGGAACAGGAAGATACGATCTTAGCTGTCTTTGGCATCTGTGCGTCAATCTCATGAAGCGCTTCAACAACGGCGTGAAGAGGACTTCCGTTATTGTTATTGTAGTAGCTGTAAAGAAGTTCTCCATCCTCACCAGCTAAAGCAACTTTTGTTGTAGTGGAACCGGCATCGATCCCTAAGTAACAATTTCCTTTATATGTAGCAAGATCTCCACGTTTCACAACATGACGGTTATGATCTTTTACGAAATTTTTATATTCTTGTTCACTCTTAAATAAAGGCTCTAAACGGTCAACTTCCTGCTGAAGTTCGATCTTCTTCTCAAACTGTTTTAAAAGATGTTCAAAATCAGTTGTAACTTCCTCTTTAGCATTCAGAGCAGCACCAACAGCTGCAAATAAATGAGAGTGTGTAGGAGCGATGATCTCATCATCTTTTAGGTTTAATGTACGGATAAATGCTTCTTTTAATTCTGTAAGGAAATGAAGAGGTCCTCCGAGGAAAGCAACATTTCCACGGATCGGTTTACCACATGCAAGACCACTGATCGTCTGGTTTACGACTGCCTGGAAAATAGAGGCAGCAAGGTTTGGTTTTGTAGCACCTTCGTTGATCAGGGCTGGATATCTGTTTTGGCGAATACACCGCAGCGGGCTGCGATCGGATAGATCGTATCATAATCTTTCGCATATTCATTTAATCCGCCAGCATCTGTTTGTAATAAAGAGGCCATCTGATCGATAAATGATCCGGTACCACCGGCACAGACACCATTCATACGTTGATCGATCCCATTTGTGAAATAAATGATCTTAGCATCTTCACCACCAAGCTCAATGGCAACATCTGTCTGAGGTGCATAATCCTGAAGTGCACTTGATACACAGACAACTTCCTGACAGAATGGAATATCTAAGTAAGAAGAAATGGAAAGTCCTCCGGAACCGGTAACGGTTGGAGCAAATGTCATTTCCCCAATCTGGTCTTTTGCCTTTTTTAATAAGGAAGATAAAGTTTCCTGAATCTTGGCAAAATGTCTCTGATAATCAGAGAAAAGTATATTATGTTGTTCGTCGATGACAGCGACCTTGACTGTCGTTGAGCCAATATCAATTCCTAATCGTTTCATCTTCTCGTATACCTGCTTTCTATAAAAGTACTATAATTTCAAGCGTTAAAATAATGTTAAAAAAACATATCTGTCCAATATACATGGACATTATATCTATTATAATCATTTTCAAAATAATTGCAAATAGGAATATTATCTAAAAAAATCGGAGAAAATAATGGAAACAAGGGAATGCTGCTGCATATTCTATAAAAAAAGCGAAGGAATGCCAAGAATGATGCAGACAAATTCGTGTAAAGGGACAGTGTATGTTGTAAAGGAAAAGGATAGTTTATATAAGATCGCGAAAGCACATGGTGTCAGGGTAAAAGATATCATGAGACAAAATCCTTTTGTAAATGTATATAATTTACAGATTGGAGATGAATTATGTGTGCCTGGATTTACGAACGTGATCGAAGGAGCTTTCATTCCATATGTTGTAAAAAAAGGAGAAACAATCCTTGATATAGCCAAGATGCACAAAACAACAGTGGAAAATTTAGCAAAAAGTAACAAAAAAATTAGGGAGTTAACACTTCCAGTTGGTACAGTACTGTTAATTGACAAAGCAAAATGAGTTATTTATAATGGAATAGGTAAAAGTTTGGAATTTTAGATATTTCAGATGATAAAACAGGATTCATAGAGTCCTGTTTGTGGGGAACTTATGGACAAGGTACTTCCATAGAAAGGAGCGGACAATGATCAAGTATTATCGTACGATGGATCACCAGATTCATGAAATCAGTGAACCTATGGAAGGAACCTGGATATCGTTAATTCATCCCACAGCTGCAGAACTTGCGAAGATCGCAACAGACTATAAGATTGATATAGATGACTTAAGAGCACCACTGGATGAAGAAGAACGTTCTCATATCGAAGTGGAAGAAGGTTATACTTTATTTATCGTAGACGTTCCGACAACAGAAGAGAGAAAGGAAAAAGAATACTTCCTGACGATTCCATGTGGTATCATCCTGACAGAGAAAGTGATCATTACGGTCTGTCTGGAAGATACAGCAGTGTTAGCAGACTTTAAGAATGGAAGGGTTCGAAATTTCTGGACATTTAAAAGGACAAGATTTATCTTCAGATCCTTTATCGGAATGCATCCTTGTATCTGCAGTATCTGCGAATCATTGATAAGAAGAGTGATTCTGTTGAGAAGCAGCTTCATATTTCAACAAAGAACCAGGAACTGATCGAGCTTCTGGAATTAGAGAAGAGTTTGGTTTACTTCTCTACATCCCTGAGATCAAACGAACTGGTGCTTGAGAAGATGTTAAAGATTGATAAGATCAAACAGTATCCAGAAGATGAGGAATTACTGGACGATGTTATTATAGAGAATAAACAGGCGATTGAGATGGCAGACATCTACAGCAATATCTTAAGTGGTACGATGGATGCATACGCATCCGTTATCTCAAACAACCTGAATATTGTAATGAAGGTTCTTGCGATCATAACGATCGTTATGTCGATTCCGACGATGATCGCGAGTTTCTGGGGAATGAATGTTCCAGTACCACTGGCACATTCAGCACATGGATTTTTGATCCTTGTGATCGTATCCTTGATCCTTACGATCTTTGGAGGATATATCCTTGGAAAGAAAAATATGTTTTAATTTTTGATGATAAGAAAGGTTTTTTATGTGGCTTAATAAACTGGAAGAGAAGTTTGGCAGATATGCGATACCGAATCTCCCTAAGATCATTGTTTTATTGTATGCAGTCGGTTTTGTGATCGCCAATATATCACCACGATTATATAGTTTACTGGAATTGAATCCGTATCTGATCTTGCATGGACAAGTCTGGAGAATTGTGACATTCCTGTTGATCGGACCAGAGACGAATTTGATCTTTGTAATATTTGTATTGTTATTTTATTACTCGATCGGAAGCTCATTAGAGCAGGTATGGGGAACATTCCGATTCAATATGTATTATCTGATCGGAGTTTTAGGAACGATCGTTGGGGCATTTTTAACTTATGCGATCCTTACATTCGCATATGGAGAAGGCTATGGAGCGTTTGTTAACATGGATACTTTTTATCTGAACATGACGTTATTTTTAGCATATGCGTCTATGTTCCCAGAGATGGAAGTATATTTGTATATGATCCTTCCAATCAAGGTAAAATGGCTTGGATACTTAGATGGATTATATTTAATCTACATTTTTTTAAGTTCAGGCTTTACAGTTGCCGGAATTTCGGTTAAAGTATCTATAGTTGCAGCTTTGTTAAATTTTCTACTATTTTTCTTCTCTATGAAGAAGATTCGAAGAATGGGAGCAAACTTCAAGGCTAAAACAATACATAAGAAGAAGGCGAGAGCGTACAAAGCTAAGACGATCACGCCAAAGAAGAAGAATGGTGCGATGCACGAATGTGCAGTGTGCCACAGAACAGAACTTGACGATCCAGAATTGGAATTTCGTTATTGTTCAAAATGCGATGGGAATTATGAATATTGTCAAGATCATTTATTTACCCATAAGCATGTGAAAAGGTGAGTTGTTTATTATTTAAATATATTTTTGAAACCAAAGGAGAAAAATTATGCTAACCAAGAAGACAAAAATCATTTGTACAATGGGACCTGCAACAGACGACGATGAGGTATTAAAAGACCTGATGCGTTCAGGAATGGACATTGCCCGTTTAAACTTCTCTCATGGAGATCATGAAGAGCAGTTAGGACGTATCAAGAGAATTAAGAAGTTCAGAGAAGAACTGAATTTACCAATCGCTATTTTACTTGATACAAAAGGACCAGAGATCCGTACAGGATTATTAGAAACAGATGATGATGTTGAATTAGTAACAGGTCAGGAATATACACTGACAACAAGAGACATCAAAGGAAATAATGAAATTACCAGCATTACATATGCGGAACTTCCACAGGATGTAGAAGCTGGAAACACAATCCTGATCGATGACGGATTAATTGAGTTAAAAGTTAAAGAAATCAAAGATGGAACAGATATCGTATGTGACGTTATCAACGGAGGACTTTTAGGAAGCCGTAAGGGTGTTAACGTACCTAACGTAAGAGTTAACTTACCATCTATCACAGAAAAAGATAAAGCAGATATCGAATTCGGTCTTGAGAATGGAATCGACTTCATTGCAGCATCATTCATCCGTAATGCAGAAGCTGTAGAAGAGATCAAAGATATCATCGGTGCACATAACATGCATGTTGGTGTAATCTCTAAGATCGAGAACATGGAAGGTGTTGAAAACATTGATGCGATCATCGATGCATCTGCTGGTATCATGGTTGCCCGTGGTGACCTTGGTGTTGAAGTACCTGCTGAAGAAGTACCTTTCTTACAGAAAGAGATCATTAGAAAATGTAACGATGCATTCAAACCAGTTGTTACAGCTACACAGATGTTAGATTCTATGATCCGTAACCCACGTCCAACAAGAGCTGAGGCTACAGACGTGGCAAATGCGATCTATGATGGAACAGATGCAATCATGTTATCTGGAGAAACAGCAAAAGGTAAATATCCAGTAGAAGCTGTTAAGATGATGAATCAGATCGCAATCTCAACAGAAGTTCACTTAAGCACAAAGATCAAAGATTACAGATCTAAATATATCAATCGTGGAATTTCAGCAGCAGTTGCTTATTCTGCAGTACAGACAGCACACAATGTAAATGCAAAATGTATCTTAGCATCAAGTATGTCAGGATTCACAACAAGAATCGTATCTAAATTCAAACCAGATGCACAGATCATCGGTCTGTCACCAGATGATGCGATCGTACGTCAGATGCAGATCTATTGGGGAGTACGTCCTTTCAAATCTCACAAAGCTGAGACAACAAAAGATCTGTTAGATGAAGCAACAGATATCGTATTAGATGCAGGACTTGCTGAGAAAGATGACATCTTAGTCTTAACAGGTGGTGGACCAGCTAACCATCGTGGAAAAGGTGTTACAAACATGCTGAAAGTTGTAAAAATCGGCGAATTTGGCGAGTAATCGACAACAATATATGTTAAAATGGGGATGTAGTAATACATCCCTTTTTGTTTTATCAGGAATTTTATCAGAAATGAATGGGGAGAATTTTCAGGAGGAAAAATGAGTGAAAGTTTCAGAACGTGTATACATATCAGAGATATTAAAATTACAAAAGAAACGTCTTTTTTGTAAAATACAAGAAAAGAAATCAATTTCAAGATTGTACTGTATTACACTGCCGCTCTGGAACAGTGCATTTCTGGAAATATATCCATATAATGAACTATTATCCGATATTCACGAAGGAAAAGATATCATGATCGTAGGAATGGCAGCAGGACGAGATGATGCAGTTGTTATGTTAAGACGCATGATCAATGATCTGTATCATAAAGGAGAACTTGAGGATGTAACAACATATTTTTGTGGGGAAGATAAATGGAGTATACTATTTTAATATTAAAGATCATAGGAATCCTGATCCTGATACCGATCGTGTTATTGTTGATCCTTTTAATCTTCCCGATCTGTTATCAGATCGAAGGAGATTTTGATGGGAAGAGTCCCAAAGCACAGGTAAAGGTATCATGGCAGTTATATTTTTACGTGCAAAAGCATTCTATGAAGAAGAGCTGAATTTTGGGATCAGGATTTTTGGAATACCGATTTATGATTCAAGGAAAGAACACTGGTCTGTATTTGGAGAGCATAAAGAGAAAGATAAGAAAAAACATAAGAAAAGATCAGACTCTAAAAAAGAAACAAAAAAAATAAA
>ENA-OQLB01000453-OQLB01000453.1-human-gut-metagenome-genome-assembly--contig:-NODE-453-length-23415-cov-3.248626_pt1 | contig 23415 bp, 28 predicted proteins | sample MGYA00242656_ERZ504813 | MGnify/ENA primary metagenome ERZ504813 (study PRJEB26092, sample SAMD00036388) | human gut metagenome | host: Homo sapiens | study: EMG produced TPA metagenomics assembly of... | reverse complement strand
GCGGCTGCGGCACGGCATCTGCGTTGCCAAAATGCTCGATAAGACATCCAGTATTATCTGCGCTTTTGGCTTAGCAGCTGCCGCACCTCGCTCGCCGTATCGGCACTTAGAATTATGCGGTATTGCCCTAAAAAGGTGCAGCGCAAGCGCACTGCACCTCCGTAAGTGTTATTTTACCCTTTCACACTGCCCAATGCAACGCCCCGCACAATATATTTTGAGAGGAGCAGATAGACGATCATAACAGGCAGGATTGCAATGGTGATCATCATATACACCTTGCCCATATCGAACTTCAAAAAGTCCGCGCTGCGCAGCTGTGCTACGAGAATGGGCACCGTTTTCCACTTGGCATCGTTGATGATCAGCGCCGGGATAAAGTAGTTGTTCCATGCGCCCACAAAGCTGAATATTGCCTGTACCGCCATGGCGGGCTTCAGGATCGGCAGAATGACCGTGTTGAAGGTGTGGAACTCCCCCGAGCCGTCAATGCGCGCCGCATCAATAATGTCGCGCGGCAGGCTCGAATCCATATACTGCTTCATGAAGAAGAACACTGTCGGTGCGGCGATGCTCGGCAGAATCAGCGGCCAGAGGGTGTTGGTCAGCTTCATCGAGTCCATCAGGTTCAAAAAAGCCGAGCGCCGAAACCTGTGTGGGCATCGTCATGATGAGCAGAATGACGGTAAAGGCCAGCTTGCGCAGCTTGAAGTCATACGCATAGATGGCGTAGGCCGTCAGTGCGCTGAAATAGACCGACAGCGCCGCACAGGCAGCCGACACGATCAGGCTGTTGCGCAGACCGGTCAGGATCGGCACATTGGCATCATGGGTGGTGTTGAAGAAGTTAACGCCAAAGCTGCCGCGGGGCAGCGGGTCAAACCCCTGCTGGATGGTAAAGTTGTTGTGCGTGGCGTTGACGATCAGCACATAGAAGAAGAACAGGCAGATAAAGCAGAGGACAAACAGCACGATATAGGCCACTGCACGCTGCAGTGTCAGCATAGGGTCGTGAATTTTGCTTGCCTTTGCGGTAGTGGTGGCTGCAGTTTTGGTTTCGTTCGGCATACCGTTCACGCTCCTTCCTTAGTGATGCTTAGCGGCCGCTTTGGCTGCTTGATGCGGGCTTTCTCAGCCTTGCGCTGCTCACGGGTCAGGCCGTCATCCTCCTGCGTGAGGGTAAAGTAGATGATGACGCAAAGCACCGCGCAGAGCAGGAACATCAGCACCGAGATAGCGCCGGCTGTGCCGTAGTTTTTGCTGTACAGGTGCTGGTTCAGGTACATGATAATGGTGTTGGTCGAGCCGTTCGGGTCGCCCTTGCCGTTGGTCAAAACCTGCGGCACATCAAACATCTGCAGGCCGCCGATGAGGCTGGTGATCAGCGTGTAGACGAGCAGCGGGCGGATCAGCGGGATCGTGATGCGCCAGAACATTGTGGTCGAGGATGCACCGTCCAGCTGGGCGGCCTCATACAGGCCGGGGTCCACACCCATGATGCAGCCATCAGAATGATGGTCGTATTGCCGAACCACATCAGGAAGTTCATCAGCCAACCAGACCGCGCGCTGTCCAGACATTGGAAAGCCAGCGCACCGGCTCGGCCACGATGCCGAGCTTGAGCAGGATTGAGTTGATCGGCCCTGTCTCCGCGTTTGAAAACAGGGTAAAGAACAGCATAGCGAACGCCGATGCCATGATAAGGTTGGGCATATAGATGACCGTCTTGAAGAAGCCCTGAAACCGCAGCTTCAACCGAAGATCGGTAAACCACGCTGCCAGCACCAGCGATACAATGATCTGCGGGATAAAGCCCATCAGCCACATGATCATGGTATTGCTGAAGTATTTCGGCACCTCTTTGATCATAGCGGCATAGTTTTTCAGCTACAAAGTTGGGGCCGATGATTTTTAAGCCGCTGCGGAAGTACTCAAAGAAGGAATAGTAGATGGTCGTTGCCAGCGGCCAGAACTGGAAGATGAAAAAGGTGATAAAGAACGGCGCTAAGAAGATGTAGCCCCACTTGGCGTAGCTCATGCCTTTACGTTTGGTTTTCACAGGTCTCACCCTCCTTATCGGGCGTTGCCCCACGAAGGGCAGGGCCTTTACAATACAAAACCGAGGGCGGGCGCTGACCCGCCCCCGGCGTGGCTTGTGTTATAAGTATGGATTCAGTTTTGCGGTGCGGTCAGCGCATCAGGCGGGCCATTCGACGCTGCTCAGCTCAGGATACTTGACCTTGATCTGATCCTCAAAGTTCTTCTTCGCGGTCTCAAGGTCAACCGTGCCGTCAAAGTAATCCTTGAAGCAACTCTGGAAGGTCTCGTTGCAGCCCTGATCATACGGACCGGCGTTGGACATATCAATGGTAGGTGCAACCTCTGCAAAGAGGGCAATGTGGTTCTGGCCGCCGAGGAATGCGGAGCCGAAGTTCGGGTCAGCTGCGATGGATCCATAGCGCTCTTGCAGTTGGTGTAGTCCTGCGTATCCTCGGTGATCTTGGTCATGATGTCGGCATCACAGGTCAGAGAGTACATGACATCCTTGATCGTGGGGATGTTGTCGGTGCCGGCTGCTGCGCAGATCCAGGTGCCGCCCCAGTAATACGGCTGAGGGCCCTGACAGACTGCGTAATCGCCGAAGATACCGTTGCCGACTTCCTGCTTGCCTCCCTCAGACTCAGGCGTGGCCAGAGAGTTGCCCAGCAGGGTGAAGTTGATGCCCCAAGTGGAGTAGAAGAAGCCGAAAACCTTGCCGGCAGGGCCCTGATCGGCGGCCCACTGGTCGCTCCACAGACTGGTCTTGTTGTTGTAGCCGTTATCGGTGTAGGTCTTGGTCTGATCGACCCAGTTCATAATGTTGGGGTCGACCTTGACGGTCGTGCCGTCCACCCAACCGGCGGAAACATTGTTGGAGAAGGTGCGGTAGGAATCATCGTAGCCGGAGAGCATCTTGTAGCCCTTGGCAGCGGCCTTCTCAGCCACATCGTTGAACTTATCCCAATCGCTCAGCGCGGCCTGAACCTCGGTCGGGTCATCGGTGCCCAGCACATCCTTGGCGATGGAGCGGCGGTAGGCAAACAGGCCCGGGGTTGCCTGCATGTGGTGCCCTTCTGGACGCCATCCACGGTAACGATGTCCTTGGTGTACTGGTACTGATCCTTGAGGTCATCATCGGTCAGGCCGACATCCTTCTTGACATCCAGCGTATATTCGGAATCCACATATTTCAGCGCGTAGTCTGCCTCGATCAGGAAGATGTCGATCTTGTCATCGGCAGCGGCGCTGTCCTGCTTGAGCAGGGCCTCGTCCAGCTTATTCTGGTAGTTGTTGTTATCGTTGGGGTTGATGGTCCACTTTACGGTGACACCGTTATCCAGCGTCGTGGTGGACTTGTCGGCGGCGATCTCCTTGACGCCGGGGTAATAGTCGTTGAAGCGGGACTGGAATTCATCGTTCCAGCACCAGATGTTCAGGACCTTGCCCTCCTCTGCGGCTGCATCGGCAGCAGGCTCTGCGGCCGTGCTGCTGGCTTCGGTAGAGGTCGAATCAGCGGCAGGGGCTGCGGACGAGCTTGCGGCGCCTCCGCCGCAGCCTGCCAACAAGGTGGCTGCCATTGCAGTGGCGGTCAATAAACTCATTGCCTTTTTCATAATGTGTTTTCCTCCTTTTTAATAAAAGAACTCATGTATGAATCAGATATTGTGACCCGCATCCTTGCGGGTTTGAACCTATAGATTGGGGACATCAACGGACTGCCCTTTCAGCAAACTGCCGGAGACCAGCTTCTGTTCCGGCAAGGCCGTGCGCGGGGATTCTATCTGCTCGATAAGCAGCTCTGCCGCGGCGCGGCCCAGCGCTTCGGTGTCCTGCCGGTAGGTGGTCAGCTGCGGGGACATGATCTGCGAGATCAGGTTGCCGTCATAGCCGGCCACCGAAATATCCCGCGGAATCAAAAGTCCTTCCTCACGGATGGTCTGGATGCCGCCGATGGCGGAGAAGTCATCCGGGAAGAGGATCGCCGTGGGGCGCTGCGGCAGTGCCAGCAGCTGACGGGTCGCAACGGCGCAGCTTTTCGCATCGCGGTAGGTGCTCGGCACGATGTAGCGTCCGGCACCGTGATCCCATGGGCGGCGCAGGCACGGTAGAAACCGACCAGGCGCTTCTGGGTGACTGCGCTGTGATTCTCACCGTGGATATAAGCGATTCGCTCATGCCCCAGCGCGGCAAGCTGATCCACTAACTTGTGGACACCATCGGTGTTATCGGAAAGTACGGCAGCCCGGTTGTTAAAGACATGGTCGACTGTGACGATCGGCAGGTTGCTGTTGGCCAACTCAATGACCTCCGGGTCATCGAACTTGATGCAGGCAGCGATCACGCCGTCAACGCCGCGGTAGCGGCAATGCTCTAAATAGCTGGAGTGGCCGTGGCCAATGTTGTGGTTGATAAAGGTGATATCATAGCCTCTGCCCTCGGCGTGGCGTTTGAAGCTGTCCAGAACAGCTGCGAAGAATTCATGCGTCAGACCGCTTTGCGCCTCGTCCACGAAAAGGACGCCCAGATTATAGGTACGGTTCGTTTTTAAGGCCCGCGCTGCGGAGTTTGGCATGTAGCGATCTGCCTTGCCGCCTCGCGTACCTTTTCTTTGGTAGCCTGACTGATATCGTTGTGACCGTTCAGCGCCTTGCTCACGGTAGCCACCGAGACCCCGCATGCCTTTGCGATGTCTTTGATGGATGCCATGATATCGCCTCCTTGCATCTTCCTTAATCGTTTTCGCATCTTCACTATACAACATGTCAACCATAAAATCAATGCCTTTTTGGCATTTTTTGTGCATTTCGATTCGATTTGGCGATTTGCAAAAAGCCAAAACACCTGTTTTGGTAATTTCGTTTGGAGTTTCGCTGAAAAAGAGACATAATTTGCGCCTTCTTCTGCCTTTTCCGACCCAGTAATGGCCTGCAAGCCTGACTGCCATCTGCTTTGGGGTGTCCACAGCCAGAAGTATCCTTATAAATAATAGGTAGCATCCGCTTTTCGTTACAATTTTCGGCCGCACAAATTGTGAAACCTGCCAAATCATCGTTAAATTCAGCCGCAGCCCTTGCAATTATCCGAAAAACGCGGTATTGTAAGGGTAATAACTTAATCGTTTTCGGCTTGAACTCACGATTTTATCTGCTTTCCATAAGTAAGGAGAGGGTCTCTATGAAGTTCGGTCATTTTTCCGATACCGCACGCGAATATGTCATCACCACGCCGCGCACGCCACTGCCGTGGATCAACTATCTGGGCAGCGAGGCATTCTTCAGCCTTGTTTCCCACACGGCCGGTGGGTACAGCTTTTACAGGGATGCCAAGCTGCGGCGTATCACTCGCTACCGCTACAATAACGTACCTGCGGACTCTAACGGCCGGTATTACTATATTAAGGACGGCGATACCGTCTGGAATCCCGGCTGGCAGCCCACCCAGACCGAGCTGGATAGCTATGAGTGCCGCCCACGGCCTCGGGTACAGCATCATTACCGGCAAAAAGAACAGTCTGACCGCGAAGCTGGAGCTGTTTGTGCCGGTAGGCGACAACTGCGAGATCGACCGTCTGGTGCTGACCAACGAGAGTGATGCACCGAAATCGTTTACTGTATTCAGCTATCTGGAGTTCTGCCTCTGGAATGCTGTGGACGATTCCACCAACTTCCAGCGCAATTTCTCTACCGGCGAAGTCGAGGTCGAGGGCAGCACCATCTACCACAAGACCGAGTACCGCGAGCGCCGCAACCATTACGCATTGTTCACCGTCAACACGCCCATTGACGGCTTTGACACGAGCCGGGACGCCTTTTTAGGCGCATGGCGCAGCAATGCGAATCCCGAGGTCGTGGAAAACGGCCGTTGCACCAACTCTGTTGCCCACGGCTGGGCACCTGTTGGCGTACATCAAATCAATGTCACTCTGCAGCCCGGCGAAAGCCGCAGCCTGATTTTTGTTTTGGGCTATATCGAAAACCCGGAGGGTGAGAAGTGGGCCGCGCCCGGCGTCATCAATAAGACCCGCGCCCGGGCGATGGCTGCCCGCTATGCCACGGATGCGCAGGTCGATGCGGCGCTCGCCAGACTGCACGACCACTGGAATACCCTGCTGTCCACCTACTCGGTCAAGAGCAGCGATGAAAAGCTCGACCGCATGGTCAATATCTGGAATCAGTACCAGTGTATGGTCACCTTCAACATGAGCCGCTCGGCCAGCTATTATGAGAGCGGCACCGGCCGCGGCATGGGTTTCCGCGATTCCTGTCAGGATCTGCTCGGCTTTGTGCATCTGATCCCCGCCCGCGCGCGGGAGCGTATTCTCGACATTGCCGCCACCCAGTTCCCCGATGGCAGCGCCTACCACCAGTACCAGCCGCTGACAAAAAAGGGCAACATGGACATCGGCTCCGGCTTCAACGATGACCCGCTGTGGCTGATTGCCGCCGTGTACGCCTACTTGGGCGAGACGGGTGACTACTCGATTCTGGACGAGCCGGTGGACTTTGACAACGACCACAGCCTTGCACAGCCGCTGCTTGAGCATCTGCGCCGCAGCTTCGGCTATCTGCGCACCCACAAGGGGCCGCACGGTCTGCCGCTGATTGGCCGCGCCGACTGGAATGACTGCCTGAACCTGAACTGTTTCAGCAAGGAGCCGGGCGAGAGCTTCCAGACCACCGGCCCGAGTGACGGCCCTGTGGCTGAAAGCGTGTTCATCGCCGGTATGTATGTCAAATACGGCAACGCTTTTGCCGAGATTCTGGACGCTACCGGCCACGCGGACGAGGCCGCCGCCGTGCGCGCCGAGGCTGCAGAGATGGAACACACCGTGCTGACTGCCGGCTGGGACGGCAGCTGGTTCCGCCGCGCCTACGACGCCTTTGGCCATGTGATCGGCGGTGAGGAATGCGAGGAAGGCAAGATCTTCATCGAGCCGCAGTATGTGCGTCATGGCAGGCATCGGCGTAAACACCGGCGAAGCCGTGACCGCCCTGCAAAGCGTGAAAGACAAGCTTGACACCAAGTACGGCATTGTGCTGCTGCAGCCCGCTTACACCAGGTATCACCTTGAGCTGGGCGAGATTTCCAGCTATCCCCCGGGCTACAAGGAGAACGCCGGTATCTTCTGCCACAACAACCCGTGGGTCAGCTGTGCCGAAACTGTAGTCGGCCACGGCGACCGCGCGTTTGAGATCTACAAAAAGACCTGTCCGGCATACATTGAGGACATCAGCGAGATCCACCGCACCGAGCCATATGTCTACAGCCAGATGGTGGCAGGCTGTGATGCCGCGACCTTCGGCGAGGCGAAAAACAGCTGGCTGACCGGCACGGCCGCATGGACCTTTGTGGATGTGAGCCAGTACATCCTTGGCATCCAGCCACACTGGCCGGCTGAAGATCGACCCCTGCATCCCCCACACGATGGACGGCTTTACCCTGCGCCGTGTCTGGCGCGGGGCAACCTATGAAATCGTTGTGGAGAACCCTGACCATCTGGAAAAGGGCGTCAAAGCCATGACCGTGGACGGCAAGCCTGTAAGCGGCAACATCCTTTCCCCTGTTCCCGCCGGCTCGACCGTAGAGGTCAAGGTCATCATGGGCTGACCGCCCGCCTTTTACCGCAAAGCAGCAGCCCGCAGTGGGCTGCTGCCTTTTCTGTACGGTCTTTATACACCGGCGTGCTGCTTCACGAACCAGAAAACTCCCCTATCCTCTGCGCGCGCAGCAGAATAAGGGAGTATTTTTTGTGTGCAGCCTGTCAGGTATGGTTATTCCGCGAGCATTTCTCTGCATCGATCGCAAGCACGACCATCAGCGCGCAGAGGGCATCTCTTGGGTCGGCAACCTCAATGGTGTATGTATCGGTCCAATTCCAAAGCTCCTTGGCGATATGGGCCACGGTATGCCCGCTGGGGGCAAGGATGTCATAGTCCCATTCCCAAAAGCTGCCTTCAATGCGCCAGCCATTGCAGTCGATATGGTAACTGGGCCGGAAAAGCGTCAGCTCTCGGCTCAGGCACCCCACATAATCCTCCTCACCCGTGTAGAGTTCAAATTTTGGCATCCATGTAAATATCTTTTCTTTGACGCAGCCAACCGGGCAGCCCGTCGCATCAAAGATTCTCAGGCAATGCCCCCAGGAAAGCTGACCCTTGACCACAAACAGGGTATTTCCATATTCATCGTAAATATCATAGCTGTCGAACCAAGAGAACATCCGTTGCTTGAAAAGCATCTTCATTGCGTTTCTTCCCTTCACTTGCCTGCGCAGTATCTGTTACCGGCATCGTATTTGCTTGCCTTATGCTTATTATAGTTTATCGCACCACCAAATCACAAGAGAAAATCCGGAAAATTAGCCCTGTTATTTTGCTTTCAGCGGAAGAATATCAGGATCCATGCTATCTGCAGTGCAAGGATATGCTGCTCGTGTTTTCCCACCATTTGTACGCTTTGATTTGTATCCTTATGTGCCTCTTAAAATCCGTTCCAGCGCCTCGCAAAACCGGATATCCTGCTCTTTTGTGCGTTTTGCAGCACCCTTTGGGTGCTTGCCGGCGCGTAGGAGCTTTTTGTTTTCATACCGCTGCAGCATCAGTGCATCTATATTATCCGCCGCATATTCCAAACCGTTCTGGTTCAGCACCCGTGCGCACCTTGCAAGGCACATACTTGCCAGACCGTAATCCTGCGTCACGACCAAGTCCCCGGGCTTCACCCGGTTGACGAGTGCAAAATCCACACTGTCAGCGCCTTTGTCAAATACCAGCGTCTGTGCCCCTTCCCGCTCGATACGATGGGATGTATCGCACAGAATCACAACCGGCACACCGCTTTTCCCTGCGATCCGCAGGGTCAGATCGACCACCGGGCAGCCGTCCGCATCGATCAAAATCGTCATATGTTGTCCCTCCATTGCACCGTGCTTTGGTTTAGATAATTGTACCATGTTCCCGCTGTGCTTTTCAACACGCAGAAGGCACTCATTCTCGGCGCACCGCAAAAAGTGCGGGATAACGCATCTTCAGTGCGACCTCAAAGGGCTGGGTGGCACCCAACTGCTCATTGTAGCCCAGAGCCACCATCAGCACCAGACCAAAGGAGGGGCCGATGCCCTGTGCCAGTTTGCGGCGAACCTGCTCCGGTATCATCATTACACGATCACGCAGGCCGCACAGGAGGTAGGTATCCCGGATGTCCCCTACTTTACCCGCCTGTTCAAGCGCACCATGGGAGAGACACCGTCCAGTACGCCCGGAAGAAAGCCATTGAGTCATAAGGCAACACCGCACAATTCCCGCCTGACGGCTTAAGCGCCGCTCCGGCGGATCTCCGCGCCAAGAGCCGCCGCAAGCGGCGGTTGCGCTCCGAAGCGCCTCGTTGCGGCTCGGTGTGCGGTACGGCATCTGCGTTGCCAAAATGCTCGATAATGTCGGGTTGCGGTACCCGCATCGTGCTTCGGGGGCAAAAGGCCCCTCGCACTCTGCGACCGCTGCCCCTGCTTCTGTTCGCTGTATCCGCCACTGGCGGCGCTCACCTTTGCAGCATCCAGTATTATCTGCGCTTTTGGCTTAGCAGCTGCCGCACCTCGCTCGCCGTATCGGCACTTAGAATTATGCGGTATTGCCCTAAGAGATGAACCGGCTAAAAAGAAGAAGTTTGCAGCATCGCTCATCCAGCCTCCTTGCAATGTACTGCAGCATAGTATTATAATTTGTATAGAATCGGTAAGCTGCGTTGTTGCACTGGCAAGGGGGTGTTTTATGATTTTGCAAACAGGCTTCCGCACCGATATACCCGGCTTTTACAGCGCGTGGTTTGCGAATCGTCTGCGGGCAGGGTTTGTGCTGGTGCGCAACCCTTATGATCCGCAGTCCGTTACACGGTATGCCATCAACCCGGATGTGGTGGACCTGATCGGCTTTTGCACCAAAAATCCTGCCCCGATGCTTCCCCGCATGGAGCTGCTTCGTCCTTATGGGCAGTACTGGTTTGTCACGATCACCCCCTACGGGCCGGAGATAGAGCCGTATGTACCGCCGAAGACGCAGGTTCTGCAGGACTTTATCGCGCTGTCAAAAATTGTCGGCCCTGACTGTATCGCATGGCGGTATGACCCCATTTTCCTTACCGATACCTACACCGCTGCACGGCATATCGCCGAATTTGAGCAGATGGCAGCTGTGCTTTCCGGCTATACAAAGACCTGTGTAATCAGCTTTATCGACCTTTACGAGAAGGTACGGCGGAATTTTCCGCAAGTAAAAAGCGTCCCGCACACGGAGCGCGAAACGCTGGGAAAGGCTTTTATTGAGATCGGCAGAAAATACGGTATGACGATACGCCCCTGCGCCGAGGGCACCGCGCTTGCCCGCTATGGTGCTGATTGCAGCGGCTGCATGACGCAAAAAACCTTTGAGGCCGCGCTGCACCGTCCCCTGCGGCTGCCCACGCAAAAGCTGCCCGCAGGGAGTGTGCCTGCTGTCTTACGGCGGACATCGGTGCCTACAACACCTGCGGCCACGGCTGCCTTTACTGCTACGCCAACGCCAGCCGTATGGCTGTAGCACGGAATATGCGTATGCACGATCCCTTCTCACCCTTTTTGGTCGGCCACAGCCAACCGGGCGATGTGATCCACGAGGCAAAGCAGGAAAGCTGGCTGGTCGATCAGATCAGTATGGCAGAGCTCCTCTAGCAGCAGACAGCGGCTGTCGGCCGCTTTCACCGTTACAACAACAAAAAGCTTGCAAGAAAAGGCAAAAATGCCTGTACTTGCAAGCTTTTTTGTTTTCGTTTGCGCAAATATGGGCCGACGATTCCTGTTGCTGTATGACTAAAATGAACTGCAATACAACTGCACAAAGCAAAAAGGCTGCGCTTCCTGCGCAGCCTCTCAGCAAACTTCCTTATTCGGCGTATTCTTTGACGGCCCCTGCCTTCTGCAGAGCCGCCATCACAGCGGGGATCAGAACCAACTGCACGATAATGCCCGGCACGGCATTGAGCAGTGCGCCCGCCAAGAACGCCTGAGCGGTAAACGCCTTGCCGCCCAAGCCCAGCAGCACAACCTCAGCCACGCCCCAGACAAGCCGCCCTGCTACCATGGCGGTAAGCAGCGCCGCATACACCCCTGCCACGCCCTTTTGAGCCATGCGGCGGTATACCAGCCCGATAACCAAGCCGTAGGTGAGCAGCTCAAAGGCCATCGCAATCGCCACCGGTACATCGGGGGCATCCCGAACAGAACCGAACGCAGCAGCGGTGCAACAAAGCCCACCACTGCACCGTATTGCCAGCCGCAGACAAGGCCGCACAAAAGCACCGGAATGTGCATCGGCAGCAGCATACTGCCGATTTGCGGAATCTGGCCCGTCAGCATGGGCAGCACAAGGCATAGCGCCAAGAAAAGCGCTGCATAAGCCAATCTTTTGGTATTCTGGTTTTCACAACATATCACCCTTATCAAAAAGTTTGAACCGCGCACCCTTCTGGCACTGCCTTCCTGGCTTTTTCATAAGGCACTACTGCATCATTCAAGCCCGCCATAGCGGGAATCACGCAGTCATGCCATAGGTCCGCTTACTATATTACACAAAAATCTCCGCCGTGTCCAGTACAAAATCGCAGCGCGCGGCTGATCATGGGCAGCAAAATACCCCTCCTCCAGCGGGATCCACCGCTGCACAAAATTTGCGTAGCGTATGCCCTCTCTCGCCTGCAGGCGCGCTGCCTGCACATCAGGCGGGCAGGTAACAAACACACGCACCGCAAATTCGGTCTGCAACGCCGGATGCAGGCTGTAGCTGCCTCCAGAATCGTCAGCGGCGCGGCGGCAAACGATTCAGCCGGCTTAAAGGCCCCCGCCGCGCAGCTGTATGCCTTATAGAGCGCGGTTTCCCCACACAAAAGCGGCTGCAGGACCTCATTTCGCAGCCGGGTGAAATCCATATTCGCGCCGGGCTGCTGCTGCCAGTTCGCGCAGCGCGCGGCAAGCGGCAGATAGAAATCATCGGTATGCACCACCCGGCAGCCCAACTGCCCCGCCAGAAACTGTGCCAGTGTAGACTTTCCGCTGCCGCAGCGCCCGTCAATAGCCAGCAGCGCAGGGCCGTTCTCTGCGGCCAACTGTGCAGCCTGCAGGATCGGGACGGCGGCTGTTGCCAGCGGCGTCATGCGTCCAGCGCACGCAGCGCAAGTGCTACGGCATTTTGCAGATACTCGTCAAGGCGGCAGTCCTGCGTACCCGCCACAAAGATCCCGCAGCCGGACGCCGGGATCAAAACCTTGGCTGCCTCACTGCCGGAAATTGCCACCGACATTTTGGGCGAAACCTCGCCATGATGCCGTTGGCCATCAAGATACCGATGGGTCCCAGAATAACATCGGCTCTGGCGGCGTTATATACCACCGCATTTTCCCCTGTAGCGCCGCGCACTGCACCCGCCTTCAGCATGGCACTGGTTGCCAGCACATTCGTGCCCACTGCCAGCAGCTCGCAATCTGCGGGCAGCTAGGCAGCAGCAGCTTTGCAAGCTGTGCGCCCATGCCGCCACCCTGCCCATCAATGATCAAAATTCGTTTCATACCCTACATCCTCTGTCGCTATATGCCCTGCCGCCACAGCGGCTTACTTATGCCTATTATTTTACACCCCCGGAGTATTGCATCGCAAGTAGTAAAACGAAAAGGGCTGCTGTACTTCATCGCACAACAGCCCTCTTTTGCACACTACACAAATCAGCAGCAGCAAAGAGCCTTGTTTTACGCTTTTTCCACGGCATACTCCGACCAGCTATCAGCAGCCGCTGCACCGGAGGTATCCACATCGGTGCTGTAGCTTTCCACGGTAACTGTTACATCCTCGCTGCCCTGCACATAGACTGTGCCTTGATCTTCATCATCCGGCGGGGTCTAACCGTTTTCCCCCGGGCCGCCCATTTCGTCACGGACAAATGTGTAGAATCCGATAACGGTATGCTCACTTAACCATCTGCTTCTGTCTCCACCGTGATGGATGCGGCTGACACTTCGGTGACCGTACCTGTATAGGTTGTCCCCACCTGAACTGTCGTATTTTCACATTTGTTTCTTCGGCTGTCGTTACTGTATCGCTCTGACCCATGTTGCAGCCGGTCATCCAAAGTGCCATGACCGCAGCCAGGTCCCGCATATAAATTTTTTCATCAATATCATTTCCCGGTTATTTCCTGTCATCTCTGAGAACACCGGTATCATACTACACGAAGCTTAAATCACTCTTAAACTTTGACTACGGATTATTGGCAGTATACTTCTGCGGTTTGCACCGGATACTTTTTAAAATCAACTCACCTTATGGCAAGGCAAAATTCGGCAGCTTTCTTTTCTGGTGTGCTTTACGCTCATTTTTCCTTCTTACTTGTTTTCCGTCAATTCCTGTTGCTATAACGTAATTTTGCATTTTCCTTTTTTGTGTTCGTTAAGCAGCTCCTTGCTTGCCAAGGCGATCGCTCTCGCTGCTATAGTATGTCGAAACTTCCTCAATTGCTGGTACACTTTTTATAGCAGGTGCAAGCCCAATCCTTCTGCCACTCCCCTCCCCCGCCTTCTTGAGATAGCCTTTAGCCTTTGAATGACGTTTACTTTGCGTTATTTTCTTTCCTTCTGTACTTACCACATACCCTACGGACGGTAATCTAGCTTTCTCCCCATCGGTAAAGTCCGTTCTCAAATTCTGCTTAGTCCGTGCAGTAAGGTTCCTCTCTTACTTAAAAGAGAGTTTCTACACTTTAACAAGCGGAAAATTTGAGTTCTCTGCGCAGCTTTAAAGTTCTATATGTATATTATCATGCATTTTATCCTAATTGTATATAAATTATATCCAATATCCCCCTTCTTTCCCTTCCTTTTATGAACCTTATGTAAGTAAGGTAAGACCACAAACCCAGTATTCATTATTTCATCAGTTGTCAGAGGAACCCTATTATACGGTATTTACACTGCTTCGATTTGCATCCTTATTTTCTACTTCATGATTACGCGGATTGCTGCCGAATAAGCAGCGGAAACCACATAAAAGAGATTTCTTCACCTTGAAATCTGGAAATCCAGAGCAAAGAGAGATTTCTACATCGCATTACCGTAAAAAATATTTACCCTGTACTATACTATACTTTGCACCACTATGGATTGCTTTTACTTTACAGTTTGTATATAACAATGCAGCATATCCCTTTTGTATTTTGTTTGCAACGCCTTTTCCTCTTTCTAGTATCCTTCTCTCCCAGCTATTTTGGGGGTTCTAGTGCTTTTTTATCCCCCATATCTATATGTTGTGGTTTTACACCCCTTTTATTACTACCCTGCTTTGTCAGTGCCTTTCTATACATGGCTGCGCTTTCTCCTCTTTTCTTCCGCTCCTTTGATGTAGAAACCTCTCTTTAGTGCAGGCAGCTCCTTCTTCGGAGCCTGATTATATATCGATTTATCGATAATTATTGACATTTAGAAATCTTACCCTGTTTATGTGTAGTAACCTCTTGGTTGCCTTCTATTAGGCTCCCTGCTTCTGCATGTATAGGCTTGCTTTGCGCAAGAAAAAGTATGTCAGTTGATTCGCAACACCAATATATAGTGTTTTTGCAGCAATTTCTAAAAAGAGGTTTCTACACCGTAAAAAATTGAGCACCTCCAACCTCAGATACCACCCGCAGCAGCAAAAGGAGGTTTCTACACTCGCAGAAGGGAAAATTTTGTTTCACTCTCCACCTGTATCTATGCATACTATTCTAATTCAAGCGTCTACATTTTCCACTGTTTGAGTAAAGAGAGGTTTCTACATCGGAAAAACCGGAGAATTTCAACGCAATGTGCCTTTCCCCGCCTCTTTACCCAATCAGGGTGCTGGGTTGTACCATGATAAACAAAAGAGAGGTTTCTACACCGGAAAAACCAGCTATCATAATCTCTACCTATGTTTGCACGGCAAAGCATTCCCACTATTGCAAAAGAGTGATTTCCACACTGCCCAATTTGTAACTGCAACAGACAGTTTGCAGAAATAGCTTTGAAAACAGAGATTCTTCCACGCAAAAAGAGGTTTCCACATGCTTACTTTGGCTGATTTGGCTGTAGCAATCTCTTTCTACAGCCTTTTAAACCTCTTGCATCCGGTGTGGAAACCTCTTTCGCCAAGTGTTTTTTTCTCTTAGCTGGCATGTAGAAACCTCTGTTTCTACATATTATAATAAATAAGTAAAAAGTAAGATGTAAGATAAATAATTGTAAAAGAGAAAAAATCAAAATCTTGTAAAATAAAAAAGCTTCAAACATTTTTCGTTGACAGTTGGCGAATAGTATAGTAATATTATCAGTATAATGATACTTGTGTACCTATTTGAATTGTAACATCTAACGAAAGGAATATATAGCTGTATATCGAGATTATTTTAGGTCTTGTACAGCTATAAATAATGGATATGAACAAAACAAATTCGTCCATTGATGAAAACGAGGAAGCTTTAGTCGGAGAGGTCCTTTCTGATGATGAGGTCCGCGAGAAAAAGCAAGCAATCGCGAAATGGCAGCACTCCCCTGTCGGCTTTGGCTCTTACATTACCAAAAGTAATGATTTGATCCAGCGGACAAAGTACTCTCTGCCCCGCAATGAGCAAAAGGTTCTCTTTATGCTCATGTCTAAAATCGACCAGAAAAATGATAAGGATGCATCCAAGTATTATTCGATTACCTTCAACGATTTTGCTAAGCTAACAGGCGTGCGCACGGTTGACACTACCTATGCTCTGAATCTGAAGGAAACTATCGAGAATTTGGAAAACCGTACCTTCTGGGTCAAGAAAGAACCCGGCAGTAAGGTGTATCGCTCCATTTCCTGGCTGCAAAAAGGTTCTGAGGTCGATTTCGATAAGAAAGAGATTCGCCTACGATTTAATCAGGATATCTGGAAGGATATTGCGCAGCTTACCAGCAACTATACCTCTTACAGCATCGAATATCTGCTGATGATGAAAAGCACCTACTCGATGCGTGTTTATGAAATCATACTTTCCTATGACAACGGCAACAGAGATTATGGCTATACGAACGGCCTTGTATTCCAGCCTGTAAATGATGAAATCCTGAATAAGTTTTCCTCCAAGCGCGATGAGCTGACAGGTTATAAGTATAAAAAATTCAATATTGATGAGTTTAAGGGTCTGCTTTCTGCACCCACAGAGGCAGAGAGAGAGTCCACAAAGAGCAAAAAGAAAAAGGATACGGCATCTGCAGACAAGAAAAAGTTCGACCGGGAAAAACCGCTGTCTGAAAAGTACAAGACTTTTACAGAGTTTGAGAAAAATGTTTTAAAGACAGTTAAGACAGAGATCAATGAGATGACGGATCTTTGGTTTGACTATGCCCCGGCACGCAAGCGCGGTGTTCGCAAATATGAATACCTGTATATTTTCATCAAATATAAGACCAAAGCGGAAATGAAGAATGTTCGTGCCTATCACGATAGAAATACGCATGATGATGAAATTGTAAGGGATACCCGAAAGAAGAAAACCCAGAGTGCGGAAAACGCTGCGCAGCATATTACAGAGCCGTTTGGCACAGATATTCTGGAAATGAAGTACAGAAAAGCGACTACAGAGATCAGAAACAAAGCTGACTATGCTTCGTATGAGGATAAGTTGTCGGACAACGAGAAAAATATCTGCAACGATATTTTCACATACACGGCTAAGATTCTGACAAATGCCAACAAGCGGATCAGGCGGAGGAAACACTGGATTGCTTAAACCGTATCATTCATGACAATGCCGGGCTGAAAACATGGGCCTTGGGACTGTGTGTAAAGTTTACGGAGCTGTTTGAAAAAACAACCGAAAGGAAGTCTGCACAGTATTATCGCACGGTTGTTTATAACGATACGATTGAAAACAGTGCTTTGATTATTGCAACTGGCAAGCAGAAGCTCGCCGCTTTGGATCCATCCGGCGTGTTTAAGTTTGATATGTCTGTCTTTGAGGATGTATAAGTATTGTTTGGCAGGGGCCTGCAATTTGCAGGCCCCTGCTTTTTTGTGGTAAAGGGTAAAGTAATTTCATTTGATAAATACATGCAAGATGAGGACAGCAACAAGAATTAAACGCACAGCCATGAAGGAAGAATTGGGTAATAAAATACTTATTACTTTTACGCCCCGAGGCTACTTTGCTAAACACTGCAAACAAATGTTTTAAATCATAGCAACAAGAATTGAAGGGTATATTGATTCCAGACTGCACTGTGAAGTGCGGCAAAAATACAAAGAAATCGTCGGTATGAATGTGGAAACATAAAAGTACAGCAACAAGAATTGATGGACCCGAATAAAAGCTGCTGCAGAGTAATAATAAAGAAAAGAGAATTGACTTTACTTATATCTATGTTATAATTGAAATTACAATGAGCAGCAGAAAGTAACTGCAATGATTTCTATGGTCAGGGATAGTTTCAACATATTCAGCCGTCAAGTATGATAGAATCGGATAATAAGAAACAGCGAAACCCTGTAGAAGCAAAAAGGCAGCAAGAACAAATCATAAGATAAAAACGGAATAGCAAACTGTAGCAACAAGAATTGACAGACACATCCACACATAACAGTCTTTACAGAAATGAGGAATTGCTCAATGTCTGCAAAAATTATTACAATTGCCATTGAAAAGGGCGGTACGGGTAAAACCGTAACGGCCTCCAATCTTGCCTACCTGATGGGCGATGAAGGGAAAAAGGTTCTTTGCGTGGATACCGATCCGCAGGGAAATCTCACCAAAGCACTCAGCGGCGGTTTGAGCATTACAAGTGATGAATTCTACGGCAAAGCGCTCTATAATCTTTTCGACGGCTTCCTGTATCACAGCAAGACGCGAGACTTTATTGTAGAAACGCAGTATGAAAATGTAGATATGATCCCATGCGATGCGCAGACGCCGCGGATCAACAAGCGCATTGAGCTGCTGATTGGTGATGCAGAGCGCCTAAAGGACGGAGATCCGAGGAAGGTTTCCGGTATGGGAGATTTCCTGTACTATTTCCTTAATCAAGTGCGCGATGAGTACGATTACATTCTAATTGACACACAGCCTACGCGCGACAGCCTGCTGCTTTCCAATGCAATCTATGCAGCGGATTATATTTTGATTCCGGCCGGCTGCGAGGATAACTCCGAAGAATCGGCGTTCCGACTTTATTATGAATGCAATAAGATGAAGCAAAGCTCCACTTCACACCTGATGGGTGCCGGTGTGCTGCTGGTGAATGTAGACAGGAGTGCAGCAACAGATAAGAAGATTCAGGAGCATTTTAAGGAAGAACTCGGCACATCGCTGTTCAGCGTTGCAATCCCCGCCAGCAAGACGGTGAAAACATCCATTTCCCGCTTTTTGCCTGTGTGCTATATGGCAAAAACACAGCCTGTGGCAAAAGCCTATGTGAAAGCCTACGAAGAGTTGAAAAAGCGTCTGGAGGTGAAATGATATGGGAATGAAGAGCCCCGCCAAAAAGAAGGAAATCGTAAAGCGTTCCCGTCCGACGGATGCTGAGCTTGGCAAAATCGATTCCAATAATGGCGATGCAGGGAAAATTATCAGTGATCTGACCGCAGGTCATAAAAGCATAGAATACGAATCACGGGATATTGCACTGTACGATATTCGCGTAAACGCGGACAACGAAATCTTCCGGCAGGCAGATACCCAAGAGGACATTGTGCAGCTGGCGGAGGATATTCAGCGCAACGGCCTGATGCATAATTTGGTGGTGTTTCCGCAGGAAGAAAATGGGAAAACGGTGTATGTCCTTCTCTCCGGTGAGCGCCGCTACCGTGCGATGGAGTACCTCGAAAAGAGAGGCGACGCCACCTGGAACACCATCAAAAACTGCAATGTGATCACAACAAGCCTTTCGGAAAATGAAAAAAAGGTGCTTTTATACAGCGCGAACCTGCAGGTTCGCGGCGGCTTTGCGGATGAACAGATCCGCCGCAAGGCTGTTGCAGAATTTGTGGTATGTCTGCAGAACGAGCCGTTCAATATGACGGAAAAAGACGCTAAGAAGGCAATTAAGGAAGTGAGCGCAACCACAGCCAAGCAGATCGACCGTGATTTCCGCCTAGAGGAAAAGCTGGATAAAGAGCTGCTTCGTCTTTTGGACAATAAGTTCCTGACCCGCATGGAGTGTGAAAGCTATATCACGCTGGAGCCCGAGGTGCAGCATAAAATTGCGCAGTGCTATCTGTTGCTGAGCACGGTAGATGTGAGCAACTGCGACACCGATGCACAGGAGCGTCTGCTGCAGGAGCGCAACAGCATACATTATGATTTTATCCGGGCCATTGACAGCGCCAGAAAAACCAACGAGCCGGATGAGCGGGACGAACGCATGGAGACTGCGTTTGCAGAGTGCGACAGCGCAATCCGTCTGCTGCAGAACACGGTAGGGGAGTACCATGCCGCCGTCAGCCAGCATGATACGAAGAAGGCCGAAGAAATCGCAAAGGATGTGGCCAAGGATCAGGAGGCAAAGCGCGTTGAGAAGAAGGAGCAAAAGAGCGAGTCTGAAAGCGCGACCTTTGTGGAAAAGGCGCTCCAGCCTGTTGCCAATAAAATCTTTAAGAAAATGAGTTCAACCAGCTACAAGCGCGGCGTCAGAAAGATGTCTCAGGAGCGCCGTGACAATGATGTTGCGATTCTGAATGAGCTGATCGAGCAGGCGCAAAGTCTCAAGGATCTGATCGAAGCCGCAAAGTAAGGCAGGGTAGGGGAGACATTGTCCCGTAACCAAAGGGTGATGCGAATGAAAGAAGAAAAAGTCAAGGTCAACCTTCGGGTAGGGCTCCTGATTCGGGAGACGCTTGTGGATGAGGCTGCTGTGGAGGATATCCGCGTAGGCACTCTTGCCAATCGGCTGCTCCAGTCCGAGTTGGATAAGGTTATGGCGGTCGGTGCTGACAACTGCCTGATTATGAACAGCAGGGAATATCTGGCCAGCAAAGCAGAAATCGAGCAGAACAAGGCGGCCTATTATCTGTTTCCGGAAACAAAGGTTGTCAGCCGGTTTATTGCTACACAGTTGGATGACAAGATTTATCCACAGATATCCTTTTACTTTTTGAAAGAGCAGATGGATGTTCTGGAAAAGCTGGTACGAAAGCAGCGGATACCGCAAACGATTCGAAACGGTGCGGTTCACTCCTATCGGTATGTTATCGCCGGTATGCTGCTGAATCATCCGCTTTGCCGTGCGCTGGGAGCATCTGCAAATAATGATTGAACCAAAGCCCACAGCCGTCGCTGTGGGTATTTTTTGTCTACTGATTGCCATGGAAAGAGCAGGTTTGCACCAGACCGGCGCAAAGGCACTTGTAAGGCACGAAAATGAACGGTCAAGGAAAGGAGCTGTCCGCAGTAAAACGCGCCGCAGAGGCGCTCTCTCACGCTCTCTGGGAGAGGGCACGCAGAAGGCGGAAAACAAAAAGCCCCCACCCGCAAACGCGGCAGGGAGAGGGGAGACGCAGCCTTGGAAAGATAACGAGACGGCGCACAGAAAGATGCGGAAGTGCCTCAGAGCCAGGTGCCCTTTAGCAGGTACTGCTCACGCTCGGCACCGGTCGAAACAAATTGGATAACATGGACAAGCTGCTTTTCGAGAAATTCAATGTAGCCCTTTGCCTCATCAGGCAGCTCGTTGTACAGGGTGCAGTGGGAAATATCGCAATTCCAGCCGGGCAGCATCGTTACGACAGGTTCCATACGGTCTAAGTCATCGGTGGGGTCGAAGGCGGTCACCGGCTTGCCGTCCAGCGTATAGCCTGTGATGACGGGGATCTCCTTCATGCCGCTGAGGACATCCAGCTTGGTGAGCGCGATTTTGTCCGCCCCCTGACAGGCAAGACCGTACCGGCTGGCAACACAGTCGAAGGGGCCAACGCGGCGGGGGCGGCCGGTAGCAGCACCAAATTCACCGCCTGCCTTGCGCAGAGACTCCATCCATGCCTCCGGCATTGCCTTTTCAGCCGTAAAGGGGCCGGCCCCCACGCAGGTGGAATAGGCCTTCAGCACACCGACACATGGTTGAGCCTGACATTGGGGATACCAGCCCCCAGGGGGGCGTAGGCGGCAGCGTGTTGGAGCTGGAGGTATAGGGGAAGATGCCGTAATCAATATCGCGCATGGCTCCCAGCTGTGCCTCCAGCACAATGCGCTTGCCTGCGTTGCTGGCTGTCTGCAGATAGGCACCGGCATCACAGATGTAAGGGCCGAATTGCGCCGCCTGCGCATAGCACCAGTTCAGAAGAGCCTCGTAGGACATCGGCTCCTGATGATAACAGCCGGCCAGCTCCATGTTTTTGGAATCAAGGATCACATGCAGTCTGCTGCGGATACGCTCCTCGTCTAGGTGCAAAAGATCCCCCAGACGCAGGGTCTTTTTGCGGTATTTGTCGCTGTAGGCATAGGCAATGCCGCGGCGGGTAGAGCCGAACGCTTTTCCCTTTTTGGCAAGGCGGTCCTCCTCAAGGCCGTCCTGTACACGGTGCCACGGCAGGGAAATCGTAGCCTTGTCGGACAATTTCAGATGGGCAGGGCTGATTTTGATGCCGCGTTCCTCGATGGAGCGGATCTCCCCGGCCAGATGGTCAAGGTCAATGACCATGCCGGTGCCCAGCACGCATACAACATCCGGGTGCAGGATGCCAGAGGGGAGCAGGTTAGAACAAATTTGCCCTGCTCGGTCACAACGGTGTGCCCGGCGTTGTTTCCGCCTGATAGCGGGCTACGATATCGGCGTTTTCGGCCAGCAGGTCAATGACACGGCCCTTGCCCTCATCGCCCCAGTTGATACCGGTTACTGCGGTCAGCATTTTAGTTTCGCCATCCTTCAAATTTGTTTCTAGGGCAACACCGCACAATTCCCGCCTGACGGCTTAAGCACCGCTCCGGCGGCTGCGGCACGGCATCTGCGTTGCCAAAATGCTCGATAAGACATCCAGTATTATCTGCGCTTTTGGCTTAGCATTTGCCGTACCTCGCTCGCCGTATCGGCACTTAGAATTATGCGGTATTGCCTAGGGGTAAATTTTTGCTTGCTTTTGGGTTGCGTTGCTATTATACTTTGTGACATAGAATGTGTAAAAAGTATTTACCACATAATGACTATGTGATATTGATATGAATGAGGCGGCGCTATGTATGTCGATTGGGAATACTACAAGATTTTTTACTATGTCGCAAAATATCGCAATTTTACCAAGGCGGCCCGCGTGCTGGGCAGCAACCAGCCCAACATCACCCATACGATGAACAAGCTGGAAGATCAGCTGCACTGTGTACTGTTTATCCGCTCCAACCGGGGCGTGACGCTGACGCCGGAAGGGAGATGCTCTATACACGCATTTCCTCGGCTGCAGTGCAGATACAGGACGCCGAGGAGGAGCTGAGTGCCAGCGCAACCTTTGAGCATGGTGCAATCAGCATCAGTGCGACCGAGACGGCGTTGAACATCTACCTGTCGGAGCGGCTGCGGGATTTCCATGCGCAGTATCCGGGTATCCGGCTGCGGATCTCCAACCACTCGACGCCGCAGGCGATTCAGGCGGTGAAAAACGGTGAGGTTGATTTCGCTGTTGTGACGACTCCCACCGGGGCGGAGGGGGAACTGAAAATGGTTGATTTGATGCCGTTCAATGAAATCTTAGTCGGCGGGAAAACCTTCACGGCGCTGGCAAGCCAGACGCTCTCGCTGCAGGAGCTTGGCGCTTATCCGCTGATCATGCTGGGGAACGAGAGCATGAGCCGCCTGTTTTACCGGCAGTTTTTCCTTGAGCATAGCGCCGATCTGAAGCCGGATATTGAGGCGGCCACCACAGACCAGATGATGACGCTGGTCAAGAGTGAGCTTGGCCTTGCCTTTGTGCCGGAGCCGATGGCCCGCGGCAGCCTGCAGCGCCGCAGCATTGTGCAGCTGACCCTGCGGGAGGAGATCCCGCAGCGCTCCGTAAGCCTGATCTACGACCGGCACCGTCCGCTGAATACGGCGGCCCGGGAATTTCAAAAGCAGTTGCTGAATGCAGCCAGACAGGAAAAAGCAGAATAACGCAAAGGGAATCCTGCTCAGGTGCGTCCATAACAAGAAAAAGCCCATTGTTGGTTGTCACAACAGGCTTTATGAACGGCTGAATGATACTATCGGCAATTCGCGCCTTGCGTTTTTCAATAAGCTCCCATACGATTCGCTAAAAACTCGGGTGCTGGAATGGAAATTGTACAACAATGCTGTATTAGGGCAACACCGCACAATTCCCGCCTAACGGCTTAAGTACCGCTCCTGGCCGGCTGCGGCACG
>ENA-OQLB01000452-OQLB01000452.1-human-gut-metagenome-genome-assembly--contig:-NODE-452-length-23456-cov-7.243645_pt1 | contig 23456 bp, 30 predicted proteins | sample MGYA00242656_ERZ504813 | MGnify/ENA primary metagenome ERZ504813 (study PRJEB26092, sample SAMD00036388) | human gut metagenome | host: Homo sapiens | study: EMG produced TPA metagenomics assembly of... | reverse complement strand
TTATGGATAACTCACTATTCCTTAGAGCCTTGTTTCGCTATTCGTACCCGTTTGTCGCATTTTCGGGCATGGTTACGAACAAGTAACGTAGCGGCGTCAGGATTTGGCTTCGGCAGGGATTGTAATGGCTTCACGGATTATCGCCACTTCAACCAAAACCCTTGTAACTCAATTCTATCACTATATCTTTCCGCATTTCACTTTTTTGTAGTAACTTTGCATCCGCAAAAAACAAAAGAAAATCAACTATTTAGTGTAATTACCCGGTTACGCACCTAAATCGAGATAAAACCTCTAAACAATGGCAATGTTAGAAAATAAAACGAAAGAAAACCCCAAGCTGGAGCAAAATAAGCTCTCGGACGGTAGAATAAGCCTTTACTTAGAGTATTATTTCCTCCTCAAATTATTAAAAGTAATACTGTCAAAAAGAAATACCTTTTATTCTTACTCTTTTCGCCAGTACTTATATCTTGCAGTCAACAGAAAAAAGTTTAGTACGGTTTGGATATATAGACAAAAAACAGACTAAACTCCAAACATGGAAATTCAGATATTTTTTATACATTTCTCTTATATACAAATGATAGCCGAATTCAATTCATATATGAGTAACATAGACATAGACTTCTTCAAGGAGTTGTGTCTGAAACATGGAGAGTTACGACATTATAAAAAGAATGAGTTTATTCTCCATGAAGGTGATGCCTGTTCTTTCTTCGGGTTTATCTTATCAGGCGTAGTCAAATACAGTTGCACCAACCGGACAGAAAACAAGCCGTATAATGTCGGTTTTTCCTTTCCAAATGAATTTATAGCCGATTATCCCACTTGCTTATATGGCATGAAATCAGAATTGAATATACAGGCGATAATCCCGTGCGAGATTTACATCTGTTCTTCTACATTCTTACAGCAAAAATTCAAGGAAAATAATGAAAACCAACGGATAGCCCGTATTGCAGCCGAACAGATGTTTTTCCAATCATATTCACGTTATTTGGATTTATTCAGATTCACACCGGAAGAGCGTTACCTCCAACTTTTAAAAAAATGCCCTGCAATCCTTCAAATGGTATCACTAAAAGAAATAGCATCCTACCTTAAAATTACACCCATACACATGAGCCGAATCAGACGCAAGCAAAGTTTTGACAACAAAAAATAAACATAGGTTTAGAAATTTACATTCATAACAATATTCCAAGAGTATCTTAATCTGCCAAAGAATTCTTCTTTTTATCTTTGTCTTATCTTTGGTTGGTTCAACGAAGAGACAAAATAAAGATTGAATGAGTTAAACAAGAGATTAAAAAAAAGAATATGAAAACAAAAGAAATTCTTGGAATACTTATGCTATTCCTCTGTACATTCAGCTTTATAAGCTGCGACGATGATAATGAACAGACAAATGAATTAACCCCCGAAGCACTTTATCAGACTTCATGGCGTGGAACAGGGCATTGTGAGGCTTGGACAGTACAAAATATGGGGGTCGGTATGCAATTTGTAGATACTCGGAAAGGGAAAGTAAATTGGGAAGGTTACGATGAAATTGATATTACTTATACAATAGAAGGGAAATATATCACATTTAATAGCAATGCTTTATATTTGGGTGGAGCCCCTTGGATTATCAAAAGCTATACCCAAAAACATATAACCATTATACAGAATGAAATTAGTCCAGATAAAGAGAAAGTAGCTACAATTGAATTAGAGAAAATAGATTAAACTGAATCATGGGAACATTAAGTTGCATAAATGTATGCTACAACAGAACAATGAGAACCGTGAGATTTGCAAATTGAGCAAAGAAAGTCATAAATACCTTGTAAATAAAGGAAAAAATGCAGATTCATCTAATATTCCTTTATGTGCTATTATCGGGCTGGTCTATGGGCTGAAACACAAGGAAAAGAGATTCACCTTGTTCTTTTGTATAGGATTGGTTATTGGGTTAGGATGAGCAATTTATATGCTACTGCTAATAAGGTCAATGTAAATCAAAGGAATATGAAACTGAAATATATATTGAATGCTATACTATTTGTTTTGGCATTATCTTTTTTGTCTATGTGTATATTTAAGACTACAGAGTTAAGTTTAAAATGTATGCAATTTGCTGTATCTATCTCTTGTATAGGAGCAATGTTTTCTACAAAAAGATATAGATACATATTTGCATCTATTGCTTTAATCATTATAGGAATATCTTTTTCACTTTAAATGTCCATAATAACGATAATGATTTGATTATTGAATGGTATAATAATAGTCCAGTCTACAGATAGCGACTAAAAACGGGGGCAAGGGATGCCCGAATCTGTCCTGCGGAGCTTGAAATTATCCGGGTGCGGTAAATCTCCAACTGTTGGTTGGAGATTTAAAACGGGTACAGACCGAAGTTAATCGCTTGCTTTAAACGAGCCATTTGTGAGCCATTTGTATATATTGTTTTCGGCTTATAATCAACAGTTTTACAAAAATCGCATTATACTTGTGAGCCATTTGTGAAGCGTTTATGAAGCGTATGGCAAGCCTTTGATTGAGTTTCCGTTATTCTCCTATTATCAGGTGACACGACAAAAAGAAAACATCTTCGGCAAAATCTTTGTTATGTTTTTGCAGGTGATTACATAATATACTATCTTTGCATATAGAAACAAAGGACATAAATATGGCTTCATTCAGAAAAGAGATACTTGGGCAGATTGAACGGATAGATACCGGGCGTATATTCACGTTCCGGGATTTATCGTTTGAAACGGAAAAGACCGCCAATGTTGCGGTGCTGCTCTCCGAACAGAGCCGCAAAGGGGTACTGGTACGGGTTGAAAAGGGGGCGTACTACCGTCCCAAGAAATCAGTGCTGGGGCTGGGAAAGCTGCCAGTCTATCAGGATGAACAGTTCCGCTACCTGACTGAAAAACTGAACGGCTATATCACGGGGGCTTACATCTATAACAAAATGGGGCTGACCGAACAGGTTGCCACAACCATAACGATAGCCACTCCTAACCCGGTTCGCCGTTTCCGTTTCAAGAACTTGGATATAGAGTGCGTGAAAGCCTACTGCATGGTCTATCCGGATGAAAGCCTTGTCCCGTACTTGCGGCTGCTCGATGCGATAAAGGACATGAAGCGCATACCCGGAACAACCGGGCAGGACATCTACAACCGGGTCAAAAGCCAATATTTCAACGGGTACAGCCTGCCGGAACTGGAAAAAATCGTATCTTTGGCGAAAAGTTACCCGCCACGTGTCAGAAAGGTGGTGGCGGACATACTGGGCGACATCAGACAAACCGTATTGCAAACAGAAATGGCAAAGACCATTCTTCCCACGACACGGTTCAACTTGGATTATAAAACGGCATAGGACAGAAATATGAATTTACATTCGGACAAGGAAGCGTTCAAGGAAATCATCGCACTGGCGGCTGAACATTTCGGCTACGAGCAGTCGCACGTGGAAAAGGATTACTGGGTATCGAAGATACTGCGGGATATTTCCATGTCCGAATATGCGGATAAGACCTACTTCAAAGGCGGGACTTCACTTTCCAAAGCCTACGGGCTGATAGAACGCTTCTCGGAAGATTTGGACTTGTTCGTGTTCACGGGTGACAAAGGTGCGTCCAAGCAGGCTGAAAAGACATTGAACAAGAAACTTTCCAAATATATAGCCGAACTTAACAGTGACATATACAAGGAAGATTTGTCGGAAACGGGCGGTAATTACCGCAAACTGTATTTCTCGTATGACAATGTATTTCAGGGTGTGGGACTAAAAGAGCATTTGGAAGTAGAGATAAAATCCTGTGACCTGCCGGACAAAAAACTGATGTTCTACCCGGCGGACAAGCGGGTTATCAAACCGATTGTGACCGCCTTTCTTGAAAGCATCGGGCAAGAGGAACTGATAAGCACCTACGGGCTGGGAAGTTTTGAAACGCAGTGCATCAATCCCCGAAAGACTATCTGCGACAAGGTTTCAAGGCTGGTAAAGCTGTCTTACAATGAGGATGCAGCCGCACTGCTGGCAAAGCATATCCGTGACGTTTACGACTTGTCGGCACTCTACACAATCAGGGATATAACGATTACCTACATTCGGAAGATTTCTTGGATGCCATGTACCGGGTGACGATAGAGGACGGGCTAAACAAAAACTCCCGTTCGCACTTGTCGCTGGCTGATGCTCCGATATTCAAGGATGCCGAAGCGGTCATGGCGTTACCCGAAGTGCTACGGCGTACACTACCGATTTGAAGAAACTGACCTTTGACAAAAGCAATATGCCGCCGATAGGCAAGGCTGTGGAAACATTGAAGAACCTGCACGAAATATTAGTGCGTTTTGAAGCCTACCGCACAAAAAAACAGAATGAAGAACAACCGTAAAGCTACATCGGCTGTTCTTCACTCCATACATTATATTATATACAGCTATTCTTCCTCTTTTATCAAATGGCATAGCTCCGGGTCGTTCTTAATCCGGGTTATCTCGTCCTCGACAATCTGCCGGACTTCCTGCCGGATGCGGTCATAGTTGGCTTGTATCTCCTCCTGCATCCGGTCGTTGCCGTCCTTGTCGGTGAAGTCGATTATCTGCGGCAGCTTCACGTAACGGGCGGTTTCCCGCTTCACCTTTTCATTGTCCACCACGATTTCGCAGTGGAAAATCTTCTGCTCTATCCGTTCATCGAAGTTGTCCGCCACAGCACCCACGAACATGCCTTGCGTGAGGTTGGATATTTTACTGGCGGGTATCAGGCTGTCCATTTGGGTACTTATAGAGGTGGACTTCTCCCGCTGGTTGATTGTCATGCTCTGCCGTTTCTGCAACACCTTTCCGAAACGCTCGGAAAGGATTTTTGCCGTTTCACCGACTACCTGACCGCTAAACACGTTGCCCACAGTATTTTGTATCACCCGGCTTTCCTTGTCCCCGTAGTCACGGGTAAGCTGGCTGTAATCCTGAAAGCCCAGCAGAACCGCCACCTTGTTGCTTCGGGCAGTAGCAATCAGGTTGTCAAGCCCACGAAAATAAATCGTTGGCAACTCGTCTATTATCACCGAACTTTTAAGCTGACCTTTCTTGTTTATCAGCTTCACGATACGGGAATTATATAAGCCCAGTGCTGCCGAGTAGATATTTTGGCGGTCGGGATTGTTGCCGACAACCAGTATTTTAGGCTCTTTCGGGTTGTTGATGTCGAGTGAAAAATCATCACCCGTCATTACCCAGTAAAGTGCCGGGCTTATCATCCTTGAAAGCGGGATTTTCGCACTGGCAATCTGCCCCTGCAACTGTTCAACTGCCGAACTTTCCCAAGCATCCACGAACGGGGAAAGATAGTTTTCCAGTTCGGGATAACTGCGTAAAATCGTGAAAACATCAGCGTATTTCTTATTTAGCAGTTCAATGGCATGGGGGAACGTGCAATACTTACCGCCTTGATAGATACGGAGATACCAAATTATAGCCGCCAAAAGAATAATCGGGCTTTCCACGAAGAAGTCGCCCTGCTTGCTTATCCAACTTCGATTGAGGTTAAGCATTATCGTGTAGCTTGCTTCATAGGCATCCGCAATGTCCGACATGAAACTGGCGTTTATCGGGTTGCATCGGTGGCTCTTGCGTGGGTCGTCAAAATTGATAATGTAGAATTTGGGCTTTACCTTATACCCGTCCAAGTGGTTAAGCAAATGATTATAAGCGATTTCCGATAAATCGGGAAACTTATAATCATAGCAGTAGAGCGCAAAACCTTTCTCGATTTGCTGTTTTATATAATTATTTACTACTGCGTATGACTTACCACTGCCCGGCGTTCCTAACACGATACTCGCACGAAAAACGTTTACAACGTTAATATAGCCGTTGTTCCACTTCTTCTTATAGTAGAACCGGGTAGGCAAGTTTACAGAGTATTCATTTTCGATAAGCCTTGTTTCCTGCTGGAACTTTCGTTTTCCGTGTTAAAGACATCATCCATCAGGTTGTTCTTCAACAGCCGGGACATCCATGTACCCGCCATGAGCATACAGATATAGCCCGCCGACAGCGTGGCGATATAAAACACAGTGTCCGCCGTATGTGGCAGCGGAAGTTCCAGCAGCCACCAGTTCAGGAAAAACAACACGACACCCGCCACAAGACTGCAATGTATCTTCGTCCACGTTATCTTTTCCTCTTTCACTCCCTTAGTACCGATGCACGACAGGGCGAGGAACACCACCGAAAAAAAGTTTTGTCCAAAGAACGGACGAGAACAGCCCGGTGGTACGCTGGAAGTTCCACAGTATCTTGTCTATCACCTCAAATGTCACTCCCCATTCTTTCAGGTGGAGTAACAGAACCAGTACACGTTTATTCCCACGAATAGAATACTGATAGCCCGCATAAAGTCCATGACCCGTGCAAGCCCTCTCAAATCATCTTCCTGTTGCATGATTGTAATGTTTTTTAAGTTAGTCGATGCGCCTTGTGCGCTTCTTTTTCTTCTTTCTCTTTTGGCGGGCGGTGTCCTGCGGCTCGTCACCGCCTGATGCACCGCCGCCAAGCAATCCACCGAAAGCACCCAGCACCGAAGCCACACCCGGAACGATATCGGATTTCGGCGTGAAGCCCGGCTGTTCCTGATGCGTGGGCTGGTCTTGCTGTGGTGCTGACAATTCGGACTGGTGCATCTTTCCGGTTTCGCCCGAAAAACGTTCGTTGAACACGTTCGCCGAATACTCCTTGCCCAAGCGTGAACCGTTCAGCACCACCCGGTTGTCATGGTCGATGAACGTAACGCCATAGATGCGCCCGCTGTCATTCTGACGGAATACCACGTCAATGCCCTGCTTCTTTAGCTGCTGTTCCAGTTCCTTGCGGCTGTGGGCGGTCTGCATGGCAGTGGCTACAATCTTCCGGGTGCGCTCTTTCAGCTTGCCGTTCTTAATCAGCTCGCCCGATTTCTCCATTCTGCGCTGCACCGCTTCATAACCTACCGACTTGCCGATGCGGGAAGCCTTTACCGGGTTGCCCGCCTTTTCTCCCTTGTCGTTCATGGCGGAATAGACTATGCTGATAGGGCTTGCCGTTCACTTCACCCTTGACATCCTCGGCGCAGACGTTGTAAACGGCAAGCAAAGCCTTGTATTCCCCGAACGATTGGAAGCGGTAGCCGTAGCAAGCCGCTTTCACGGTGTTGCCGATTTGGTGCTTCACGTCCCCGGTGGCATAATCCACCTTTTTAAGTTCCGGACGTTCGGCACGTTCCTTTCGCTCTGCCGGGTGCAGGTTGTATTTCTTTTCCAGTTCACGGGTGATTTGCTTGCTGCGACGATGCTCGAACTTGTCATTCAGCGGTCTGCCGTTCTCGTCCACCCGCAACCCCACGATGTGGATATGGTGGCGGCCGATGTCGGTATGCTTGTACACCAAATAAGGCTGGTTGCCATAGCCCAACTTCTGCATATACTCTTTGGCTATGTCGGAAAGCTGCTGGTCGGTCAGCACGTCTTCCGGGTGCGGGTTTATGGAAATATGAAGTATCGGCTTCTTGGTGGATAGCTGGACGGGCATCTGCATTTCAAAGCTGCGCATACACTCGCCGATAGAGAAGTTCCCGTCCTCGCTCAACAGCATTTTGTTGGAAAAAAGCACCTTTGCTTCCTCGCTGTCCACCTTGTTTTGGTTGTACACCAGTGCGCCGAACATATTGCCGCCCGTGCTTATTTTGGCAACCATAGTTCCTTGCATTCATTGGTTAATGCAATAACTTGGCGGTTCAGTACCGCCAGTTCGGTGGTCGCTTTCTCCAGTTTATAGAGAAAAGCCAATGCCTTTTTCTCCGAAAAGTTGCCGTGTAACGCCTTTACGACTTGGTTGTAATTGACCGCAACCGCCCGGAACTGGGCGTAAAATTCGGTCAGCCGGGCGCAATATTCTACTGCCGATTTGTCCACTTTCACCACCCGGAACGCTCGCCGAACAGCCGGGCGGCGATGAAACGGGACTTGCTCGTAACGCCCGACTGCTCCCACTGCGAGAGGAAGCGGGCGTTCTCCCGGTCGTTCAGGTAAAGGACATGGCGATGCTTCGCCGGGTCTGCGAGGGCGGGGCGACCGCCCTTGTTGGTTCTTCTTGTTTCCATGCTTCTTTGGATTAAAAAATTACGACTTCGGAGTGATTTTTACCCCCGCAAGGGGCAAGGCGTTTTCAGGCACGGAAAACGGTTTTGTATGCTACAAAACACACCTTGCTATTTTCTGACGAAAATCGAAATCCGTCACGGACGGATTGGGGTTAGCGTGGAACGGTAAGCCCAGCCATTCACCAGCCCTGTTTTACACCTGCGCCCCCTGCGGTTCGTTACTCCGCTGCAAAGTAACGGTGATTTATAATGCTGTAAAATAGGCGGTTGGTGGACAAAACGGGACAGCGCAGGACAAATCGGGACAAGGTTTTCAGGGGACGTTTTTTCTCCCTTTTTTTGCATCGGATTTCAAGATTGAAAGCAAGATTGAAAGAAATATTCCAATCAGGAAAGAATGATTGAAAGCAGGATTTCAATAAAACATGATTGCAGGATTTCAATATTTCAAGAAAGAATGAAAGCAGGAAAACAAGATTGAAATAAAACAGTCTTTCAATATTTCAAGATTGCAATATGGAAAGAATGATTGAAAGCAATAAACAAATCTATCAACCAATAATGAACGGAAGCAATATGGAAAACGAGAAAACACCCCTTTATGTCGCCTTTTCCACACAAAAGGGCGGGGTCGGCAAAACCACCTTTACCGTGCTGGCGGCGAGTTACCTATACTACCTCAAAGGCTACAATGTGGCGGTGGTCGATTGCGACTACCCCCAGCACTCCATTGCCGGGATGCGCAAGCGGGATGCCGAGCAGGTCGGGGCGGATGAAGATTACAAGCGCATGGCGTATGAACAGTTCACCCGGCTGGGGAAGAAAGCCTACCCGGTACTGTGCAGTTCGCCCGAAAAGGCGATTGCAACGGCTGACGGATATATAGCCGCCGGACACGTGCCGGATATAGTGTTTTTCGACCTGCCCGGCACGGTGAACAGCGAGGGCGTGATAAACTCCCTTGCGGGCATGGACTACATTTTCACCCCCATTTCAGCCGACAAGGTGGTGCTGGAAAGCAGCCTGTCGTTCGCAATGGCTATCCAAAAGCTATTAGTGAAGAATGAAGCCTGCCGACTTGCAGGGCTGTACCTCTTTTGGAACATGGTGGACGGTAGGGAGAAAACAGACCTTTACACCGCCTACGACAAGACCATTAAGGAACTGGAACTGCCGCTGATGAAAACCTTTATCCCCGATACCAAACGCTACAAAAAGGAACTGGTGGCGGATAAAAAGGCGGTGTTCCGCTCCACGCTCTTTCCCGCCAGCCGCCCGTTGGTAAGGGGAAGCAACTTGGAAGAACTGATAACCGAAATAGTGTACTACATCAAATTAAAATGATATGGCAAAGCAAAGCGGCGGGATGCCGAAGATAGACGAGGATTTTATGCGGGAACTTATCTCGCAGGGTGTACCCGCCAAGCGGGAGAGCCAGCCGGATGATGAACCGCAGCCCGGCAGCGAAACGGAAACCGCCCACGAGGGACGGCAGGCTGAAACAGTGCAAGTAGAGAAACCGACACCCCGCAAGCGCAAGGGCGGTTCGGGCGACTACCGGGAAACCTACTTCAGAAAGTGGAACTGGCAGACCGACAGCCCTTGTACGTGAGCCGAACCACGCATGAGAAGCTGATGCGTATCGTGACGGTGATAGGCGGGCGAAAGGTGACGGTAAGCAGCTACGTGGAAAACATTCTGCTGCGCCACTTCGAGCAGTACCAAGACGAGATAAACACCCTGTACGAAAGCCACTTCCAAAAGCCTGTCTGACTATGGTAATCTATTGCATACTTACCGGGCTTTTGGTGTACTACATCGCCCTGTGGCTGTGGTATCGCTACACGGACAGCCGGACATCACCGGGCAAAACGGATGATGCGCCGCTTCCACGAAACGGGGTTTCAGGCTACACGCTGATAGGTGAAAGCCGATACAAGAGCGGACAATTTCAGACAGCGCAGGACAAATCGGGACACCTCCCGCAAGCGGCTGAAATGATACTATTTTTGCGCCGCAGGCTGACGGACTGCCGGAAGAAACGCCCGGTTACGAGAATGACGAACCCGACTACGAGGACGAGGAAATAGCCGGTACATGGACGGTGACGATGATACCGGGCGGGCTACGGGCGTGAGCTTTGACGAACTGGGCGAAGCGGTACGCACGGCGAACGCCGACAACCCCACCGAAACGGAACAGCGGCAAGCCGCCGGGACACTGGCAAGGATTGAGGGGACGAACCTCTACGATGCGGTGGTGGAGAACATCAACGGCGGGCTGGCAAAGGTGGCGGAACTGCTGGGACGCAACGAAGCGGAACTGGCTGCGGCTGCTGTCCCTGCCGAAGCTGGCAATAAAAGCAAGGAACACGAAGCGTTCGACATGAACGATTTCCTATAATATAATAATGTATAAGCCTGACAGCATGAAACAGCGTGATTACGGTTGATTGGCAACCTGAAAACCAAACAGACAAACGGGACTATCCCCGACCACTAAAATTTCAAATTATTCACCAGCCGGGAAAGGCGGACTATCCACCCGCCGCCCGGCATTAAAAACAAATCACAATGAGAAAGAAAATCTTCTTGTCGGCGGCTATACTTGCCGCGTGGTAAGTGCCTACGCACAAGGAAACGGGCAGGCGGGCATCACCGAAGCCACGAACCTAATCACCGGGTATTTCGACCCCGGAACAAAACTGGTGTACGCAATCGGGGCGGTCTGCGGCTTGATTGGCGGGGTAAAAGTATATAACAAGTTTTCAAGCGGCGACCCCGACACCTCAAAGACCGCCGCCAGTTGGTTCGGGGCGTGCATCTTCCTGATTGTAGCCGCCACTATCCTGCGCTCGTTCTTCCTCTAACCTGCGGCTATGTCTGACGAGTTGTTGAGGCTAAGCCCGAAAAATATCAGGTAAACAGGGGTATCGGGAAGCCCGTGGAGTTCAAGGGGCTGAAAAGCCAGTACCTCTTTATCTTTTGCGGCGGCTTGCTCGCCGTCTTCGTGGTGTTCATCGTCCTGTTCATGGCGGGCGTGAACCAGTGGCTATGTATCGGTTTCATCGTGTCGGCTTCGCTGCTGCTCGTGTGGCAGACGTTCCGGCTCAACGCCAAGTACGGCACGCACGGGCTGATGAAAGCCGCCGCACGCAAACGGCATCCACGCTTCATTATCAGCCGAAAGGCGATACCCCGATTATTCACCTACAAAAAAAGAAAGGAAGAAAGACCATGAGAAATATGTTAAAGGCTACCACGCTGGAAAGGAAATTCCCCCTTTTGGCGGTGGAGAACGGCTGCATCATTTCAAAGGATGCGGACATAACGGTGGCTTTCAGGGTGGAACTGCCCGAACTGTTCACCGTCACCAGTGCCGAGTACGAAGCCATACATTCGGCATGGTACAAGGCAATCAAGGTGCTGCCCGACTACTCCATAGTACACAAGCAGGACTTCTTCATCAAGGAGAACTACCAGCCCGACACGGAAAGGGACGAGCTTAGTTTTTTAAGCCGCTCCTTTGAACGGCACTTCAATGAACGCCCGTTCCTGAACCATTACTGCTACCTGTTCCTGACAAAGACGACAAGGGAGAGAAGCCGCCGACAGAGCGACTTCTCCACCCTATGCCGGGGCAGGATTGTACCGCAGGAGATAGCCGACAAGGAAGCGGCGGCAAAGTTCATCGAAGCGGTCGGGCAGTTTGAAAGGATTATGAACGACAGCGGGTTTGTCACCCTTACCCGGCTGGCGGCATCGGAAATCACCGGGCAGGACGGAAAGGCGGGCATCATCGAGAAATACTTCTCGCTATCGCAGACAGATACCACCTGCCTGAAAGACATCGGGCTGTACCCGGAAGAAATGCGTGTCGGGGACGACATACTGTGCCTGCACACGCTTTCGGACGTGAAGATTTGCCCGGAAAGGTCGGGACGGACACACGGTTTGAGAAGCTGTCCACTGACCGGAGCGACTGCCGACTGTCATTCGCCGCCCCGGTGGGCGTGCTGTTGTCGTGCAACCACGTCTATAACCAGTTCATCTTCATAGACGACCACGCCGAAAACCTGAAGAACTTCGAGCAGACCGCCCGGAACATGCAATCGCTCTCCCGTTATTCCCGTGCCAACCAAGTGAACAAGGAATGGATAGACGAGTACCTGAACGAAGCGCACAGCAAGGGGCTTGTATCGGTGCGCTGCCACTGCAACGTCATGGCATGGAGTGACGACCGGGAAGAACTCAAACGCATACGCAACGATGTGGGAAGCCAGCTTGCGCTAATGGAGTGCAAGCCACGCCACAACACGGTCGATACGCCCACGCTCTTTTGGGCGGGCATACCCGGAAACGAAGCGGACTTCCCCGCAGAGGAAAGTTTCTACACGTTCTTGGGGCAGGCTCTCTGCCTGTTCGTGGAAGAAACGAACTACAAGAGTTCGCTTTCGCCGTTCGGCATCAAAATGGTGGACAGGGTGAGCGGTCGCCCGCTGCATATCGACATATCGGATTTGCCCATGAAGAAAGGCATCACGACCAACCGCAACAAGTTCATACTTGGGCCGAGCGGGTCGGGTAAGTCTTTCTTTACCAACCACATGGTGCGTCAGTATTACGAGCAGGGGGCGCACGTGCTGCTGGTAGATACGGGTAACAGTTACTTGGGGCTGTCCCAGCTTATCCACAACCGCACGCACGGCGAGGACGGGATTTATTTCACCTACACCAACGAGAACCCGATAGCGTTCAACCCGTTCTATGTCGAGGACGGGGTATTCGACATAGAGAAGAAAGAGAGCATCAAGACCCTTATACTCACCCTGTGGAAGCGGGATGATGAAGCCCCGAAGCGGTCGGAAGAAGTGGCGTTGTCAAACGCCGTGAGTGCCTATATCGAACTGACAGGCAAAGACCGTTCGGTAACGCCCTGCTTCAACACGTTCTACGAGTTTGTCCGGGATGATTACCGCCGACAGCTTGAACAGAAGAACGTCAGGGAAAAGGATTTTGACATAAACAATTTCCTGAACGTGCTTGAACCGTACTATCGTGGCGGTGAGTACGACTACCTGCTGAACTCCGACAAGGAACTGGATTTGTTGCACAAACGCTTCATTGTCTTTGAGTTGGACAACATCAAAGACCACAAGATTTTATTCCCGGTAACGACTATCATCATCATGGAAGCCTTTATAAACAAGATGCGCAAGTTAAAGGAATAAGGAAGTTAATACTAATCGAGGAAGCGTGGAAAGCGATTGCATCGGCGAACATGGCGGACTATATCCGCTACCTCTACAAAACCGTCCGAAAATATTTCGGGGAAGCGATTGTAGTCACGCAAGAGATTGAGGATATTATTTCTTCCCCTATCGTGAAAGAGAGTATCATCAATAACTCGGACTGCAAAATCCTGTTAGACCAAAGAAAATATCTCAACAAGTTTGACAGCATACAGAACCTCTTGGGACTGACCGACAAGGAGCGTTCGCAGATATTGTCTATCAACATGGCGAACCACCCCGGACGGAAGTACAAGGAAGTTTTCTTCTCGCTGGGCGGCACGCAGTCGGCGGTGTACGCCACAGAAGTTTCATTGGAAGAATATTACACCTTCACGACAGAGGAAAGCGAGAAAATGGAACTGTTCGCACTTGCCGACAAGCTGGGCGGCAACCTTGAACTGGCTATCAAGAGGCTTGCAGAAAGCAAACGTAATCCCCAATCATCAACAACTTAAAAATCAGGAACATGAAAAGAACAATTCTCCTTATGGCGGTATGCCTTTGCTTCATCGGCAACGCATCCGCACAGTGGGTGGTGTCAGACCCCGGCAATTGGCACAGGGCATCATCAACACCACCAAGCAGATAGTGCAGACTTCCACCACAGCCAAAAACACGCTGGACGGCTTCATGGAAGCGCAGAAGATTTCCAGCAGGGAAAAGTCTATTACGATGCGCTCAAAGCGGTACACGATGTTGTCAAGGGCGGCATCAAGGTGAAGAAGTCCATTGAACTGGTGGCGGAAATATCCGAAATCTACGTGCGAAACTACCAGAACATGCTGCTGACCCGAACTACACGCCGGATGAACTCACCGCCATTTCAGCCGGGTATGCCAAGCTGCTCTCCGAAAGTGCGGACGTGTTGCAGGACTTGAAGAATGTAGTGAACGTGACGGGTATGTCGCTGACGGATGCCGAAAGGCTGGCGGTAATCAACAACGCCTACAAAAGCCTGCTCAACTACCGCAACCTCGTGAACTACTACACCCGAAAGAACATATCCGTGTCCTACCTGCGGGCAAAGAAGAAGAACGACACAGACCGGGTGCTGGCTCTTTACGGCTCGGCGGATGAACGCTACTGGTAACATATAAATCGGTATGCCTATGTTATTAGCAGCGGTGGATTTTGACAACCTGCACCAAGTGTTGCGGGTGCTGTACGATGAAATGATGCCCTTGTGCAGCAACATGACGGGGGTAGCCAAAGGAATAGCCGGGCTGGGTGCGCTGTTCTATGTAGCCGCCAAAGTGTGGCAGTCGCTCGCACGTGCCGAACCCATAGACGTGTACCCGCTCCTGCGTCCCTTTGCGCTGGGGCTGTGCATCATGTTCTTTCCCACGTTCGTGCTGGGGACTATCAACACGGTATTGTCGCCAGTGGTGAAAGGGTGCAACCAACTTATGGAAACGCAGACTTTCGACATGAACGAATACCGGGCACAGAAAGACCGACTGGAATATGAAGCCCTGATGCGTAGCCCCGAAACGGCTTACCTCGCTTCGGACGAGGAATTTGACAGGCAACTGGAAGAACTGGGCTGGTCGCCCTCCGATATGGTAACTATGACGGGTATGTATATGGACAGGGCGGCGTACAATATAAAGAAGTCCGTCCGGGACTGGTTCAGGGAACTGCTGGAAATGCTCTTTCAGGCGGCGGGGCTGATTATAGACACGCTGCGCACGTTCTTCCTAATCGTGTTAAGCATACTGGTCCGCTGGCGTTTGCGATTTCCGTCTATGACGGTTTCCAAAGCACGCTGACCCAGTGGATTTCACGCTATATATCCATTTACCTGTGGCTACCCGTGTCGGACTTGTTCAGCAGCGTGCTGGCACGCATACAAACCCTGATGCTACAAAAAGACATCGAGCAGCTTTCAGACCCGAATTTCATTCCTGACGGGAGCAGCACCGTGTATGTAATCTTTATGATTATCGGCATCGTGGGCTACTTCACCATTCCAACGGTGGCAAGCTGGATAGTGTCGGCTGGCGGTACGTCTGCCTATAACCGCAACGTGGCACGGGCTGGGTCAATCGCCGGGGCGGCGGTCGGTGCGGCAAGCGGGAAAGTAACCGGGAAACTACTCAAATAACCAACATCAATATTTAGTATATGGAATTTAAGTCATTAACGAACATCGAAACGAGTTTCCGGCAAATCAGGCTCTTTGCGCTGGTATTCATCTGCCTGTGCGCACTGGTGACGGGCTTTGCCGTGTGGAACTCGTACAGCTTCGCCGAAAAGCAGCGGCAGAAGATATACGTCCTCGACAACGGCAAAAGCCTGATGCTGGCACTCTCGCAGGACATGGCGCAGAACAGACCCGTGGAAGCCAAGTCGCACGTGCGGCGTTTCCACGAACTTTTCTTCACGCTCTCACCCGACAAGGGGGCTATCGAAAGCAACATCAAACGCTCGCTGTTCCTCGCCGACAAGACCGCTTTCAACTATTACAAGGACTTGGCGGAAAAGGGCTACTACAACCGGGTGATTTCCGGAAACGTCACGCAGACGGTGGAGATTGACAGCGTGAAGTGCGACTTCGACCAGTACCCCTACAAGGTGAACACGTATGCCCGCCAGTTGATTGTCCGGGAAAGCAGCCTGACGGTGCGAAGCCTTGTGACCTCGTGCCGCCTGCTCAACGCCACACGGAGCGACAACAACCCGCACGGCTTCATCATCGAAGCGTTCACCATTACCGAGAACAAGGATTTGCAGACCATTAAGAGATAGCCTTATGGAAAGAAAACGAAACTACATCGGAAAGGTGCGGGACTGGGCGGACGACCGCCTGCGCCGAATGTGCGGACGGATTACGCCGGGCAAAAGGCTGGCGGTTATCCTCGTGATGTTCTTCTTCCTTGGCGGCTTGTCTATCTACATTACCGTTTCATCAATCTACAACATCGGGAAGCGGGACGGCAGGCGGCTGCAAATAGAACACATCAGGCAACTGCCGTTGCACGGCAACGACACAACCAAAAGTATCAACCCCTTAAACAGACCGCAATATGGAAGAAGTACAGAAGAATGAGAACGGCACGACCGTACCGCAGGCGGACGGGAAGCCGAAAAAGGAAGATAAACCAAACGGGAACTTACCCCGCAGCAGGTGCAGCAGCGCAGGAAAATGATAGTCTTCCCGCTGATGTTCCTTGCCTTTGCCGGGTGCATGTACCTGATATTCGCACCCTCCGGCAAAGAGGACGTGAACGTGGAAAGCGTGGGCGGCTTCAACGCCGACATACCCCTGCCCGCAGAGGACGGGATTATAGCCGACAAGCAAAAGGCTTACGAACAGGCGATGATAAGCCGCAGGCAGCAGGAGAAGATACAGTCCTTGCAGGACTTCGGTTTCACCGGGAACGATGAAGCGGAAGAACCGCAAGCGGAAATCGACCTGATGCCGGAAGAGGATGCGAAGCCCCAAAGGGGCGGCGGTGCTTCTTCGGCATACGCTTACCGGGACATCAACCGCCAGTTAAGCACGTTCTATGAAACTCCGGCGGTGGACGAGGAAAAAGAGGACTTGAAGCGGCAGGTAGCGGAACTGACCGATAGGCTGCAACAACAGAACGCCACACCCACCGCTGACGACCAAATGGCACTCTTGGAAAAGTCCTACGAGCTGGCGGCAAAGTACATGAACGGCGGGCAGGGACAAGTCGCACAAGTCCCGGTAACGGGCGACATTGACCGCAAGCCGGATGCGGTGGCGGTGCAGGCTGTCAGGGAAACGACCGTTTCGGGATTGCGGCAGCCCATGAGCGATGCCGACTTCATCCGGCTTACAGCCAGCCACGAAACTACGGCTTCAACACGGCAGTAGGCACGGGGTACGCTATGGGAAAGAACACGGTAGCCGCCTGCATCCACCAAGACCAAACCCTGACGGACGGGCAGGCGGTGAAACTACGGCTGCTCGAACCCATGCAGGCGGGGAACATAGTCGTGCCGAAGAATACCCTCGTGGCGGGGACGGCAAAGGTGCAGGGCGAGCGGCTTGACATACTGGTGTCCTCGATTGAGTACGCTGGCAACATCATCCCGGTGGAACTCGCCGTGTTCGACACGGACGGGCAAAAGGGGCTGTCCGTCCCGTCCTCTATGGAGCAGGAAGCGTTCAACGAAGCTATGGCGAATATCGGAAGCGGGCTGGGTACAAGCATTTCCTTTGCCCAAAGTGCCGGGCAGCAGGTGGCTATGGACGTGACAAGGGGATTGCTGCAAGGAACGTCCGGCTACCTCGCCAAGAAGTTCCGAACCGTGAAAGTGAAGCTGAAAGCCGGGTACAGGGTGATGCTTTACGCCAAACAACAATAACCATTTTATCAACCGTTAAAATTTCAATTAGCAATGAAACAGATTTTTGTAATGTTCGCCCTCTTGCTGGGCGTGTGTGCGGCAAACGCACAAACCACTGACACCGTGAAGTATGCGGCTGGCAACGACTTGTACCGGGGGATTACCCGGAAACTCCCGTACCGCCAAATGGTTACGCCCTACGGCGTGGAAGTGACCTTTGCCAAGACGGTGCATATCATCTTCCCCGCCGCCGTCCGCTATGTCGATTTGGGAAGCAACCATATCATAGCGGGCAAGGCGGACGGTGCGGAGAACGTAATCAGGGTGAAAGCCACGACAGAGGGCTTTCCGGGAGAAACGAACTTCTCCGTTATCTGCGAGGACGGCAGTTTCTTTTCGTTCAACGCCAAGTACGCCCGTGAACCGGAAATGCTCAACATCGAAATGAAAGACTTCTTGGAGAATGAAGATACGTCCGACTTCTCACATACCCGGATGAACATCTATTTCCGGGAACTGGGGAATGAAAGCCCGCTATTGGTGAAACTGATAATGCAGAGCATCTACAAGAACAATGACCGGAAAGTGCGCCACTTGGGTAGCAAGCGTTTCGGCATACAGTTCTTAATCAAGGGGATTTACACCTATAACGGGATGCTCTATGTACACACGCAGACAAAGAACAGTTCCAACGTGCCTTTCGATACCGACTTCATCAAGTTTAAGATAACCGATAAGAAAGTACCCAAGCGCACGGCTATTCAGGAAACGGTGCTGGATGCGGTACGTAGCTACAACGAGGTGATAGAGATTGCAGGAAAAAGTACCGTGCGCACGGTGTACGCCCTGCCGAAGTTCACCATTCCTGACGACAAGCTGCTGGTCGTGGAACTCTACGAGAAGAACGGCGGGCGGCATCAGACCATACGGGTGGAGAACGCGACATCGTGAACGCAGAAGTGATTGACGAACTAAAAATCAAATAGGGAATGAAAAGACACATCTTTATAATGATGCTCTTTGCGCTGTGCCTGACCTCGTTTCAGGCACATGCGCAAAGATACCTGCCGGGCATGAAAGGCTTGCAAGTCACGGCGGGCATGGCGGACGGGGTGCATTGGAACTCCGACACGGATTTTGCCTACACATCGGGGCGGCGTACAGCGTTTACACCAAGAACGCCAACCGCTGGGTGATTGGCGGCGAATACCTGCACAAGAAGTATGACTACAAGGATATGCAGATACCCGTAGAACAGTTCACCGCAGAGGGCGGCTATTACCTGAAATTCCTATCGGACAGGCGAAAGACTTTTTTCCTTTCATTGGGATTGTCGGCTCTCGCCGGGTACGAAACAAGCAACCGAAGCGAAAAGCTGCTGCCGGACGGCTCTACCTTGCTGGATAAGGATTGCTTCATCTACGGCGGTGCGCTGACGCTGGAACTGGAAGCCTACCTGACCGACCGGATAGCCTTGCTTGTCAGTGCAAGGGAACGGGCGTTGTTCGGCTCGGACATAGGCAAGTTCCACACGCAGGTATCTTTGGGACTGAAATTCATTATCAACTGACCGCTATATAATAATGTATATGAAGAATGTAATGTATAAAATCATCATGGGCTGCTACATCGTGGCCGCCCTCGTGCTTGTCACCGCCTGTAATGACAACTTGGATATTCAGCAGGCGTACCCGTTCAGCATCGAAACACTGCCAGTACCCAAAAGGCTGAAAGTCGGGGAAACCGCCGAAATACGCTGCCGACTGGTGCGTGGCGGCTATTACCAGCCGACTACCTATCAGATAAGGTATTTCCAGCCGGACGGCAAAGGGAAGCTGGAAATGGATAACGGCACGGTGTTCCTGCCCAATGACCTCTACCCGCTGGAGAAAGAAACGTTCTGGCTCTACTACACCTCGGCATCGACCGACCAGCAGACGATTGACATTTATATCATCGACAGCTTCGGGCAGATGCAGCAACTTACACTATCATTTAATAATGACAACAGCGAAGAAGAAACGGAAACAATAACCCCCTAATAATAAAACGACATGGTAAAAATAGAATTGGATATAGAAGGCATCTCGTGTACATAGAAACCACGTTGGAAACAGATACAGTTCCGGCAGTAGGTGACATCATCATTATGGACAAGGACTGTATTTCCGAACGTGACAGTGCTGAATTATGGAAAACGCCGTCCAATCAGGTTTTCAAATGGGCGGACGAAGAAGATGATGCGCCTGTAATGGAATGGTTCGATTGCGACACGGAAATGCTTGTCAATAAACGGACATGGAAATATGACATCGAGGAAGAAGAAACCGTGTGCATACTTGGTGTAAAATTTATTCACTATGAGGATTTATAGTTGCGACATTCGTTTTTATCATCCTCTTGGGAAACCGGGTATGGAATGATACGCAAAGCGTAAATATCGGGCAGACATCCCGCCGGGAAGCATCGGCGGGATGTTTCCATGATAGGGAAAACGAAAGGCTTCTTTGTTACTTTCTTCACCCGCTGGCAGGCTCACGGAAGAAAGTAACGGCGGCAAGCAGCCGCCGTTTTCTATCAACTGGTTTTAAGGCTCTTTATGGACGTGTATTTCTCTAACCACACCTTTACCTGCTCCATGTTATATTCGCCCGTGATGATTGCCGTATGGTCGTCTATAGCTACAAACCGGACACTTTCATAGCTGTTTACCCAGCCTTGCAGGAACAGACACCCCACGTTGCAACATCTTCAAAAACACTGCGGTCTATCCGGCTGATTGGTTCGCCGAAAACTACCGTCATTATCTGAAAGTCCGGTTTATCCTCCAACAGTTGCAAATGGTGCAGCGTGCCGAACTCGTCTATTTTGCGCCCCCACGCCCACACATCATTATACAAATCATCGCCCCACTGGTGCGGGTGGTCGAAACGGACTTTTACCTCTATGGTGTGTTCGTTTTCTTCTGTGTCCTCGATAACGCCCGTTACCATTAAGCCCGTAAAAATGCACTCGCAACGCCTGCCGATAAGCTCCTTGTTTACTTCTGTTGTTTTCATGTCCCTAAAATTTACTTGTTTATTACTCCGTTCTTCTTCGCTATCCATTCGTCACGCCTGCGGCGGCACTCGTCCAGCGTTTTGGCTACCGTGCTGAAAAGTTCGCCGTCCGTGTGGCGGTAGTCATATTGATAATAAATTTGTCCCCTGAAAGCCCCTAAACAGCATTTCACGAACTTTTCTTCTCCCGGTGTTTGGGTAATGCTTACCCCGTTTTTGTTAAGTGACTGCATGATGTTCTATTTTTTTTAATGGTTATAATATCAGTAAAGAAAGCAACAGCAGGAAAAGCAGAGCCACGCCCAGCGCATAAAGGGCTGAAAGGCAGACCCGGAGCAGGAAACGGGCGGCACAAAACACGATATACGCCGTTATCGCCGTGCCTGCTCCGGCTACGCTGGTAAACCGCCATGCAAGGCAGAGCAGCAACACCCGCCAAAGGATTTTATAAATGCTTTTCCGTTTCATCGCTTGGTCGTTTTTAACGGGCAGGGCTTTGACACCCCGCCCGGATTGGTTGTTATGCCGCACGGAACACAAAACCGTCATCAAACCAGTAATCGCACATAAAAAGGTCACGGGCGAACTTTTCATAATCGAAATAGGTCTTTGCGAACTCCGGCAGGTCGTAGCATTCCTCGATAATTTCATAGGCGAAATCTTCTTCATCGTCATATTGACCCAGATACTCGTCCCGGAAATCACGTACAAGGTCGTCCGCATCTTCCTCGCCCAAATCATGGCTTTTATAGTTGCACCACACGAAAAAGGCTTCCTGCTCGGTGTCGCTCAAATCCTCCACCGCATCACGCAGGGCGAAGAAGTTTTCAGAAATCCAGCTTTCGCCGATTAAGCCTCCGGCACGTTCTCCCAGTCCTGAAACATGTATTCCGCATCTTCCTCGTCCTTGTGAAGTTCCCGGCAGGCTTCATAAAATTCTTCCTTGTCCGAATAGTCCGAAAGGTCGAGCCATGCGCCGGACAATGAACCGTTGTTGTACTTGGCATAAGTGCTACATAAACTTTTGCTTCCGATAATACCTTTGCTTCCATATTGCTGTAATTTTTTAAGTTTTTAATTTTATGCGGATTTGAGAGGTGAGGGAGTTGAAGTTTCACTGAATTTTTTTCCTGTTTCCCGTAAATCCGACTTTTTTTTTATGCGTCTTCCGGTCGGGTCGGTCGTTTTCGTTTCACATAGGCGTAAAAGGGTAGTGTTTAGAGTTTGCAAGGTTTTGGGCAAAAAATACCTCGCAAGGCAGGGAAGATTTTTTCGCCAAACCGGAACGGCTCGACCTTGCAAAATCGTGAAGAACACGTAACTACCTTTGCTATTGAAATGATTAAAACGACTGTCCCGGCTGGGGGACTGCGTAAGAGGAAGATTTACAAATAGGGAAACTGGGGAAAAGTGCCTGTTCTCTTTCATCTTTTAGGGAACACTCCATGCGGGCGGGAAAGGCAAGGGTGTTGTGAGCTTGCTTGCAATACGCTTGTGCGGGTTTCCAACGGCTCTTTTCACGAAATACAGTCAGCCATGCCACGCACGGCTGGCGTTTCGGGAAATGTGCCAGTTGGAAAAGGATATAAAAAATGCGGGTAGTCGGTAGACTGCCCGCAAGGTGGAAGAATGTACAATGCTGGGATATAGGTTATTAAGTGGAATTTCGTTACCGAAATCGTTACCTATTCGTTCTTGCCACGGTTATAGGTAACGAAACCTACCGGACGGCGTTCTTTCTGTTGTTTCGACTGGCTCAAAAGCTGGGTAAGGACTTGGTACAGTTCGTTGAACTGCGCATCGGTGCTTACCTCCAGTTCCTCGATGCGCCTTGACAGTTCCTCGTAACCGATTGCCATTTGGCGCATGAGGACAAAAGCCCGCATGATTGAAATGTTTACTTCTATGGCTACTTTGGAGCGGAGAACCGAAGAAAGCATGGCTACGCCCTGCTCGGTGAAAGCCATAGGCATAGCAACGCCGAAGTTGTAAGCAGGGGGTATCACATTTTGTGATACCCCTATGGATAACAGCAAGTTAGCTTCCTCTTGGGTGAGTACAAACATAAAATCACCCGGAAAACGCTCGATATTGCGCTTGACCGCCTGCTTCAAGGCTCGTGTTTCCACTTGGTAGAGTTCTGCCAAATGATAATCGAGCATCACCCGGCAACTTCTGACCTCAAAAATCTTGTTTTGGATAATCTGCAAATCCATAATCGTATATTTTAGGAGATTTAGCAATGTTGGAATAATAGTAAGGACTGGTCACAAATTGTGACCAGTTCCATATAATCAAGATTACATGGCAACTTCCTTGTAAATCTTCTCAATGCCGACAAACTTCTTGTCAAGCCCCTGCATATCGCTGCCTATCTTGCTGTTGGTGATGCGGGCGTAGATTTGCGTAGTTTCTATGTTTGTGTGTCCCAGCATCTTGGACACCGTTTCAATGGGTACGCCCTTTGACAGCGTGGTGGTCGTGGCGAACGTGTGCCGGGCAAGGTAAGTAATATTTAGAAATGCAATAAAAAACAGAATGACGATAATTAAACGTAAAACGTTTATAATTAAGCATTTTGCGAGAATTGCAGAACAGACAGACCTGCAAAAGAAAACAAAATATTGCGACG